>Ga0208102_1000608_pt1 | contig 11160 bp, 9 predicted proteins | sample CryBogmetaGMA17M_FD_184549 | JGI IMG/M metagenome (GOLD analysis project Ga0208102, IMG submission 184549) | Freshwater microbial communities from Crystal Bog, Wisconsin, USA - MA17M (SPAdes) | ecosystem: Environmental > Aquatic > Freshwater > Lake | place: Crystal Bog, Wisconsin, USA | collected...
CGATAAATCGCGTCTCTACGGAGATTAATTTATGGTTGATAGGTATAAGGTTATTTCTGCGAAAGAACTTGCCCACTAGACGAATCCAATCGCTTGCTTGATTGGGAAAATCCTGTTTTTAATGGGTAAAATATTCTCCGGAAATCACCTTAAGACATTTCACCACGAAGACACGAAGATTTTTCTTTGGTTTTTCTTCGTGAACTTCGTGTCTTCGTGGTCTGTAATATATTTAAGTTGATGTGGATGGGATTGCCTCTTTTCGCAACCTAACCCATTCGCGCGTTATTTCACAAAGCAGCTTTTTTCCGCAGAGGCTTCCGCTTCTTTAAGCCGTTTTCTTAAATCTTTAGATTGGGCTGGATCACGAAAAACAGCGCCGGCATCGCCGGTCTGTCCCTTACTTAAATAAGTAAAGGTTTTTGCAGATTCAAATTCCGTAAAGGTCAATTTCTCAGCGATTTTATCAATCTTGCAACCGCAAGCATATTGCGTGATGTAAGTAAGACCGCCATGTTGGGCTACGCAGTTTAAAACATATTCAACACGATCACGGGTGGGATAATCGTTAACCAACGTTGTTGGTTCAACGGGAGCTTGCTCAACTGTTTTTTCAGGTGTCGTTGTACAACCGGCAAGGGTTGCACTTAAGCAAAGACTTAAAATAGAGGCTGTGTATTTATTTTTCATTGATGTGGTTTATTCCCATAAATCAGAAAGTAAAAAAGTATGCTCGGCAAAGGGAGCGATTGATACAGCTTGGTCATTGGCAAAGGTACCGATTAAAAGCCAATGCGAGTTGTGTAATTGATAGGCTTCGAGGGTTTGCAGGTTAGGATCAATTAGCCACAGGTGGGTAACGCCCAGTTGTGCATAAAGGGGCATTTTAACAATCCGGTCCAAGCGTGCTGTTGAGGGTGATAAAATCTCACAGACCCAATCAGGAACAAGATCAAACCAGGCCGTTTTTGGTAAAACGGGCATTCTTTGTTTACGCCAACCCGCAATATCAGGCACTAGTACATGAGCACCCAAATGACATTCAGGTTCGTCAATAATCCACCAGCCTCCAGGGCCACCACGACCTTTTTGAAAAGGTGAAACCAATTCTGCACCTAAAGAAGAAGAGGCGACCGCGTGTTTAGGCGCAGGACGCGGATGAGCTTCCAGTTGACCATTAATGATCTCGCCAACCATATTTTCGGGCAAATCAATAATGTCCTGATAAGTAGCTTGTTTGATAGCCAAGTTAGACATAATTCCCTCTGTTCCGTAAAAGCAATCGAGATTAAATAATTGACTCATTTTAACTGAAAAATGATTTAATGCCTTATTTGTTGGTATCGTCAGGTAAACAATCATGCTCAATCAAACAAAAGTAGCCGGTGCCATTCTTGCCGGTGGCTTAGCCCGTCGTATGAATAATCAGGATAAAGGCCTGGTAAAATATAAAGGTCGCCCGCTGGTAAGCTATGCCATCGCTGCACTCACCGCTGTTACTGATCAAATCATTATCAATGCCAATCGTAACAAAGAACACTATCAGGCGTTTGGATTACCGGTGGTTGCTGATCAAACTGACAATTTTGACGGGCCTTTGGCGGGTGTATTAACCGCAATGATTTATACGGATGCTGATGTACTGGTGGTGGTTCCGTGTGATTCGCCGTTAATTAAAGCTGAACATTTGCAAAAATTGTTGGCTGTCCGCGCAGAAAATGCGGCGGATGTGGCGGTCGCTTTTGATGGAGTGCGTTTGCATCCGGTTGTTTTAGCGATAAAAACATCGCTAAAAACCAGTTTGGAAAATTACCTGGCCAGTGGTCAACGTAAAGTTGGCTACTGGCTGGAGCAACAAAAAACGGTTAAAGCCGATTTTAGCAACGAACCGGAGATATTTATCAACATCAATACGTTAACCGAATTATCAGCGCTTGAAGCTAACGATACTCCTTAAAAAATCTTTTTATTGAGTCAGTTTTGGAAGTGTCGGGTATTTGTAATAGCGGGTTGCACTGTCATTTTTATCGGTCAAAGTGACTTTTTCATTCACTGACGGCTTGGTATTTTTAGGCACTGTTTCTTTAGCCAGCGGTTTAATAACGTCAGTTGTTGTCACTTTAACGGGAGGCTTGGTGGCTACTTTGGCGATTACTTTTTCAGTCACTGGTTTGGTAACGGCAGGAGGCGTCTTTTCAACCAGAGGTTTTGCGGCTTCAGTCACCGGTTTGGCAATGGCAGGAGGCGTCTTTGCAACCAGCGGTTTTGCGGCTTCAGTCACCGGTTTGGTAACGGCAGGAGGCGTCTTTTCAACCAGAGGTTTGGTGATTTTTACCACGGCAGTTTCAGTACCAGGCTTGTTAATTTTAGGAGTAACAGCCGCTACAGGCACTACCTTTTCAATCAACGGCTTGATTACTTTAGGCGTTGCTAATTTGGGGTCAGGCAGGCTCTTTTTTGTTTCTGTCACTAAAGCGACTGGTTTAAGGTTCTTGGTCTCTACTACTTTAATAACCGGCTTAACGTTTTCGGCAATGATCACGTCAGCCACAGGCTTGATAATTTCTTTGGGTGGTTCGGTGTTGTTTATTAATGGTGACAATACGGGCTTTAAAAACTTGATTATTTGTACCGGTAATGAGCTGGTAAAGTGATAAAGTCCGGCATTATCTCCCTCGATGTAGGCAGTCATTACGCCAAAAAAGTGATCTCCCAAGAAAAATGTAAAAGTCGCAGCACGACTGATAAATTTCGACTCAATCAATCGACCGCCTGCGCCCCATACTTGCTTGCGATGATCGCCCGTGCCGGTTTTGCCGCCCACCGATAAGGGTTTGCCCACAGCATCCGTGTAAATACCGTTGAGACGTCCGGCGGTTCCCGCTGTAACCACGCCAATCATTGCTCCACGCGCAACTTTAGCAATTTCCGGTGCAAAGATATGTTGACCTTTATCCGGGGTCTTGTTCATTAGCGTTTCATAAGGGGTTCCCTGCGCGTAATGCAAACTCTCAAAGCGGACAGCCGGTAACCTGACACCGTCATTTAACAAAATACCGGTGAGTTCAGCCAGCGCTGCGGGTCTATCGCCTGACGCGCCTATGGCTGTCGCATAAGAAGGTGTTAAGGCATCAAACGGATAGCCAACGCGTTTCCAGGCAGTATGAATTTCTTTAAAAGCTTCTTCTTCAAGCATCGTCATGATGCGTCGCTGTTGAGCATATTGTCTATGGTTCTTAAACAGCCAACGATATACATCTTGGCGTTGCTCATAACTGGCAGCGATAATTTCTTCACGCGTCGCTTTTGGGTGTTGGGCTAAATAACCCACCAGCCATAATTCCAGCGGGTGAATCTTGGTAATATAACCTTGATCCTGTAAATCAAATTTCTCTGCCGAGTACTTGTCGTAAAGCTCATAGACATCTTCATCGATCAGCGCATTTTTCCCTAAATTGGCAGTAAGAAAAGCACTAAGCGCCGTCTCGTCACGATCAGGATAAATCGACCGATACAGCATGGTAAAACGTGAAGGCTTGGCAAATACTCTTTTAGTCAGCGTTGCCATGGCTTCTTCTGTGGTTTTGCCTTGGTATCTGACGTAAAAACGTTGTAAATAAGTACGTCCTTCGGTGTCTGCAAAACGCTCCAGATATTCTTGGCGCTTTGGGTCATCCGGGCTTTCAAGCCAACGCGCTATGCCGTCCGGTTTATAAAGATGATGATAAACAACATCCCGCATCAAGCGAATAAAGACCAGATTGACAGAATTACGCAGGGCATCGCGCACAGACATGATTTTATTATTTTCATCTTCGGTGAAATTATTAAAATGATGAAGACCGCCACCGGTAAAAAAATACTCGCCAGGCCCGGCTGAATAACGTCTGTCCAGAGCCAGATTAAGCAAATCCTCCAGATTGATTTTGGGTGACCGCTTTAACTGTTCTATGACCCATGCCGATAAAAAGTCACGGGGATGCAATTCAATTTTACTGAGCTCTTGTGCAGGACGCTCTTTATACTGCTGATAAATATCAGTAATTAGCTCCAGATAATGCACCATCGTTCTCAGTTTGGACGTAGAACCCAGATCCAGTCGAATACCTTCGTTAATATCAAGCGGTTGGTCGTAGTTATCGGTTTGCACACGCAGAAGATTACCTGTTTTGCTCCGTTCAAACAACATCAAACTGTAGACAATCGGATTAAGATCCGTGTTTTCGTTAAGCAGCCTAAACCCAAGGATACCGGCTGCACGCGCTTGGTCGGGCTCACTGAGTTGTCTTAGCGCATTGGTAATCGCTTGCTGGGTACTGTAGTCGAGCGTGGTTTTAACCGTTAAATCGAGGCGATCCAATTCATAATTAGTCTTTACGCCCAGAACACGGGCAAGACGGCTGCGCAATACATTTTGCGTCTTTTTTTCGGTCATAAATTTGGCCGGTTCAGCGACTGACTTGGGCGGGCGAACAGAAGAGCCCTGTAAAGCTGCATCCCTGAGTTCTACACTAATAAACCCCTGATCTGACAGTAAGCGCAAATAACTGTTGGTCAAATTTTGTAAGGCTTCATAACCACGTCCCAACAGATAGGAAGGTCTTCTCTGTGATAACAATATACTCAACACCTGCCGGTAAGCTTGCGCTTGTTGCGGGGTAATTTGATGCGGTGGCTTGAGTGCTTCCGGACTCAGTAATTTATTGATCTCGGCAAAATCAGCGCCATACCAGGCCGACAAACCATCACCCAACCCATGAACTTCGCCTAATTTCGGCGTAGCGGCAAGCGGCATGGAATTTAAATAAGAGAGCGCAATTTCTTGTCTCATTTCTAAGGTATCAGGGCCCATCAAGTAGGCACGCACCGATGCCGTACCCATTTGGCGAAATTTATCGACAATCGAATTGGTGTAGCCATTCTTTGAATGACGATACTTTTCTAACTGGGTTGCCAAGGTACTGCCACCTGGCACAGCACTGGTAGCGCCCAATTTGTGCGCCATTAATTGCAGCCCGGCAAAGCCCAGACGATCCCATTCTATAGCAGGATTAACGGTAGTATGATCTTCGTTAAGCAACTCGCGATTTTCTATAAACAGCAGCGTGTTTAAAATTAACGGAGGAATGGCCTTAAAATCGGGGTAGCCATAAGTAGGATACACCGCATTAAAAACGACCTGATCGTCTTTATCGGTGATGCGAAGTCCTGCTTGGGTTTTTTCATGATAAATGTTGAACAATCCGTAATCAGCCAGTTCTGCCATCATCGGCGAAAAAGCGGCCTGCGAGGTTACGCTAAAACCGGATTTTTCCAGGCGCTTAATCACCTCAGGCAATAAGGTATAACCCAACCGTTGATCGTAAGGCCCATACTCCGGAAAACGTATTGAGGTACTGGGGCCCGAAGCCAGTTTAAAGCTTAATTGTTCACTGATTGCAGAAAGATACCGTGCCTGATAGCGGGAGGTTTGAACCTCATCTCGAACAAGCTTGGTAATAACAAATCCAATGACGATCAATACGACAACAATGTACACCGCTAAAAGTCGGTGAATAACTCGACTAGATCCTTGCATGTTAGCCATTCCCATTAAAAGGTAAGAACAACTGACTGGAGCTGTTCAGGAATTCTGTCTTTAACATTGATAGTAAAATAATTGTTATGTTTTGGATTGGATTGGCGTTCAAATCGACAAGCTACAAAACCATGTCGTTATAAATAGGGTCATTAACTAAGTGATAATTATAGCAAACAATAACGTTAAAATTGAGTAGGTATTAGTTTATCAGTCTTTATCATCAATTCCAGGGCAGACAAAAACACTGAATTGATGACCTAAAAAAGAGCATTATGCCTGTTTTTGAAAGCCAAAAATATAATAATTGACTAATCCAAGCCTGCTTAAGCATTCAATTACCGCTGTTTCCAGCATTGCCATTTTAGGGGCGCCACGTTGTTGCTTGGCAAGTTGCCTTAAATAAGGATAAGTCGGCAACGTATTTACGGTGATATCACGCACTATTTGCCGTTTAAAGTGTGTCTTCTCGGCCAGCTGTTGATAATATTTGGCGCTGCATAGCGCATTGTTTGCACCATAAAAAGCAGTACCCAAGTTCTCGGGAAATTTAATTTTCATCAGCGGAACTACCGCAGTTCTGGGAACAAAATCAGATAACGCCAAATACCCGCCCGGTTTGAGCACTCGATAAGCCTCCCTGAAAAACTGCTCACGATCCGGAAAATGAAAGATACACTCAACCGCTAAAACCACATCGAATGAGGCATCCGGATAAGGTAACTCGCAGGCATTACCCTGTTGAAACTGAAGCGTATTATCTGCCAGCGGCAACACGCTTGAGCGTGCTCTAACCAACTGGCGTTCATCAAGATTTAAGCCGGTTAATTGCATACCGGTATAGTGCTCATTAATATGTGCCACTGTGCCGCCAAAACCGCAGCCGACATCCAGCACAGTCTGACCATTTTTAATATGCCCCGCCAGACAGACTTGCCGACTTAAATTCTCTGTCGCCTGTTCAAAATCCGCCGTTGATAAGTCCGCTTGCTTGGGATCTTCCCAATAACCCCAATGCACATGTCGACCAAAGCTCTTTTCTACCGCCTCATTATTGTCATTTAACAGTGCCAATAAATAGTCAAAATAAGGCAGCTTAACTTTATCAGCACTGACTGCATTTTGTACTGGCGGTGATTGGGTTTTATTCATGGCTTATTTTTTTGGTTCTATTACGGGTTTTTGGTGACTATTTTTTTGTGTCTCTGATTCAAGTCCATCGATAAAGTTCATTTGTAAAGGGTCGATGCTATTTGGTATGCTGGTCGGGGGTTTGCAACCCATACACATCAACTTAAAGATATTACAGACCACGAAGACACGAAGTTCACGAAGAAAAACCAAAGAAAAATCTTCGTGTTCTTCGTGTCTTCGTGGTGAAATGTCTTAACTTAATGTCTATGGCATTAATAAGTAAATCACCCAACCTACAAAATTTATTAATTTTACATCGAAAATTCCACTTCGTAACCTGAAAACTTACGAATATTAATAACTCCCGTATCCAGCAACAGATATTGGCCTTTAATGCCATGCAAAACGCCTGAAACTTTAGGGTTCTTGTCAAAATTAAATGATTTGATTTTGACCGGATAAGTATCTACCGGAAAATGTATGTCTACAACGGGCTCATCGGGTAAAAATTCAATCGCCTGCGAACCAAAACGCTGATTAACGTCAGCCAGATCGGCTTTACATTGACTCATTAATTCATCGCGTTTTTTTATCAGATCTACCGACACCACCTTGCTTTTAAGCATTTGTTGCCAACTGGTTTTATCACTGACCTGTTTGGCAATGGACACCTCAATCAAACCCGCCATATATCTGGACTGTACTTTAAAGATAGGCAATGCCTGTACGGCACCCTGATCTATCCAACGTATCGGGACTTGCGTTTGACGGGTAATACCCACCTTAATGCCGCTCGAATTGGCGAGATAAACAATATGTGGCTTAATGCAGAACGCCTCACCCCAAGCAGGTTCCCGACAGGTTCCGGCGTCATAATGACAGGTTTCCGGCTTCATAATACAGAGATCACATTGCGCCAGCGTGATAAAACAGGGATAACAATAACCCTGATTATAACTTTTTTTAATCGCCCGGTTGCAATGGACACAAGAAATTTTACCGGTATACGTCAATTTGATCGACTTGCCGAGCAGTGGATTTAAAGCGATACTTTGATCACCTAACGGTAAATCATAAGCAACCGGACTTTCCAGACGGCTGTGCATTTTTTTTAATGATCCCTGCATTCAGGTATTCCTAAATAATATAACGGTTTAGTACCCTTCTTTGAAAAAGTGGGGCAGGAGATAATGCCATTAAGTAAAGCCGTTCGCTGCGCGGAGTCGAAGCGATTTTGCCGGCTTCGACTCCGCTCAGTCAACGGTTTATTTTTGTAGGGCGTGCTGTGCGCGCCTTATTTTTCAAGGCGCGCACAGCACGCCCTACAGGAAATAATGTCGCTTAATCAACGAAGGTCTCTATAACAGCAACCCTGATAATTTAAAGACCCAGCCAATTTTGAGGCTTTAAATAACTTTCATACAGAACCGCTTCCGGACTGCCTGGCTCAGGTTGCCAATTATATTTCCAGCGAACCAACGGTGGCAAAGACATCAAGATTGATTCAGTTCGCCCACCAAATTGCAAACCAAACAAAGTGCCGCGATCATAAACCAGATTAAACTCAACATAACGGCCTCTACGATACAACTGAAAATCACGCTCGCGCTCACTGTAAGGCGTATTTTTTCGTTTTTGGACAATCGGCAAATAAGCATCGTTATAATGGTCGCCCACGCTTTGCATAAACGCAAAACACTGATCAAATTCCCATTCATTTAAATCATCAAAAAACAAACCACCCACGCCACGCGTTTCATTTCTATGGGGCAGAAAAAAATACTCATCACACCATTGTTTATAAGTGGGGTAAATATCCTTGCCAAAAGGCAGGCAGGCATTGCGTGCGGTTGTGTGCCAATGGATTACATCTTCATTAAAAGGATAAAACGGCGTCAAATCAAAACCCCCGCCAAACCACCAGATAGCCGGTGAGCCCGGTTTTTCTGCGATTAAAAAACGCACATTGGCATGTGAGGTCGGCACATAAGGATTTTTAGGATGAATAACCAGCGACACTCCCATCGCATGAAATTGACGATTAGCCAGCTCAGGCCGTTTAGCGGTTGCCGAAGCCGGCAAGCTAATACCGCGCACATAAGAAAAATTAACACCGCCCTGCTCAAACACCTGACCATTTTCCAAAACGCGACTTCTACCGCCACCGCCTTCAGCCCGATCCCAAATATCTTCAATAAACCGCGCTTCCGGTTCCTCACCTTCCAGCGCTTGGCAAATCCGGTCTTGCAAGTTAAGCAGGTAATTTTTTACTTTGGTAATATCATCAGTGTTCATGAGGTGCTCGGTTGTGTTTTTAAAGGCCGGTAATCCAAAAATCCAGACTGACAATAATACCCTATAACGACGTTATGGAGTAGACCGATGCTGCTCACAGCATTAGCCAAGCTAGTATTTTTGTAAATACAGTCAGTCAACGCTGATGGCAAGAAACCGCTGTTCTCTGGAAGTCAGTATTCCCCATTTTTTAACGGGGGGAGAATAAAGCGAGAGCCTGAATATTGACCAAAAAACAGCGGTATCCGGAATAAAACCGCCTTACCCGGACATAAAAACACCATACATAGGTCAATGTAAAGCTTACCACACATTAAAAAGCTGTTATTTTTCCCTAATATCCGGTGCAAACTGTTTGGTAGCTGATGTAAATTACTTGGTAATCTGCGCAAATCGTTTGGTAAGCGCATACCAACGAATAAAATTTCGTCTTCAACTTATTGAAAAATAAATAAAATTAGAGTTTTCAAAATACCATGGGCAGTGTATTGGGGTTTTATTGCGTGGTAAGCGTTTTTCTGGTCAATGTATCTGATATTAACCCACTTACCGCAAATGACTAAGTCTGTTGCTTCCCAAGCTAGAGCTCTCATCGTTATACACAAGTATGTGAGGACACCCAAAGCTCGTTATTCCTGCCTACAATGGAGGTCAGGCTCTGCCTGACTGTCAGGCAGAGCCTGACCTCCACGAGTTGCACAGGCTCCCAAACTCTGGCTGGCACTTATGTATAATGATGAGAGCCGCAGCTTGGGAAGCAAAAATTAGCGGGTGAATTAATATAAAAATAGTGGTATTTTAGTATTAAATATTTTTATTTTATTAGGCTATAAAACTCATGAACACAATCACTTTTGATACACTTGAATTGGTTGCTGAACTTAGGCAAAAAGGTTTTACTGAAGAACAATCAGAAGTAATCATAAAAGTTATTAAAAAGGCTCAACTCGAACTAGCAACAAAGCATGATATTGATGATTTGCGTCGGGATATAAAAGACTTAGGCAAAGACTTAACCATTCGGTTAGGGGGCATAACATTTTTATCGTTTGGACTTTTTTCAGGTTTATTGGCTTATATTGTCAAGTAATATGGCTGTTGGCTGTTTCCCAAGTTGGAGCTTTGTAAACAGAAAAGTTGGCTTTGAACGCCATTAGCAAAGAAAAGCATTCACCACGAAGACACGAAGAAAAGCAAAAACAGTTAACGAGTGTAAAAATAACTTGCTTTTTGTAGATAGTTAAGCGCATTATTTCTGGCATACTTTTTTTGCTAGATTCCTATCCTCTCCGCATAAAGGTTTACTATTGTGTCGACTTCATCCATTATCCCGCGCGCTGAAACCAGCAAACGGTGGTTACTTAAACAATTAAACGCCCCGCGACCCAAGTGCGCCAGTGCCTTGGACATTACCGAAAGCGATCTGGCTCAACTCAAGGTCGGCTTGAATTGGTTCGATTACAGTCTTAAGGCACAAGATATCACACAAAACTATAGTCATGCACTGGTCGCCCTTAAAAATACCTTGCGTGACGGCCCCAAAAGCACGGCTATCAATTTGCCATCGCCGTCGCTGTTTCCGCCCACACCCACGTCCGAGCCTTATGCCGACATCTTTGGTTTTTTGGGCGCGTTAATTACCCGCATCAAAAATCACAAAAACTACACAGATGCTATCGGCAAAGCGCTAAAGATTATCGCCACACAAAGCCCAGGCATTGATTTTGCTTCTTTGCAACCTGCATTATCGGTTGATTTTCAGGGTGGCCATCCGGTGCTGCATTGGAAAAGCAACAGCACTGACGTAATAGAGCTGGAAGCCGATCACGGCACCGGCACTTTTAACCTACTGACCATCCAGCTAACCCCCGGCTACCAGGATAATACCCCGCTCCCCACCTCTGGAACCGCTGTGCTCTGGAAATACCGCACCATCTACCGTATTCATGATGCACAAATAGGACATTGGAGCCAAGTGTTGGAAGTTGGGGTTAAGGGGAGATGAGGCTTACACGGTTGATTGAGTTTGCCTCATCGATTTTGGTCATGCCTTTCATTAACACATAGAGATATTATTTTGAAAGACTTGAACCCATGTTTTAGACCCCGTCATTTGTGATCTCTTTTTAGTGTAATTATATGCAAAATGATAA
>Ga0208102_1000612_pt1 | contig 11123 bp, 12 predicted proteins | sample CryBogmetaGMA17M_FD_184549 | JGI IMG/M metagenome (GOLD analysis project Ga0208102, IMG submission 184549) | Freshwater microbial communities from Crystal Bog, Wisconsin, USA - MA17M (SPAdes) | ecosystem: Environmental > Aquatic > Freshwater > Lake | place: Crystal Bog, Wisconsin, USA...
AGGTCTTGATTACAGTCATCGCAAAAATATCGATGTAAGATGTCTTATGCGTCAGACCGCATACCGCGAGCAGCGTAATGACTGCTCCGTTATGGGGCATCGTATCGCAACCCCCTGAAGCCATAGATGCGACCCGGTGCAGAATCTCAGGCGACATGCCGATGGAGTTTGCCCAGGCAAGCCAGTCTTTCGACATAAGGTCAAGGGCTATGGACATGCCTCCTGATGCCGAACCCGTGATGCCGGCCAACGTCGTAACCGAAACTGCCTCAGAAACGAGGGGTGTACCGCCGATCTTGATTCCGAGGAGGAAGGTGGCTATGGACTTAAATCCAGGTAGTGCAGCGATCACGTTGCCATATCCAACCTCCGATGCCGTGTTCATGATGGCCAGAAGAGATCCAATGGCGCCAACATTGAGGGCCTTTTGTAGTCCCTGATCCTTTGATAGGTTCTTGTAACCCAGAGCCAGCGCGAGGACAATGCCGAAGACTAGCGCTATAACCAGAGCCCAGATCCCTACAACCCTCTTGACGTCCGCAACCATTAAGGGAAGTTTCATCCCAAGCAGCGGTGCAAGCATGGAATTGTCCCAGGTGTATACTCTTGACAGATAGAAATTAATCGCGAGGACAAGAACGAGCGGCAGAATAGCAATATACCATTTGGGCAGCTTGATATCGGCAGCCGCAGGCAAGGGCTCCATGAGCGTATGTTCACCGTACCCTTCTCCCTTATCCAGCGCCTTTTTCCTCCGCCATTCGAGCCACCACATGCCGATAATAAAAATCAGGACACCGCCGAATATGCCGGCAATCGGCGCCGCATAGGCATTTGTTCCATAGAAATTCGTAGGAATAATATTCTGTATCTGCGGGGTCCCAGGGAAGGCATCCATTGTAAAAGTGAATGAACCAAGTGCGATACATCCCGGAACGAGCCGCTTCGGAATATTTGCCTCTTTGAAGAGGGCCGCGGCAAAAGGATAGACTGCAAAAACAACGACAAAAAGACTAACACCGCCATATGTCAAAATGGCGCAAGAAAGAACAACCGCCAGGACGGCGTGTTTATGCCCGAGTTTTTCCATGATCGCATGAGAGATTCCCTTTGCGAGAAGTGTATCTTCCATGACCTTGCCAAAGACCGCTCCCAACATAAATACGGGGAAAAATGCTTTTACATATACGACCGCCTTGGCCATAAAAAGCTCCGTATAGGAAGGCATGACTGGCAGACCCTGTAATGCCGCCGCAAGGAGGGCGAATACGGGTGCGAATAAAATGACGGAAAAGCCCATGTACGCCATGAACATCAACAAGAAAAGACTCAACAAAATACCTAATACTTCCATTTCATTTTCTCCCTTCACTAAAATTTGTTGTTATCATAAAGAAACAAGAAAAATTAAGTTCTTATGCACCTCCCTTCTATGAGAAAATAACAATGTACCATTGACATATGAAGTTTCATCCTCTCGTGCATTTATCGTAGCCTAAACAGTTTATTGTCCGGGTAATCTACTTTCCCTAAACTGCCTTTAAAAGGAATGCTCATCAGGGCATGCAGATGATGACTTGATGCTAATTTTTATAAAGGGGTTTCTAAGGTTGGGAAGGAGGTGCGCGGTTCATGTGGGACGAATTGACAAATGGAAAAGTTCTAATCAGCGATTCAATCGGACATCGAGCAAATGCAGTTTGATTAATTTTAAAATCATGCCATTCAAGTCCTATGTGAAAGGGGTTCTTTACATTGAAACGCAACTGATCGGACAAATCAGGCTCTGTGTTGTCCGGTGAATTGATGATTACAAGTTTTGGATTAGAAAAAACAAAATCCTGCTCATCCGGTGTATAAAAAACAATTATAAAAACAAACGAAAACAGGAATGACATAATCTTGAAAATATCTCTTGATAAATGCATATCATTCCCTTTGTTGAGACTATTTCGTTATTTTATTTTTAGTGCAATATATGTTAACCACAAATAATATACTAACATTTTTTATCTGCACGACGACAATACTCACCATGAATGGAGAAATTGTAATCTTCCCCTTCATATTTTACAGAAACTTCGTCCGTTCCCTTCGCCGTTGTGAATTTCTGATTGGTTTGAAGACTTTGTAATGCTGATGCGCGATTGATACCCTTACAAGTTCGTTTCCTTTCCAAACAAGCGGAAACCCGTATTATGAAGGCTTTGAAATTGTCAAAGATACCCGCGGGATGTGTAGCTGGTGGTATAAAAAATACATTTTGTGATTTTTCATGCATTATTAATTTTTGCAAAGTCCAACCAAACCCTTCAACTTTAATAAAGATTGCTTATTCCCTTTCACTGGGTGGAACAGAATCTGCCTTATGTTTACTCCTCTCTCTTACCAACGGAACAAAATATTGAACCAACAACACCGCCATAATTGTCACTGCCGTAATCGTTATCAGCAAATCGCGATAGATTAAGATTAAGGACAACATAATTAATCCATAAAGCACAAGTGCAATGACCGTAATCCGCTGGTTGTCTGGTTTGATCTTCAACGATTGTTCCTCTCTGCCCTTAATGTATGACTCTCAATATATGTTCCCAATTCCTCTAAAAGGAGCCTTTTAACTTGTTCCAATGCTATGGCTCGGCTGGATACCTTGCTATCAACTTCGCTTGCCTGATAGTTGTATTCCTTGATGAAGGTCTTTGTTTCAGCGGATGTAAGATTGGGAATAAATAAAACAAGAAGAATAAAGATCAGGCTGATTCGTATAAGAGAAGATTTCATCATAGTGGCACCACTCTTACAAATTGATGTCATTTTATACATCAACCATGAATAAAGCACAAGATTTGTTAGTGACTACGAATAAGCGTCAATCCGAAGTTACTCAAAGGAAGAATATGAATATATGCAATGTGTTGAAAACAATTTTGGATTGACGCATGAAGAACGGAGCCGTTGCGGCAGGGACAAAATATATCTATGGGGTTTCAATATATCTAGTGAGTTTCAATCGAGGTATGCCCCATAAAAAACCCGTGATTTCAGAATAATAACACATGCGGTATTATAAACCATTATATGTCAATAATACAAGGCTCGAAATCTACCGCGCAGCGGTTTAGTTCTTCTGTTTGAAATGTTCAATGGGTGGACTTAACCAGAAAAACAATGTTACAGGAAGAAGCAAATTATGACAAAGGAAGTAGCTTAACTTAAATTCCGCAGAGAAACTGACTGCCCGGCGAGAGATTGAGCTTTTCAATTTAGAAATAATTTTTCATTAATCTATCCACCCACTCAGGGACTTTTGCAGAATCTATTTTATCATACTGTTGATAATATGGTTTAATATCAAGTACTGGTGTTTCATTTATAGCATCTAATCCTTTTATTTCAAGATAGTCATCACCAACGCTGATAATTTCAACAGCAGTTATGCCTATTGGGTTGGGTCTATCTTTGGCCCGTTGGGAGAAAATGCCTACTTTAGGCATTGTTTCCAAATTTCTTGGTCTACGCTGAAGATGTTTTTCTTTTTCATATTTGGCTTGATGAAGATAGGTTACAATAATAACATGTGAAAAATTTTCTAAACCCAACAATGCACCAGTATACTCGGAGTTTAAAATAATCTTTGATTTAATCTCACCCCAGTTTTTGTCCATCCGTTCAGTTACCGAAGATAATACATATCCTATGGGTTCTAATTTTATTTCATTCATTTTATTTTCCTATAACACAAAAATCAGCCTCGAGCGTAACCTGCCCACTCTCCTACAACCTCTATTGTATGTCTATATAATACATACATTTCTCCTGACTAAGATATTCAATTATTACTTCTGGGTCTAAAGTTATTTTTACTTTTTCACATATCTTTCTTCCCTCTTCTGTATGACTAACAACCACAACTTTTCCCAAGTATTGACTAATAATATGACGAACACACACGAGATAAATATAACTGCCCTTATCCTTTCCATCTAATTTTTCAAGACCATCTTTTATTGAATACTCCCTTACAGATCTTCTGATTTCTTCCAATTCTTTCTTATTTTTCATATCCCCCAGATAGATGTCACAATGTTCACCTACAACTGTTGTCGATTTTGAAAAAGAGATAGATGGAAATAAGAAGATGATAATCGTCGATATTATAAACAGTAATTGAATTTTATCTCTCATAAGTCTTCGTGACATAATCAGAGAATTGATCTGCTCACCGGAATATGTACCACATGTTAAGTTTCTGCATGGATGAGTCTTCAACTAAGGCTATTCTATTGGCGGCTCTTCACCATATATCGTCTTAAGAAGGGCGACGATCTTCTTGTCGCGCCACTGGGCGACGTCGGCCAGCTTCTTGCGGGACATAACTTCATCCATACCTTGCACAAGTTTATATTTGGCATCATCGGAAATCTCATTCCAGGTCGCCATATCTTTCCAGATGTCTCCGAAGGCCTTTCCTATATGCTTTATGAAATAGTCGTAGCCTCCCTCGCCACCGCCTAAATGATAAATGAGGTGTTGGCCCATGAATGCCCATCGTATGCCGGGACCGGCGAAAAGAGCTCGGTCGACATCTTGGACACTAGCGACGCCCTTCAACACAAGATCGATAGCTTCTCTCCATAGGGCGGCAGCGAGGCGATTGGCAATGAACCCCGTTGTTTCCTTTTTCAGGACGACAGGCATTTTTCCGAGACTGTTAAAAAACATCCTCACGTCTTCAACGGTCTGAGAGGTTGTCTGATTTCCGGGCACAATTTCAACCAGCGGCACCAGGTGCGGAGGATTGAAGGGATGAGCAACAACACAGCGCCCTGGTCTCTTCACGGATTTCTGCACTTGCGACATTGGGAGAGACGAGGAGCTGCTGGCCAGGATCGTCTCCGGCTTCGTAATGGCATCCATCTCGGAAAATAGGCGTATCTTGGTTTCGAGATTTTCTGACGCGGATTCCTGAACATAATCCGCATCGGAAACAACCTGCTCCAGCGAGCTGGCGGAGCTGATATTCCCTTTCATTTTCTTGGCACGTGACTTTTCGATAAGACCATATTGAGCAAGCCCGTCCAGGTAGCTCGTTGCCCTCCGCAGGCCGCTCTCCTGCGCCGCGCTGATTTTATCAAACACCTTCACTTTGAAATCCTTGCTCGCATAGTAAGCCGCCCAACTCGCCCCGATCAAGCCCGTTCCGACGACGCCCACATTTTTTACTTTCAACATTTCGCCTACCTCCTTTTTAATTAAAAGCGTTTTGACTGAAAGGACGAAAACCGATCATCAGATGCCATGTTATTAATACTGAAAATTAAAGGAAAGAGTCCGAAAAGGAAGCGCTTCAAAGAAAACATTTTCACTATTGCTTTACTGGGAATGATTGTGAAGAATCGATTAGTGTGACCGCGCCTTGATGCCATGTTCGATACAGTTTATGAAATGTACCTCAAGCCAGACTAATTGTAAATTCATTTTTTGTCGGTAACGCTGTAATCTGACGTTGATTAGTGGTTCGGATTGAAAGTCAGCATTATGACAGCTTGATTGTATCAATAGTTGAGCAGGCTGTACCCGGAGATGACTGTAAAAAAACCATTACCTGAAAGAATAGAGGGATTCATTCAAGATTATTCGAATAATATGATAGTAATAAGCTCAAGATCTTTATCTCCGACATTTTCGATAGAATGAGACTCGCCATGACCAGTACGAACCACGTCCCCTTTTTTTATTGTTGTTTCTAAACCATTGTCATTTAGAAGACCTTCTCCTTCCAGAACATAATATAACTCAAAATCTCCCTCGTGTTTGTGAAAACCAACAGAATTTCCTGGCGCTATAATCTCTCTTGCACAGAGCCGTCCCTTTCCCGACAATTCATCTTTTTCAAGCATATGGAATATCTTTACGGTTCCCCTCCCTTCCTTCAGTTCATGAATACGCTCCTCTCGCATCTCATTACTTCTTCTAATCATTTTTTGTGTCACCTCTTTCCACGGGAATTTCTTACGAAAATGACTTGCATATACGGCCCTGTCATTTCTTTAACATATTTTAGGATTGAGTTCTGCGGTTTTTAATGAGTACCAGTTGAAACGTTGCGTGGCTTGGCAAATTGAAAAAAACAACATCACAGGAAGGAAGCTGTAAATAGGGGAACGTTTAGTTCACCTACAAGTCCTCATAATCATGGAAGAATGAACTTCCACGATTACCAAGTGAAAGTGATCATATATCAATTATGCATGACCATCATGATCTTTACAATTTTAGGAACCCTGAGCCTTGACCTGAAGGGCTTTATATTTCTCAAGCAGATTACCCCTCTTTAACTCAAGTTCTTGATTATCTTCATCCAGCGCAGAGATTCTTCTTTGAATAGCTGGTAATTCATCATTATTTAAGTGGTCTGCGGCTTCTTTGCTCTGCTCGATTAAGTATTTTTTCCACTCTGATGGATTGTCACTTCGAAATCCCCCTTTCGTTGCATGACTCTTTTTAAGAAGGTCTTCAAGAGCAAGAGAATAAGACAATTCTTCGAGCTCTGTTTCATCTACAGTGGTAAAAATTAACTGCCCCACAATCAATACTGGAATACGGTATCTTTTCGGATTTATCATAGTGACTCTTAACCTTGATTCGTGCATCTTTAGCTTTTGTATTAACTCATTATTCTCACGCATTATATTTTCAAATTTTTCAATCTGGCTGCTTATTTGTTTCATCTCCTTTTTTGTATCTTCTTTTTGCCACTGGCATGAAACCGAAAACACTATCAGGAAGAAGATAATGATCATTGAAAAGCATTGTTTAATATTCATATTTCACTCCCCGAATCTAACTTAAAATGTCTGAATCTCATCATATGTCACGCTTATATTTTGTTCAGACTTATATTCTCCACGGTGAGACTAAAGTTCTATCTTTATGCCGAGTTTCACTGCCCGATTGGTTGGGAGATTGAAATAGATGGCGTGATTTCCTGCATCTCGACATTAATGCAAAAAAGCCTTTTTGAATAAGGCATTGCGTTTTGACGGAGGAAGTACAAACAGAATGGCCTTGTGAGTCAATGCAATAATGATCACCCGATTACCGCTTGAAAGGATGGATAACTGTCAAAATTAACTGATGCTCTGTTACAGGAATAGCGGATTATCGCTGTCACTTAAGAGCTGCGCAGATCAATTTGAAAGCTATTATCATGGCAAGTCGCTTAGACAAAAAATCAAAGAAACCTATTACCGAGGTTACAATAAGAAAATTAATTTACTATTCATTCTTTTGTGCTATTCTACTAAAAAATATTTGCTCTTTATATCTTATCCTTTCAACATTTTCTATCCAATTAAACCATTTAGTGTAGCAATAAAAGAAAATAGGAGGGTAACCTGGATAATGATCTTAAGAAGCGCATAAAGGAATACATAGACAAGTGCCACTTCTGTACAATAGCAACCGTCAGCGCAGATGGGCAACCAAATGCATCAACAGTCTCTTTTAATAATGTAGGAATGGATATTTATTTCAATGCAGCTAGATAGTAAGAAAATACGGAACATTTTGTCTAATCCCTGGGTGGCTATAGCTATGCATAAACCTCGCCTTCCTAAAACTGATCAGGAAATGACGGATATCCAATATAGCGGCACTGCAAAAATTCTGTCTGACGATGAAATTGCTAAAGCACCCAAAGCAGTCGTGTCTAGAAATAGTCTTTCCAACAGTTTAAAGCCTGGATCCTCAGTGATCGTTAAAGTGACACCTTTGGAGGTTTACATAGAGAATTTCGACATCGAGAGCTTCTTCAATTATAGCCAAAATCATTGAAGAATGACCGGTCCCCATATATACCACATTTGAAATAGATATCTTTCAATTTCATTCTTGACAATTGATATGGAGGAATCGCTCTTTTATATTGTTTTTCGACTGAAATCTTGAATCGGGCAATGAATTACAAAAAACACGATTGCAGGAAGGAAGTGATAACTTTTTTGAAACGTCTTGCACAACAAATTATTTTCATAAAGTGGGTTATCAGCGTTATAGCCGCCGGTTTCCTTGGACAGTTTGGGAAATCATTCGCCACGTACTTGATTGAGATGGCAAGAAAAAAGAAAGCTCATGCTGCTTTACAGAACGCTCTGCCGGCAATCTCAGACATTTTTAGCAATAAAGTTGAAGATGCCTATCGGGCACCGCAGAGAGATTTTTTATGATAATAACAATCATCCCAACAGTCCCGGCCATTGTCTCGGCTGTCATACGACTGCCACTCACCATCCTAAACGATATCCCAACTAGACCGCGCCAAGTTAACGCAGGAGGCCGCAATGGCTCATGCCAATCCTGAACGAACTGCCACGGGAAGTAGATTCCGGCATAAGATTATAGCTCTCATACTGCTTATCTTAGCATGCGCGCTTGCCATTGCATTCCAGAGAATGACAGAAGGTCACAGGGTCATCCCTGTGGAAACATATATGCTTGTGCCTTTCGTCCTCCTTCTGCTTGCCATAGCCATTGTACCTTTTATAAGCAGCGACTGGTGGGGAAGGTATTACCCTCATGTTTCCTTCGTCCTTGCAGCAGTAGTTGTGGTCTATTATTTATTCGTCCTCAATAACGGCCCCAGAATGTGCGTCACCGCACTGGACTATTTCAGCTTCATGGCAATAACGGGCTCGCTTTTCGTGGTGTCCGGTGGAATCCTGATAAGGATACCTGGGGGGGCGACGCCCTTCTCCAACACGTTGATGCTGCTCATAGGATCAACTATTACGGCCGTCTTCAGCAACACCGGCGCCTCTATGATTCTTATCAGGCCCTACTTAAGGATGAACAAGGGGCGACTCTCTGCATACCACGTTGTCTTCTTCATCTTTACCGTATCAAACATCGGAGGGCTCCTGACGCCTGTAGGCCCCCCTCTTTTTCTCGGTTATCTGAAAGGTGTACCTTTTTTCTGGGTCACGATCCATTTGTGGATCATCTGGGCGTTGGAAACGGCCCTCGTCCTTGCCGCTTTCTATCTCATGGACAGGTACTTCTACAAGAAGACAAGGCATCTGAAAGAGCCCGTTAAGAAGCCGGTTAAAGAACGTTTTTCCGTGAAGGGATGGCACCACAGTATTTTTATTGTAGTCATCCTGGCGGCCGTATTCCTGGAGACACCTGTCCGTGAAATAGTGATGATTGCGGCTGGTTTTTTGAGTTACATAGTGATGAAGGAAGAAATTCACAAAGAGAACGAATTCAACTTCCTTCCCTTAAAGGAGGTCGGGATCCTATTCTTTGGTATATTCGCGACGATGGTGCCTGTCCTCGACTGGCTGGAGCTGAATGCGGGGAAGGTCGGGCTTACCGAGCCGGGTCAGTTCTACTGGGCGTCAGGCATTCTGTCCAGTTTCCTCGATAACGCCCCTACTTACCTGAACTTCCTGAGCGCCGCCTGCGGCCTTCACGGCCTGAGTGTCGACAACGTCGCCCACGTGAAAGCCATGCTCGGACTCTTGCCCGTCGATGAACTGGCAAAGCTCCAGATAGCTGCCGACGCGCCGCGCATACTCAACAGTCTCTCCTGGAAGTATATAGCGGCCACAGCCGCGGGGTCGGCCACATTCGGAGCGTGCACTTACATAGGAAACGGTCCCAACTTCATGGTAAAGTCGATCGCAGAGCAGGCCAATGTAAAGATGCCGAGCTTCTTCGGTTATATGATTAAGTACTCGATCCCGATCCTGGTCCCGATTTTTACGCTCGTCTGGTATCTCTTCTATCACTGATAAGAACAGGCAACCGCGTCTCGAAAGGCATTATTCTGTCCCTCTCCTATCGGAACTGTTCCGGCATCGCATCTTTTAACTAGAATTCAATAAACTGACCCGGTAGTAATCAGAACCGATGACTTGTATTTGAAACGGTGGATATTGTTCTGTATGCAGTTTTCATTGATAACAGGAAGAAATCATTATGGAACACCGTGCAACACCATTTTCTCAACTATTTGCATTGGAAAATCTGTTTATACCTGCGGACAAGAAAATTCATGATACGAAGCCATACACTTAAATGGCAACACGAACCCCATTGAAGCTCTCCGCAGCAAGCTGCGGGGAATGCGCTTGCTACCGAATTCATAGCGCATGCTGAAGGACTATGATCTCTGGTTCTTTAGGGATGGCCTCCGCCGTGATCTTCACTTCCGATTTCGGCAGAACCCGAACATTCTTTTTGCCCCGCGTAAATTCAGCAGCAGTAGTAATCGGGAAGCCGCATTTATCTGTCTTGTAGTGCATGGGTATGGCGATTGATGGTCTGATGTTATTCATGACCTTTGTGGCTGCCTGTGCATCAATGGTGTAGAAACCCCCCACGGGCAAAAGCAGCACATCCACTTTGCCAATTTTCCTCAACGTCTCCGGGGCAAGGTCATGCCCGAGATCTCCCAGGTGCAACAGCGTTATTCCATCTGTTGAAATAACCGAGAGCAGATTATCTCCCCTTTCTTTCCCGGAGGCAGTATCGTGGAAAGTTGGAAGCGTCTCTATCTTCGCGCCTTTGATCTCGTAGCTCCCTTGCTTTTTTATGTGATCATATTTTCCTCGAATGCTTTTTATGTAGTTGTGGTCTCCATGATTGTGGCTTGTAATGACAATGTCGGCTTCGTCGTCGATTGTACCATAGGATAAGGCGCCATCTGAAAATCCGGATTCATAAGGATCGATAATGATCCTTGTCCCGTTTTCAGTTGTTATTTTAAAAGCTGCATGACCATACCATTCTATATTCATAGCGACACCTCCTTGTGCATGGAATGTTTATTTCTTTGTTCAGAAAAATAAGTCCGCCGGCACGTATGGAGCAAGAAGGCCTTATCGACCGCGCTTGGGATATCCGACCGACTGTGCCAGAATGATTTTCTGATCCGCTCTTAACTTCATGGCTTTTGAGAGCAGCGGTTTATCTATGTATGCGCGCACGACTGTAGCGAGCCCCGCGGAGGCGCAATAAAGATACACATTTTCACTTATGAACCCTGTGGCTGCCGCCGCATACAGTTCTTTATCTGAAGCGGAACCCATCCTGGAGTAATCAGCCACATATATAAG
>Ga0208102_1000618_pt1 | contig 11052 bp, 4 predicted proteins | sample CryBogmetaGMA17M_FD_184549 | JGI IMG/M metagenome (GOLD analysis project Ga0208102, IMG submission 184549) | Freshwater microbial communities from Crystal Bog, Wisconsin, USA - MA17M (SPAdes) | ecosystem: Environmental > Aquatic > Freshwater > Lake | place: Crystal Bog, Wisconsin, USA | collected...
CTCAAATACCATATGTACCCCCTGAAATGGCTGGAGTTTACCTGGGTTCAGGCCTGGCTGGTGAGCGAGGTGCCCGATACCACAAAGACTTATACTCTCCCGACCGGCGCCAAGCGAATCACTTATTTCAATAAATACTACGCCGCCAGCATGTTCACGTTCAAGCCTGTGCCCGGACTGGATCTGAGCATCGGTAACTCGGTGGTGTACTGCGCCGCTTATATGAATCCCGCGTATATCAGTCCGTTCCTGTTCTACTTCAATTACAGCTATGCCGAGGGAGATGGCAAATCCGCGTTCTACGGGAAAGAAGTTCAGACCTTCATCAATGTAAGTTCAAGAAATTTAAAACATTTTCACCTGTATGCGGATTTGTTTGTGAACCAGTTTACGGCGGATGGGATTTCATATAAAATAGGATGCAGGATGCAGGATGCAGGATTGAGGAATTTTTCGGTTACAGTTGAGTATACACGGAATAACGGTAAATCCTATGCATCGTCTTTGCCAACGACATCTTACGAATCGAATCAGTACGGATTAGGAAGTTACCTCAGGGAAAATTCCATGGAAATTTACGCCGCCCTTTGCTGGAAGCCCATCCGCGGACTAAGGTTCGACGCCTCGTACCTGTTTGCAAAGCATGGGGAAGGCACCACCTTATCCGCCCTCGATTACAAAGACCAGGAGATCGCGGTGCAGGCGAAGTATGAGGTGATCAATAATGCGTATGTGTTTGTGCAGTATTTGCGCCGGCAGGTGGAGGGGGATGTGAAGTATATTCCTGCGGTTTACTTTGGAAATACCAACTCGCTTATCGCAGGGATTAATATTGGGTTCTGAAAACGTGGCACGTGGCACGTGATACGTGGCACGTGATACGTGATATCCGCAAAGCGCCATATCCAGCTATCGAGCGCAATTTGATCAGTAAGGTTGACATATATTCTGTTACCGGAAAACGAGCCACAGTCCCTGTCCACGGGAAACCTGGTCACCCAGTCACCCAGACTTTTCCTATCTTCGCTTCAAATTTCGCCATATGTCAAAGATTGCATTGATTTCGGGGGTTACGGGCCAGGATGGGAGTTATTTAGCTGAACTGTTGCTTGAAAAGGGGTATACTGTTCATGGAATCGTGAGGAGGAGCAGTTCGTTCAATACCGGGCGGATTGACCACATTTATATCAACAATCCGGAGTACCGCGACAAGAGAATGTTCACCCATTACGGTGATCTCACCGATTCGAGCAACCTCAACCGACTGGTTGAAAAGATCGAACCCGATGAAATTTATAACCTTGGCGCCCAGAGCCATGTACAGGTTTCTTTCGAAGTCCCGGAATACACCGCCGAAGTCGACGCCATCGGGACCCTGAGATTCCTCGATGCCATCCGCGAAACAGGGGTGAAGACGAAGTTTTACCAGGCGAGCACGTCGGAGTTGTACGGGAATGTGCTGACGGGGATACAAGATGCAGGATACAGGATGCAGGAGGGGGCAGCACTTCGTGCTACCGATCCAAGATACGAGATGCAGGATAATTCGCATCCCGCATCCCGCATCCTGGATCTTGCATCCCTAAATGAGACCAGCTCTTTCCGTCCCACCTCGCCCTACGCCGTCGCGAAGCTATATGCATACTGGATCACGGTTAATTACAGGGAGGCGTACAATTTGTTTGCGTGTAACGGGATATTATTCAACCACGAATCACCGAGGAGGGGGGAGACGTTTGTAACCCGCAAGATCACGATTGGTGTGTCGCGCATCATGGCCGGGAAGCAGGATATGTTATACCTCGGGAACATCCATGCAGCCCGCGACTGGGGATACACCCCCGAGTATGCCGAAGGCATGTGGAGGATACTCCAAGCCGATGTCCCCGATGATTATGTGCTGGCCACGGGCGAAACCCATACCGTGAAAGAGTTTGTGGATGAGGCCTTTGCGTATTTCGGCGAAACACTTACCTGGGAAGGCGAAGGAGTTAATGAAACCGCGAAGCTATCCGCCAGCAATAAAATTGTTGTGGCTATGGATCCCAAATATTACCGCCCCACCGATGTGGAATTCCTGCGCGGAGATCCTTCCAAAGCCTTCAGGGATCTGGGATGGGCGCCGAAAGTGAAGTTTAAGGAATTGGTGCGGATTATGATGGAGCATGATTCGCGTGGCGCGTGACACGTGGTAAGTGAATCGTGAAGAAGAACGTCAAGAAGTACGATCTTTCTTTCGTACTTCCTCACGAACTTCCTCACGATTCACTTACCACGTACCACGTACCACGTACCACGTGTCACGTGTCACGTGTCACGGGTTGATCAGCACCTTACGTACGATTTTTCGTTCTGCGCTGATAAAGATGACTGAATACATGCCGTCGGGCAGCTGGTGCACGTCGATGTTCTCCTGATGGATCCCGTTGACCCTGAATTCGGGGGTCTGGTGAACGATCACTCCCAGGCTGTTGTGGATCTGGATCCGGAAGTTTTCGGCATGGGATGAGCTGATTTCGGCTGTGAACAAACCTTTGTTCGGAACGGGATAAACCCTCACTGATCCGGTTTCGTTTTCTGCTACTCCTACTCCGGCAACATATACCTGGTTGGAAGAATCTGAATAGCATCCTTCAAGGCCTACGACGGTACGGTACCATCCCGGATTGCCGACAGGCACATTGTACACCTGGGAAGTGGCTCCTGTAACTGCAGCACCGTTCCAGTACCATTGGTTTCCGGCGGATGCACTGCTGGTAAGGGTGTTTCCGCTTGCAGTCACCACAGGTGTAGGCGGTAACGGATTAACTGTAACTGCAAACGAAGGGGATACTATTCCCGCTCCGCAGCTGTTTGTGCCAACTACGGTCACATTGCCTGAGACCGCGTTAAGACCAAAGTCGACGAAAATGCCATTGGTATTGGCGCCTGAGGCAATGGTGGCTCCGGCAGGCAAAGTCCATGTGTAACCGCTTGCATTGATAACCGGAGGTACATAGTATGAAATACCAGTAACATCCTGGCACACTTCGGCCGTCCCGGTGATCGCTCCGGCGTTGCCTGGGAGGGAGGTCACCGTGACCAGCAATGGAGGCGAGGGGTAGCCGTTTCCGCAGACATTGTTGGCCGAAACTATGACCGGACCCGAAAAGGAATTGGCCGCAAAATCAACCGTGATAGCGTTCGTATATTGACCTGAAACGACGCTTGCTCCCGGGGGCAATGTCCAGCTGTAGGCGGTGGCCCCGGATACCGGCGCAACAGAATAATTTATACCGGTCGAAGGGGCGCAGGCTGCCGACGGACCACTAACAGATCCGGCATCAGCTGGTACTCCATTCACAGTGACGTTCAGCTGGGTTGGAGTGGCAGCCCCACATCCGAAAGCATTGTAGTAATTGACTTTAACCCATTGTGCTCCCTCGGTATTCCAGGAAACTGTGAGATAATGTGTTCCCTGTCCGCCTAAAATTGACCCGCCCGCTGAAACGGTCCAGGTATATCCGCTCATCCCGGTTTCGGTCAGGTAATTGGCAAAACCTGCAGTTGCACAAAGACTTGCCGGGCCGAGAATAGTTGGCACAGGAAGAGGATTTACAGTAATGGTCACGCTGTTTGTGGGCAGGGGCCCCCCGCTGGTGCCGGTGGAATTCTGCATCTGCCTGAAGTAGGTCGTTGCGGTGATCGTTCCCGGACTGTAGGTTGCACCCGTCTGTCCCGCGATATTGGTAAATGTGACATTGTTGGGAGAACTCTGCCACTGGTAAGTTGGCGAAGTCCCGTTGGGAGGGGTGCTTGTGAGTGTAGGTGCAGCAGAACCGCTGCAGACCGAAGCGTTTGAAGAGACAACTCCGGGAACAAGGATGAGATAATTCACGGTCACGGTTGAGAGGGCGCTGTAGGCCGAAGCGCAGGTCCCGGCCATCACTTCAACCCGGTAGTCGTAAACACCTGTGGCCCCGGGAGTTTCAGAATAGGTTGGAAGGGTATTCGCGATATCGGTATAAGATCCGCCGTTAAACCTCCTCTGCCATTTCTGGATGACCCCGGTATATCCGCCCAGAGTGAGAGTTCCGGTGGAAGACCCGATAATGATGGTGACTGCTGCCGGATTTATGCTGCCTCCGACCGAAGCCGGATTGACGGTGACATTATATACTGCAGGAGTGGGACCAGGGATTCCGTTGGAGTTCTGGTAATTTACGCTGACCGATTGTGATCCGGTCGTGTTCCAGGTTATGGTTACTGTATTGCTGGCGGATGTGCCACCTGCGGTAACCGTACCACCAACCACGGTCCAGGCGTAGTTCGATTTGCCCGACTGTGTGGTGTAAACATTTCCGGGTACCCCTGAACAAACGACAGTCGGTCCCGAAGTGATGGAAGGTGTGGGTACCATGTCAGCGGTGAAATCGGCACCGTAATATTTCAATGTGCCAACAGTGCCTACTGCCCGGTAGTGGTAGAGGGTATTCGGGGTGAGTCCCGACAGCGAGGCCGTGATCGAGGTTGAGGTAGTCCCGGCGACAGGTGAAGGCGTGGCAGTTACACTGCTTCCGTAAGCGGTCGTGAGACCGTACTCGAAGGAAGTAACCACGTTTTGGGAACAGGCATTCACCGTACCATTCAGGACAGCTGCAGTTTGAGTGACAGAAGTCGCAGCCGTAGTAACAACCTGGGGCATCTCATAAGCCCCGATAGTCGGGACCGTCGCGCGGGTTATTCCCGCATAGTCGGTAGTGATGCCGGTAACCGGGGTTCCCGCAACGAGAAGGGGTTGCTGTGGATGAAGATCCGTAGACGAAACAAACAATGGATCTGTACTAAGAGTGTTGGCATCCTGTCCGGTAACAGTTTTCCACGCAGCCAGGCTACCCTGGTTAGAACCACCATAATAGCTAAAGGGTCCCGTCACAGTATAAAAATCATTGTAGTCGGAAATCAGGGCGCCGTGGTTAACAAAATACAAAACAAAATTGTTCGCGCCAACCTGGCCTCTCAGGTTGGAGAAAATGTTGTTTTTTAACTCGAGGTTATTATATGTCCAGAAGTTAAAAGCAATGGATGATCCTAATGATGTTGGACCGCTGATGTGGATATCATTGTAATAGAATTTAAAATTCATACCGGAATAGTTGCCGCCATTGGAAAATCCGGCGATGTACGAGTTTATTCCAGCCCCGCCGTCAAGGGAAATGAGGTTGTTGGAGTATACATTCGTTCCAGTACCAATACTTTGACACAAGATCCCCCTGATGTCTGCCGTAAGTGCAGCATTGGAAACAGAGATATTGAAGATCTTGTTTTTTCTGGCATTCATTGAAGATACGTAGATTCCGCATACCAAGGGGGATCCCGAGGCAGCGGTCAGGGACCAGTTCCCGAAGATGTTGTTATCCACCTGGTTGCCCTCATTGGACGAGCCAAGGTAAAGTCCGTAACAATATCCGGTACCTTCATAGGTAATGGAACCTGCCACAGATTCACTTCCCACAGTATTGTTCATAATGTTGAACAATCCGTCTGTGATTTTCAGTCCGTAGAAAGAGGAATAACTGGAATTGGTCATGGTAATATTCCGGATGATGTTGCCCGAGAAAGTTATAGCACCGGCATTCGTGCCCGCTGAGTATATTCCCGCCCAGGTCATACCCGGATATGTCCATGCATTCCCCTGGCAAAGCGGTGCTTGTCCGCCTACATAATTATTACTTACCAGGTGGTTGAATGTGGCAGCCATAAGGCAAATGCCGTAAAGGGGTCCGGTGGATGGGGTAGAAGAATTATAATAGACAGAGTTTCCGCTGATGACCGCGCCATTGGCAGCAGTAACCATAAGTATGCCGTAGGTGTTGAAGTTATACACATTATTGTTCATGATGCTCAGTGAGCCGGTCTCGGAGAGACAGCGGATCCCAATGGCCGGAATTCCGATTGTCCCTGCCGTTGCATTGCCGATATCATTTCCCGAGATCTCGACCGAATTGCTTCCTGTGTTACCGACGGTCACGGTACCATAAGAAGTCGAGTTGTAGTTATTTTCAAGGGTTGAGTTTTTCAGAGCACAAGACTGGGAGCCATTATCGAAAAGCACCGTTCCTGCCGTGCTGGCCGGTGTTGCCGTAGTGTTCCTGAACGTAAGGTATTTACCTGCCTGTCCGTCAATGGTAAAACGGCTTGCGCCATTGGTTCTGATCAAAGCCGGTGTAGAAGCCGACCAGGTAAGCGTACCGCTGATGGTTCTCAGGGTGTTGGCCGATGGTTTGATCAGCAGGGTGAAGTTTGAGCCTGCAGGGTTTTCGGTCCAGGCATTCAGCGCATAAGTACCAGGTTCAGTAAGATCGGCGGTGATGTTGATGGTGGTATTCCCAATTAATCCTCCGGCATTGATCGCTTCAAACGCACCGCCCACACCAGTCAGGGTAGGATAGTTCCCGGGCACATTGATTACAACGGGAAGGATGCCATGGGTATTAAAGGAATACACTGTTGACCACAAACTGAGAAATCCGCCTCCGCAGTTCGAACGCACCCAAACATAATACGTTGTACCCAGGGTGAGGGGTGTCATCGTATAGGCCGTTACCCCTGCTGCAACCGAACCAATGGGGGTGGTACTTATGGTCGGGGGTGTTGAGGAAGTGCTGTAATAAATGTCATATCCGCCCGAAGGTGCCGATGCCGGGGGAGTCCAGGCGATGCTGGCTGAAGTCTGTGCTATAGCAGTCGCAGCAACAGCGGTCGGCGGAAAACAGGAGTATGCCTCGCTTACCTGGATATCATCGAGGGTGATGTAGGGGTACCGTTGATCACCCCGTGGAAGCCGATGTAATAGTCTCCGGTTGTCGGGGGAGTGAAGGATCCCGAAATTTGTGAGTAGGTTGTGGTAAGGCCTGTGGGAGACTGTATGGCGCCCGTCATGCCGGCAGGTGTTCCGACAGTCCCGTATTTCAATTCAATGGTGGCATCGGTGGGGGTTGAGCCATCCTGACGCGCCCAGCAGGAAACGGTGTAATACATTCCGCTGGTGAGGGTAAATTTCCTGAACAACCATGAATTCCCGTAATGCAGTAAAGTTGCATCCCAGTTCCCGGTGCGCGGACCGCGGTTGAACATCGTTTGGGAGCTGTTGGCCAGCCAGTAATATTCGTAGATTCCTCCATCCTGGGTCCAGCAAGGTCCCACGGGGATCTGATCGGTATACCCCGACTCGAAACCCTCATTGAACGGAAACACGGTAACCGCGCTGCAAAGCGTGGTGAAGGAGTAAATATTGGTCCAGGAACCGCTGGAGCCCCCGCAGTTCGAGCGCACCCAGGCATAGTACAACGTGTTAGGGCTCAGTGAAACCATGGAATACGAGGTGATCCCGGCTCCCACGGTAGCCGTGGGCACTGTTCCGGCAGTGGGGGGTGTGGATGAGGCGCTGTAATAAATTCCATACCCGTTAGAAGGAGCAGGAGAGGCGGCAGTCCAGCCGAGCAGGGCCGAATTATTCGTTATACCCGATGCGTTGACCGCCGTTGGGGCCTGGCAGGGATTCGTGACCTCCATATGGAAATTGTCGACGTACCATCCATCCGCAAAAGACCCTTCATATTTCCAGGCAATATAAATTGTCGTACCTGCATAGCCAGTAAGGGTATAGGTAGGGGAGATGGCCCAGTTCCAGTCACCAGGTCCAAGGTCGGCGTTGATGGCCGTCCATGCCCCCAGGTTCTGTGCGCCGGTGGTGGAGTAATAGAGTCCGTGCTTTACATAAGAACTCGGAAAGTTATCCAGCTGATAAAAGCTGATGTCGACCGATCCTCCGGCCGGGACTGTGATTGATTTTGAGATCAGCCAGATGGTGCCGTCGTACCAGCTGAAGGCGCAGCCGTCACTCGTTCCCCCCATCCCGAAATCCGCAGCCCAGTAATCTCCTGTGCCAGCCGATTGCCAGGAGACCCATCCTGCAGGCAAAGCAGAAGACGATGGAAAAGTTTCAGTAAAAGGCAGGGTGTATTGCGCCTGTGAGCTCTGGGCCCATGCAAGCAATATAAGCATCAGGAGTACAAACTTCTTCATATAGCAGGTTTTAATTGGTGGCTTGTGAACGGTGGGAGGTGATTCTCTGGCATCTGACTTCAGTTAGTAGGCTATAGTCGCCCGTTTTCTGGGTTAAGGTAGTGTTGTCGAGGAAGAGTCTTCTAGGAAAAATCAAATATAATGAATTTCGGGATTGGCGGCAATATAGCTGGATAAAATGTTGCTTGCCACATAGGAAACTCGTGAATGAATATCAGTCTAAACAAAAGACGGGCCAGAGATGTGGCAGAGCTACCTGATTAAGGACTCGGATCAGCTAATCTTCAGAGTATCAAATGCCAAAAAGTAAATTACATTTCAGGGAAGGAAAAAAATTACGGAATAAGCTCAGCACTTTGTTGCGATATTTTTCAAAATAATCGCGTAGTTAAGTGAAAACGCGATATGTTGCGTGGCCCGGATAGAAAATTCGATGCAGACATATTCATTTTTTCGGGAGGTTGACAAATCATTGCGAAACGTGTTTTTGTCAACCTTTGACTGCGGATAACAATCCCCCGGATTGCTGGCGGAGGAGGTTTAGGATATGATTTTGGTCGTGGGGTTTTATGTCATTTTTTGTGAAATAATGGTTGAAATTTCACTTTTTGTGAAATAGGGAGGGTTGTTTCACTTTTTGTGACATAAAAACCGTTAACGAATTAATATATCGAAGTTTATAGGAACAAAAGGGGTTACATTGTGGCCCTTTATGCGCCTGATTACTTAAATTGGAATACATAAAGGGTTGCATTACCACCCTTATTTGATAATTATGCGATAAAATAGTTGATATATTGACAAAAAAGTAGTATATTTGCCATTAAATAGTTGTATGTCTATTTTTTTTGTATAATTTTGTGACAAGATGGCAAATCGTCTACCCCTATAAGGGTTGAAACTATGAAAAAAACAATAGATTGTGCATTCTGTGATGGCATCGCCATCCTTACAGGGCAGCATAATTCAATTTCATTCAGGAAGGAACTGTTTGAGATCACCGAGCATTTTTACAAATGCTCCAAATGTTCCAGGGAGTTCACAACGACAGAAACCGACACAATAACTCTTTTACAGGTACACAACCAGTATCGGGAGAAATACAGAATTCTTTTCGTTGAAGAAATTGTCGAAATCAGGAAAAAGTATGGACTTTCAGCTTCAAAAATGAGTGAAATCCTTGGATTGGGAATAAACAGTTACAGCAACTTTGAAAGGGGTGAAGTCCCAAGTGCTGCAATCGGTAATTATCTGGGAACAATTGGTGATCCTGAAGTTTTTCTAACCTTGTTTGAAAAGGGCAAGAATCTTTTTTCGGATAAAGTGTATGAAAAAACAAGACAAAGAATCCTTGATTTAAAGCATGAAAACAGAAATGTTAGCATTGGACCTTTAAACTGGTTCAATAAACCGAACAGATTTACTGGTTTCAGGAAAGTCCAATGTGTCAAATTAGAAAACCTGATTAAAATCCTGATTAAGAATTGCAGGCAAGAGTTCAACGACAGGTTAAAACTAAACAAACTTCTTTTTTATACCGATTTTCTTAATTACAAGGAGAATGGTGCGTCTATTACCGGACTCACTTACCGTGCAATACACTATGGGCCTGCACCTACTTATTATGATAACATTCTGGCCTGGCTGATGAATGAGGAAGTTTTAATTTCAAATTGGATTAAAGATGAGAATAATGCAGCACACGAAGTTTTTGAAGTTCAGACAGAAGGGAATATGGAAGTGTTTACTATAGAGGAAAGGGAGACGATAGAAACTATTATTAAGAATTTCAAAGATATTTCATCCTGGGATCTTGTCGATTTAAGCCATCAGGAGGCTGCATGGAAAGTGTTGGAAGCCAAGCATGAACTTATTAACTATCAGGAATATGCATTTGTAATTCAGGGATTGTCCTGAAGCTTTTTGCACCGGAAATAGACAATATAATAGAGTACGACCAGGTTTTTCAGGAAATTCAGGATACTGAAACCAGGGCGAAATGGCTCCGAAAGAAAGCCAATGGTATAGTTTCACTACCTCGACCTATGAAGGTAAAAAGTATTTCTTTTTGAATTCCAAACTGATTTTCACGTATGATGCGCAGGAACTGCTTCCGGAACATCACAATTTTGCAGATGTGCGATTCAGGAACTTCCCCGATAAACTTTTGAAGTGCCTCGACAAGGAGATCCGCAGACTGAAAAGGAATCCTGAGAAATGGAACCTGAACCTCGAAAATCATCTCTCCTATAATAAGCGTTTCGGACGAATTAAGAGAGAAGATTTCTGGAATATAAGGGGAAATGAATCGGAGAGGCTTGACAATAAAATAGGTGGTGAGGGTATCAAAAAGCTATCCGCATATATCAGAAAATCGCTTTCCACCGATTTTACTGCTATTATTCCCAGCATGACCGCTGATGATTTTTTTCGGTACTGCGAGATCGCCTATGAAGCGAATGATTACTTTAAGGGGGACAGAAAAGGCTTGTCGGCCCGGGAGAAATATTCGTCCATGGCTGACAGGCGGGATGACGGACTAAGCGAGATAAATGGCGATTCACCAAAAGCATTCAGGGACTGGCTGAACGGTCCCTCAAGGATGGGAGGGCATCCCTGGGAGATCTGCCGGGGAGGGAATTCGACTCATATATCATTGTATGTCAGTCAAGAAGGCGATCATTGGAAACTGACACTTGCAGGTTCAAGCAGAGTCAGAGTAGAAGAAACGGTAAGAATAGCCCTTGCATTTATTGACCAGAAAATCCCTTTTCATCTTCGCGATGGGGAAGAAATCCTGAGAATGGTTACAGGTTCAGATTATATCGGGATTGTTCCTGATTACAGATTGCCGGTGTATTGTCACAGTTTATTCCCCAGGGAGGACCGGATCATAGATTTCATGAATCTCGACCGGGAGGATGAAGATCAGGTTATTTCCCTCGCATACTGGTATCCTCTCGAGAAGGTTCTGGTGCAGGGGGG
>Ga0208102_1000627_pt1 | contig 10958 bp, 10 predicted proteins | sample CryBogmetaGMA17M_FD_184549 | JGI IMG/M metagenome (GOLD analysis project Ga0208102, IMG submission 184549) | Freshwater microbial communities from Crystal Bog, Wisconsin, USA - MA17M (SPAdes) | ecosystem: Environmental > Aquatic > Freshwater > Lake | place: Crystal Bog, Wisconsin, USA...
TTGCTGCGCTCTTACCTGATTGCCCACGACTTTCGGCAACAAATTCAAATACTTTTGACATTTTTCCTCACCATTTTTTCTGAAGTCCGTGCCCTGAGAGCACTTACATTAAATTCTATCAATCGATTATTAATTTACGTATTATTAGTCTACGTAAAGCGAACTAACTGACTCGCCCACTGCAATACGTCTTATTGTCTCAGCCAGCATTTCTGCAACACTTAGCTGCCTTATTTTTCCGGAATCCACCGCATCTTGATTTAACGGGATAGTATCCGTAACAACTAACTCATCAAGCTCGGAGTTATTCAAGTTGTTCATGGCAGCGCCTGACAATACAGCGTGAGTACAATAAGCAACCACTTTTATTGCTCCGTGCTTTTTAAGCGCAGCAGCGGCATGACATAAAGTCCCGGCAGTATCAACTAAATCATCGATCAACACACAGGTACGACCATCAACATCGCCAATGATATGCATTATCTCTGAAACGTTAGCTTTTGGCCTTCGCTTGTCTATAATTGCCAGATCAGCATCATCAAGTCGCTTGGCAAGCGCACGCGCCCTGACCACGCCACCAACGTCCGGCGAAACAACAATCAGATCTTTATATTGTTGACGCCACACATCCCCTAAAAGAATGGGTGATGAGTAAACATTGTCTACCGGTATATCAAAAAAACCTTGAATCTGGTCGGCATGGAGATCAACCGTCAAAAGACGATTTGCGCCTGCCTGCTCAATCATTTTAGCAACCAGCTTGGCACTAATTGGCACCCGTGCCGATCGCGATCGTCTATCTTGCCGCGCATAGCCATAATAAGGCAATACCGCAGTAATTCGTGATGCCGACGCACGCTTGAGAGCGTCAGTCATCACCAACAATTCCATTAAGTTTTCATTAGTAGGGGAACAGGTCGGTTGAATTATGAAGACATCCTTACCACGGACATTCTCTTCAATTTCTACCGCGATTTCTCCGTCACTAAATCTACCGACAGTCGCCATTCCCAGGCGCATATTAAGCTTCTTAACTATACCGTCAGACAAAGCCAGGTTAGCGTTTCCAGAAAACACCATCATAGAGGTGTCATTCATTCAAGCACTCCCACACGAATTTTAACTTAATGAATAAAAATGGCTGGGTCGCAAGGATTCGAACCTTGGTATGCGGAGATCAAAACCCCGTGCCTTACCGCTTGGCGACGACCCAATAATTATGATATATATTTACCTATCTTCAACTTTGAAAACAAAGGTGACTCATTCAAACCCTTAGCCAAATAAACCTTCCACTTATTAATTTTAAGCGACTGATAGGCATTAACTGCGGCTTCTTTTGAATCAAACTGTGCAAAAACACAAGCCCCTGTTCCTGTTAATCTTGCCTCTGAAAACTCAGACAAGGCAACCAAAGCATCTTTTACAGATGGGTATCGCTGACAAACAACTTCAACACAATCGTTTTGGTGTTGGCCTGCTATAAAGTCGGCTATTTTGATTGATTTACTATTCCGTGTCAAACTTTTAGATGAAAATATTTCTTTTGTATTCACATGACACTCGGGCTTAATAACGACAACCCATTGCTCGGGAACACTTATTAACTCTAATTTCTCACCAACACCTTCTGCCCACGCTGAATAACCATAGACAAAAACCGGCACATCTGCACCCAAGGTTAAACCAAGCGCCATCAACTTTTCTACTGACAACTGTAAATCCCACAATTTATTTAATACCACCAAAGTGGTTGCGGCATCAGAACTGCCACCTCCAAGACCGCCGCCCATGGGCAGGTTTTTTTCAACCTCGATGCGCACGCCCGACTGGCACCCTGTTTCTGCCTTTAACAGATTAGCGGCTCTAATCGTTAAATCATCTGCCTCCGGGACACCCGGGATCGTTTTTTGCAGACTTACCCGCCCCCCATCAACTGGATGAAAGGTTATCCAGTCACACAAATCTATAAATTGAAACACCGTTTGCAATAAATGATAACCATCAGACCGTTGCCCGACAATCCGTAACATTAAATTTAATTTAGCCGGTGCAGGCCAATTTTCAGCCCATGCAGACTCGTTATTTTGCTTTTGCAACATTCAAAACCCACTGATCTATCACTAATTTTAATTTGACTTGTTCGTTGCTGACCGAGATTTTACGCGGCATAGACTGATCATTAACGGGTTGCATTTGTTTGTATTCAATAAGCCATCCAGCCTGTATAAAACCATCAGCAGTCGCTACAAAGGCACTGGTTGGCTCAGGCAAACCTACAACCCAATAACGTAGGGAGCGTACCGGCACAAACATGCCCAACTGTTGATTTATAAATGCTTCTGGCTGTGTTGATGACTGCGCCTGCCCATCCCCACGATCTATAGTGACTAAATCACCGGTTAACTTAATAACCGTTGCACCCTGCCCTAATGGCCCGGATAGCTTTATTTCCTCATTATCAGACTTATGCCCCCAATTTATGGCGGCCTGCCAATTATCATTTTTTCCGGTTAGCGCCAACCTGCCTTCAAATGTCCAGCGCTCCAGCTTATAAAGATGCTCTCTTGCCATCTTTACATAATGAGTTTCCGGCACCACTGGAGCCGTAGTACAGGCAGACAGCATTAATATAATTAACCAACAACCCAGCCACTTTGCTTGACTACTTAACATTGCTTATTGTGCACCCTTCAATATTCTTCTTTGAAAATCCCGCAAATATTCATCATCTGGCGACTCTTTAATCGCTTTATTAAATAATTTTCTTGCCTCGTCTTTTTTACCCAAAGCCCACAAAACCTCGGCAAGATGCGCCGCTATTTCATTTTCTTGCTGCTTTTCATAAGCGTGTTGCAAATAATCCAAGGCTCTTTCAGTATTTCCCAGTTTAAATTGTAACCAGCCATAACTATCAATAATGACCGCCTCATCCGGCTCAAGGTTAAGCGCTTTCTGGAGATATTTCTCTGCATCCGCATAGCGGCCAGGCTTGCCAAGCAAGGTATAACCCAAGGCATTTAAAGCCTCGACATTATTCGGCTCAACGGCCAATATTTTCTTTAGATCGGCCTCCACTATCTCTGGCTTATTGACACGCTCCGCCATCAATGCGCGGGTATATAACAACTCTTTTTGATCAGGGAAATCAACCAGCGCCTTGGTCAATAAATCAAATGACTTCTCGTATTGCTTTTGCTGACTGTATAACTCGGCTTGCACCAAAATTAACCGTAACTTTTGTTTTGGAAACTTCGTCTGCAAAAGACTTAATCGTGCACTGGCATCATCGTATTGCTTATCTTTCTGAAGCAATGCAATGGCTGAAATCGAGGCATCGAAAACAAACGGCCCCTCCGTTACCTTGTCATACCAAGCCAGTGCCTTTTTTGCATGCCCCTGCTTTTCTTCTATCTTTCCCAAATAAAAACGAGACTGATACTGCCACTCCGGCTGCTCCAACAACTTTTTGAAGATGTCTTCAGCCCGCTGATCCTGATCCAATTGCAAATACACCAAGCCTGCTGCAAACTGACTTTCCAAATCCTTTGAATCAGCCGATATGATTTTCTGATAAACTTCAAGCGCTTCCGTGTAGTTTTCCGCTTTAATTAACACTTGCGCATACATCTTGTTAATTTTGCCATTGTCAGGATACTTAACAGACGCATCTTTTAACAGCTCTTTGGACTTGTTTAAATCACCTGAAAATACGGCGATCTGGGCTTGAAAAATCAAGGCGCTATCCCAGCCAGGCCGCAATTTCAAAGCCTGTTGTATTTTTGCTTCAGCCAGATTTTTATCTTTTTTCTGCATAGCCAACAAGGACTGAATATAATAAATGTCCGCCTGATCTGGATGCTGTAATGACAAAGCATCCAGCGCCTCATAAACAGCATTTATCTTGCCCTCCTTTTGCAGCACACCGGCCAACTCAAGCAACGCAACTTCAAAACCGGCCGGATCAACCGCCAGCAACACATTTAAATGCTCAGCGGAGGCCTTCTTATCGCCAGCCCTTAATGCCAATAAGGCAGCAATTTTTCTTGCCGTCTGGTTTTTTGGATCTTGATGCAGCCATAACGCCACGGCCTCGTTAGTCTTGTTGCTATTTTTCATGTACATGGCAATCATTGCCGCCCTTTCGGCAAACCTTGGGTCATGCACACGCTTGGCAGCTTCCATATAACCTTCCAAGGCAATATCGTATTGCCCCCTTTGTCCGGCAAGCTCTGCCGTCAATAGCGTAAAAAGCACATCAGGATCAATTGATGTTTTTAACGCTTTTTGCCGAGCTTCTCCTTTAGTCTCAGCGATTTTAACGGGCGCAACGGTGCCTTCTGAAGCACTCGGCTTTGCAGGTGAATCGGCGCAACTGTTAAGTACAACAAGGGCTACTACTGAAAGCAATCTAAAAATTAACACACGCAATCCTATTTATTACTTAATATACAATCATAATAGATTATCATAAAAAAGCCGTCGATTTAGACAGCTGATTTATTCCATTTGGACAAAATTATTATATTTCTTAAAATACGAATACATAATATACCTAGGTTTCTACTAAAAGCCATGACGTTAAGGCACAAAATGCCAGACAAAAGGCAAAAAAAGTATTATCTTGAACTTTGTATCTTAAACTTAATGCTTAACTTAATCTAACCAAAACGCCATGACTTTTCTTGCAGTAGGGATTAATTATAATACCGCACCGGTTTCCATCCGTGAGCGCCTGTCATTCCCTGCCGACATGCTCGAATCATCGTTAAAGGAGTTATGGCGGGTCAAAGAAATTAGTGAAGCCGCCATTCTTTCAACCTGTAACCGCACCGAGTTTTACTGCTTATCAAGCACTGCCAATCAGCAAATCCTGATTGATTGGGTTGCTCAAAGTAAACAAATCAAAGAGGCAGATTTCGCACCCTATTTGTATCACCATACTGACAGCTCCGTGTATCGCCATATATTTCGAGTTGCTTGCGGCCTGGACTCCATGATTTTAGGCGAACCACAAATTCTCGGACAAATGAAAACAGCCTACCAGGCTGCTTACGATGCCGGTACTTTAGGTAAGCGTCTAGGTAAACTTTTTCAGCACACGTTTACCGCGGCAAAAAAAGTGCGTACCGACACCGCGATTGGCTCCAGTCCGGTCTCGGTTGCCTTCGCCGCTGTTCAATTGGCCCAACAAATTTTCGACAAACTCAGCGAACAGACCGCATTACTGATAGGCGCAGGTGAAACCATAGAATTGGCCGCGCGGCATTTATCCCAGCAAGGCATAGGCCGCATCATAATCGCCAATCGCACCTACGATAAAGCACACACGCTGGCTGCACAATTTAACGGCTATGCCATTGCCTTGTCGGAACTACCCATGCATCTGGCTGAAGCCGATATTGTTATTTCATCAACCGCCAGTCAATTACCGATTCTGGGCAAAGGTCGCGTGGAAAGCGCTCTTAAAAAGCGCAAACATAAACCGATGTTCATGGTGGATTTGGCTGTACCTCGCGATATTGAAGCTGAAGTTGAACAACTTAGAGATGTCTATCTTTACACCGTTGACGACCTGCAGCACACTATAGATCAGAACATGAACTCGCGCCGACTGGCGGCTGAACAAGCTGAAGAAATAATCGACACTCAGGTTGATTATTTTTCAGCTTGGTTACGCGCTCAAGGCGCACAATCAACCATTCGGGATTACCGCGACCAAGCCGAACAATCCCGTGATGAAGCTTTACAAAAAGCCCTGACGCTACTAAAAAGTGGCGTTTCCCCTGAAGAAGCACTTAATCGTCTCGCTCACAGCCTGACCAATAAACTGATTCATACGCCCAGCACCCAAATCAGAGCGGCCGCCGAAAACGAACGCCACGACTTAATTACCGCTGCCCGCGAAATTTTTAAATTAACTCAATCTACATGAAACAATCCATACAACTTAAACTAGAAAACCTGTGCGAACGTTATGACGAAATCGCCGCCTTACTTTCAGAACCTGAAATACAAAGCAATCAAAACAAATTTCGCACGCTCAGCCAGGAATACGCACAAATTGCCCCCTTGGTTGATTGCTATAAAAGATATGAACTGGCATTAAAAATGCTGGAATCAGCGAAAGAAATGGCCAATGATTCCGACCCCGAACTCAGGGAAATGGCCAAAGAAGAAGTTAATGAAGCAGAAGACCTGATAGAAACACTGGATCTTGAATTACAAGTCTTGTTATTACCCAAAGATCCCAACGACAATCGCAATATTTTTCTGGAAGTACGCGCAGGCACCGGCGGCGACGAAGCCGCTATTTTTTCAGGTGACCTAAGCCGCATGTATCAACGCTACGCGGAAAGAAAAGGTTGGCAAACAGAAATCATTAGTGAAAACCAAGGCGACCACGGCGGCTATAAAGAAGTTATTTTACGCATTACCGGACGGGACGTTTATTCCCAATTAAAATTTGAATCCGGTGCGCATCGCGTACAGCGCGTACCTGAAACAGAATCACAAGGACGGATTCACACATCCGCCTGTACTGTCGCCATCATGCCCGAAGTCGAAGAAGTAGATGCCATTGACATCAATCCAGCCGACCTTAAAGTGGATACCTACCGCGCGTCAGGAGCCGGTGGACAGCATATCAACAAAACCGAGTCCGCCATCCGCATTACCCATGTTCCCACAGGAACAGTGGTTGAATGTCAGGACGAACGCTCACAACACAAAAACCGGGCCAGAGCCATGTCTTTGCTGGCATCCCGTTTGTTATCTGCAGAGCAAGAAAAACAACATGCCGAACAATCCTTAACCCGCAAACTGCAAGTCGGTAGCGGTGACCGTTCCGAGCGCATTCGTACCTACAATTATCCGCAAGGACGCTTAACCGATCACCGCATCAATTTAACCCTGTATAAGCTAGATGACATCATGCAAGGTGGACTGGAACAAGTTATTCAGCCATTGATTCGAGAGCATCAGGCGGAATTGTTGACGCAATTGGGCGAAGATTAATTTTAATGGCGCGTATTCATTCGGTGCTTAAAGAAGCCGCCCATTTACTTGCAGACAGCTCTGATTCGGCGACACTGGATGCCGAGGTATTGCTGTGTTTAGCACTTGACAAAGAACGATCACATCTTCGCGCTTGGCCAGACAAGGAACTGCTACCCGAACAGTTAGCCCGATTTTGGGCATTGATACGCGAACGACAAAATGGCACTCCTATTGCCTATATTACCGGCAACCGGGAATTCTGGTCGCGGAATTTTCACGTCACCCCTGACGTGTTGATTCCCCGCCCCGACACTGAACTCCTTATTGAGCTTAGCTTAAAATTGATACCCGAAAACAAACCCCTTAAGATTATTGACCTCGGTACCGGCTCAGGCATTATAGCAATCACACTGGCATTAGAGTGTCCGCAAGCGCAAGTCAGCGCAACCGATCTGAGCATGACTGCACTGCGCATCGCCCAACTTAATGCCAAGCGACACGGCACTGATCACATTCAATTTCATCAAAGCAATTGGCTCGCTGATGTACCTGATGCCAAATTTAATATAATCATAAGCAATCCACCTTACATCGCAGAAGACGACTGCCATTTAACCCAGGGCGACCTCCGTTTTGAACCTCAGTCAGCTCTGAGTGCCTGTGATCAGGGACTCAGTGATATAAAAATCATTATTGATACGGCGCGTAACTATCTGGAGCTCGGCGGTCATTTATTGATTGAACATGGCTACAATCAACAATACCCAGTGCAAGGTATTTTTAAAACTTTCCATTATGATAAAGTACAAACAATAACCGATCTGTCAGGACAACCCAGAGTCACTTATGGACAATGGATTAACAACGCCGGAAAGAATATATCTCACCTTGAACCTTGAACCTTGAACCTTGAACCAAATTATTATGACTCAAGAAGAAATCCTATTCCCCCGTAAAATAACCAACCAATTACTGCATTTTGCGCAAATCTCACCTGACTTTGAGGTCTGTGGACTTATCGGCAGTAAAAATGGTTTACCGACCCACTGCTACCCCATAAAAAACGCCGCAGAACAACCTCAACAACGCTTTCTACTGGATGCAGAACAACAAATATCGGCCATGTCTACCATGCGTGAATTGGGTGAGGATTTTTTCGCCATCTATCACTCCCACCCGACTGCACCGGCAATTCCGTCAACCCATGATTTGGAATTGGCCGCTTATCCCGATGCTTTGTACCTGATTATTTCACTCAATACCAAAGGTATTCTGGAAATGCGAGGCTTTAAAATTAAACAGAAAACTGCCTTGGAAATACCACTAACCCTGAGTGAAGACTAAGCCTTAAAAAATCGGGCTTCGTGTCACTGCGAAACACTATTATTAAAAAGTTTTTGACCACCTGAAAAGGCAAATTTATTTTCAGCAAAAATCATTTAATTGGGCAAAAATCAAAAAGGATAAGAGAGATAATTACAATTTCATTAAGAACCTAGTAAAATGTCGACTGTTATATTGCCAAAGAAAAGGCAATGATCTAAAAAATGTCATCTAGACTGTTTCTTAAAAAACCAAGTAACTTACTCTTGAATTTAAAAAACGAATATAATTGACGTAAATCGAAAAATAATCATGTTTACTGAGGTATTAGCGTGGAGCTAAGCGGAGCACAAATCCTGGTTCAAAGTCTTATAGACGAGGGCGTAGAATATATTTTTGGCTATCCTGGCGGAGCCGTATTGCATTTATATGATGCACTATTCCAACAAGATGAACTTAAACACATCCTGGTTAGGCATGAACAAGGCGCAACCCATGCGGCTGACGGTTATGCAAGAGCCACCGGAAAGCCAGGCGTGGTATTGGTTACTTCGGGTCCTGGCGCTACCAATGCAGTCACCGGCATTGCTACCGCTTATATGGATTCAATCCCCATGGTTATCATCTCAGGTCAGGTATCTCTGCCCGTCATTGGTAGCGATGCTTTTCAAGAAGTCGATATGGTTGGCATAACACGCCCCTGTGTCAAGCATAACTTTTTAGTCAAGGATGTGACCCAATTAGCTGAAACCATTAAAAAGGCCTTTTATATTGCCACAACAGGGCGTCCCGGCCCTGTCGTCATTGATGTGCCTAAAGACATAACCGCTCCGCACATTAAAGTACCTTATAAATATCCTAAAAAAGTGTCTATCCGCTCTTATAATCCGGTCGTTACCGGTCATAAAGGGCAGATTAAAAAGGCGGTTGATTTATTGTTAAGCGCACAAAAACCCATCATTTATTCAGGTGGCGGTGTCGTTTTAGGTGAAGCCAGTAAAGAATTGATTGAGTTTACGCATACACTAGGTTATCCGATTACCAATACCTTAATGGGTTTAGGCTCATATCCTGCTAGTGACAAGCAATTTATCGGAATGCTGGGCATGCACGGCACTTACGAGGCCAACATGGCGATGCACGAAAGCGATGTCATTATTGCTATCGGTGCGCGTTTTGATGATCGCGTCACGGGCAAACTGGATTTATTTTGCCCACATGCAAAAATCATTCATATTGATGTTGATCCTGCCTCTATTTCCAAAACCGTAAAAGTGGACATTCCTATTGTCGGTGACGTTAAACCGGTATTGGAACAAATGCTGGAACTCATCAGAGAAAGCAAAAAGAAGCCCGATGGAATAGCCATGGAGCATTGGTGGAACCAAATCAGACAATGGCAAGCCGTCAATTGCCTCGAATTTGACCGTCAAAGCCCGTTGATTAAACCGCAATATGTGATTGAGCAATTGCATGAAGTGACCAACGGCGATGCTTATGTAACTTCAGACGTAGGCCAGCATCAGATGTGGGTAGCCCAATACTATCCTTTCAACAAACCGCGTCGCTGGATAAATTCAGGTGGATTGGGTACGATGGGCTTTGGCTTGCCGGCCGCCATCGGTGTTAAATTGGCATTTCCTGACGAGAATGTCGCCTGTGTAACCGGCGATGCCAGTATTCAGATGTGCATACAGGAATTATCGACCGCTTTGCAATATAACACGCCGATAAAAATCATTAACCTGAACAATCGCTATATGGGCATGGTTAGACAATGGCAGGAATTTTCTTACCAAAGTCGCTATTCGCATTCCTATATGGATACGATTCCGGAATTTGTTAAACTGGCAGAAGCTTATGGCCATGTTGGTATGCGCATAGACAAGCCCGAAGAAGTCAGACCGGCTCTGGAAGCCGCTTTTGCCATGAAAGATCGTACCGTATTTTTGGACATCATGACTGATCAAACCGAAAATGTTTACCCCATGATTGAAGCGGGTAAAGGTCATCATGAAATGAAATTAAGAGTCGCCACCGGCACATCGACAGACAGGGAATTGGCTTAAATGAGACACATTATTTCTATTTTAATGGAAAATGAATCCGGCGCTTTATCACGTGTAGCCGGTTTGTTTTCAGCGCGTGGCTACAATATTGAGTCACTGACCGTGGCGCCAACCGAAGATCCCAGCCTGTCAAGAATGACCTTGGTTACCCGTGGCAGTGAAGAAATCATTGAGCAAATCACCAAACAACTTAACAAGTTAATTGACGTTGTTAAGCTGATTGATTTAGCCGAATCTTTTCATATTGAACGTGAACTGATGATGGTCAAAATCAAAACCACCACCGGTGAAATGCGCGATGAAGTCAGAAGCATGGCGGACATATTTCGCGGCAAGATTATTGATGTAACGCCAACCACCTACATTGTTGAAATGACCGGCCCCTCAGAAAAACTTGATGCTTTTCTGGCAGCCATAGACCCGGACTCCATTATTGAAACCGTTCGTTCAGGACCTACCGGCATATCCAGAGGCGAGAAAGGCCTACATTTATAATAGAGGTTCAAGGACAAAGGTACAAGGTTAAAGAACAGCATCCTTGTACCTTGTACCTTGTACCTTTAAATC
>Ga0208102_1000628_pt1 | contig 10948 bp, 12 predicted proteins | sample CryBogmetaGMA17M_FD_184549 | JGI IMG/M metagenome (GOLD analysis project Ga0208102, IMG submission 184549) | Freshwater microbial communities from Crystal Bog, Wisconsin, USA - MA17M (SPAdes) | ecosystem: Environmental > Aquatic > Freshwater > Lake | place: Crystal Bog, Wisconsin, USA...
TAACTATTGGTAATAATGCGGTGATTGGAGCTTGTTCCGTGATAACCAAAGACGTACCTGCGAATGAAATATGGGCGGGTAACCCTGCGCGATTTATAAGAAAATTAAATACATAAATTCAGCAATAATTTATTTCACTCATTACAATGTTGCCTACCATATCAACAACAGTGGATTATATTCAATTTATAATCTGGAACACCTATTTGTTCAATAGGGATCTTCACATTGGGATATTCTAATCATCACCACTGCATTTATCATTCGACGAAGCTTGTAATACACTTGACTTATAAAAAATGGTATCAAGGCTTACATCCGATCACAGATTGACTTTTATCAACCCGATTCTTAAACCAGACTACAATAAAAAACCATCTAGGAAACACCGTCAACTATATGAATATTACCCTAGACACACAAAACCCCAGCCTTGCCACCAAAAGCATTTCTGCAGTTAAATGGTATGTTCTAGGACACTTGATTTCGTTGTCTTTACAATTTGGTATTGTTATCATACTTGCTAGGTTCCAGATTCGTAATCCTAAAAATCAATTGAGTTTAATGCTAATACTGCCACCATAAATTAATATTACACTAATAATCAAAATGTTATGTGATAATAGCATTAAAAAATCATCTATTTAAAGCACCCGGTAGATGTGAAATCAATACGACAAATAGAAATAGGTATTTAATTTGTTCTTCCGTATCCTTTTTGAATTTGACCCGACCACTCTATATCATTTCAATACATTGATTTTAATGTCAAATATTTTAAGGTAGCAGTATTTAGAGGCTGAAGCTATTGATGATTCTTGATTGATTAGTTAGTTATGTAACGGTAAGTCAGGCCTTCCTGGTTTTATTGAACATTAAATGAAAATAATATTAATTTACTTTGAATACAAGACGATTTTATGATCAAAACATTTAAGTACAGACTACTGACCCTAATTGTATTCTGCGTATATATTTTTTGGGGACAATTTGGCATAGATTTGACGTTACATCCAGATTCTGAACGCTTCCCTTTACATAGGGCTTTTATATTATTTACGGCTTTTATTTTCTTATTCAATGCTCAACAAGTGCTTGTTACCTGCCTAAAAAACAAACTTTTAATAGGTCTGCTTTTATATGTACTGTTCACGGCAACTTGGGCATATAGTCCTTCGGACACCATTAAAACCTTTGTGTTTCTGTTTTCATCAATGTTCATTTCAATATTGGCTGCGTTAGGATATAACGACAACAGAATGACTTTAATAAGATGGTTGTTTTGGTTATTTTTACTGATGACTTTAGCCAGCATAATTACCGCCCTTTATTTTCCACAAATTGGCATTAACACTGAACACTTCGGCAAACCTCGATGGGTAGGTATTACCACGCACCCTAATGGATTAGGTGTACAGGGACTTTTATTAATCTGGCTATCCTCAAACCTTTTTTTCTTATCAAAAAGTAGTATTGAAAAAGCAATAATACTTTTTGCAATATTTATTGCGTTCTATATCATCATAAAAGCTGATAGCATGACCAGTATGATAACCTCATTGGTAATAGCTAGCTATGCCTGTTATTGCTACTTATTTAAGCAATTAAGCTTACCCCTCAAAGTAATTCTATGTACTGTTTCTTTATTAAGTTTTTTATTTATAATCGCTTTTTATATGAGTACCTCGGAGTTAACGAACGCTACGATAACATCAACTGGAAGAGATGCAACTTTTACAGGACGCACGGTGTTATGGGAAAAAGCACTCATATCAGCAGCTGATAATTTGATTTTTGGCTACGGTTTTGACTCTCTTCAACAACTAACAAAAAAGTATCATATTGTGATGTCGCACTTGCACAATGGATACATTCAAGTCTTGGTTAGTGGTGGTATGATTGCATGTACGCTTCTGGCTTTTATTTTAGTAAAAACTTTTTTTATTCAATTAAGGATTAAGTCAACATATGAGCATGATTTTATTTTTTTAAACACTGGCCTCGTTATGGTTTTACTGCATAACATTACCGAGTCATCGATACTAAGAGGTTTAAATCCCCTCGACATATTTCTGACTTTTATTATTGTTTCAACAAGTTTAATTCCAGAAAACAATAAAGCCGCACAAATAGGTCAATAATTATGAAAATCTGGATTTGTATCCCTGTCTTTAACCGCATCGAGTTTACCTTAAAATGCCTGTCGACTCTGAAAGCACAGACATTTGAGCATTTCACTGTGGTAATTTGCGATCACAGTTCCACAGATGGCACTACGGCTCGCATTAACCTGGATTTTCCGGACGTTGTGGTTATTAATGGCGGCAGCAGTCTGTGGTGGACTGGAGCGATAAATCTTTACGTTAGCTACGTTTTGCAACATGCCACTGCAGAAGACTATTTACTGATGTTAAATAATGACAACGAGTTAACGCCAGACTATTTGTCCGAGCTTTTCGCCTATAGTAATAAATATCCCCATTCAGTGTTGGCATCAACGAAATATGACATTGTTACCGGCAAGTTGGTTGCTGAGGGGCATTGGCAAAACTGGCTGGTGGCAAAAGCCAACGTCGTACCGTTTGAAAAAGACCATCTGCACGGCGATGATTATGTAATAGCTGTGAACCACACATCTGGTCTAAGTGCTTTTTTTCCTATTGCTGTTTACCAACGACTGGGTCTGTACGACGAACAACATTTGCCGCATTACGGAGCAGATTACGATTTCAGCTTTAAAGCTATGCGTGCGGGATTTCCGATTTATGTATGCAAGCCCTGTCGAGTGTTTGCCTATGTTAAAGCTTGCGGCATGTCAAAGGTGCGCAATCAATTTTCATTAACAAGTTTTATTAACTATCTCACGAGTATTAGATCACCTGCCAATCTCAAAGCGCACTGGTGGTATGATTGGAACAATTGCCCTATGGCGTTATTTTCAATATTGGTAAATTTGCATGTCATTTACGAGTCAATGCGTAAGATATTCGCTGTTTTAGATTTTGACGAATTAATTCGTTCAGATAAGATTTTTGTTCAAAAGGTAAGTCAATATCATCTAATGAATTATTGACCAGGTTTGATCGTAACGTCCTTGCAATAGACAAGATGTTATTGCGGCCAGAAAAAATGGAACACAGTATAAAATGAAACGACAAAAAGTTGGAGTTGTCTTGACTTGTTTTAATCGAAAAGAAAAAACCGACGCCTGTCTGGAAGCACTGTTTAATGCCGCACTTCGTATGAGTGAAAAGGTTGATTTGCATATTATTGTAACGGACGATGGTAGCAAAGATGGCACCCCAGAGATGTTACATGAGCGATACCCACAGGTTGAAGTACTGCATGGGAATGGCAGCCTCTACTGGAATGGCGGCATGCGCCTTGCCTATGGCCGGGCTCTGGAACAGGAATATGATTTCTACCTGTGGGTGAACGACGATACAACGCTGTACCCTGAATTTTTGGAAAATATTTTGGCCATACATGAGTCGATGCGAACAGAAACCGGCAAGTCCGGCATTGTCGTGGGCTCCACTTGTGACGATAACGGCAAGGTCACCTATGGTGGTCTTTATCGGCCCAATTCCAAGAAACCTTTAAAATTCGATCTGATTCAACCCTCAGCAACGCCCTTACCTTGCGAGAGTAATAATGGCAACTGTCTGCTTATTTCTGCGGAAGCGGCACATCAACTGGGAAATCTGGATGCCGCTTATGTGCATGGTATGGGCGATATGGACTATGGTTTGCGTGCCAACAGGGCCGGGATTCCATTGTGGGTAATGCCGGGATTCGTGGGCGAGTGTGGTAATGACCATCCACGGGAAGGTTCTTATCTTGACACCTCATTACCATTTGCTGTGCGCTGGAAGAAGGCACTGTCACCCAAGGAATTAAATCCTCACGCTTGGGGCGTCTTCTGTCGCCGTCATGCAGGATTTTTGTGGCCACTCCATTGGGCTTGGCCTTACGTCAAGATTGCGTTCACTTCAATCATGGTGAAATTCACATCCACATTAATGATTTGATACATACAAAGTAAATCAAGAGGATGAATAAGATTAAATACCTCATTATAAGGAAAACGCCATGAATCAAATTACACCGCAGGCCGTGCCAGTTTTAGCTGTTTTTGATATGAACATAACCAAGAGCAGTCCGGCGGGCAGTTGTGTGCTTGCTGAAATCAACGGGCTTGCCGATTCATATTGCATCCTGGCGGTAACAGCGGAATTGGATAATGAGTATCCGGAACGTATTGAGTGGTTGCGGGTACCGTTGCCACGAGGTCCGGTTTTGCTGCGTTATGTGTTATTTCATACCTTGGCGCCCTTTGTTTACGCCCTTTGGCGCTTACGCGGTGGTCGTGCCGCCATTATTCAGACAACCCAAGGACAATTTCCGCCTGCTGATATTGCTTACGCACACTTTTGTCACCGCGCTTATCTCAAAAACCAGTGGCTTAATTCAACGGTGTCGGGGCCGCGCCATTGGGCACGCTGGCTGAGCCATCAATTCAATGCATTCTTTGAGAAGCTGGCATTTTCCCGTTGCCGTGTGCTAGTGGTGCCTTCTCAGGGACTAGCCAGGGAGCTTGCCTTGGAATACCCTGATGTACGAGACAAAATCGAGGTGATTTCCAATCCTGTAGCGATAGATCGTTTTACTCGTCCGATAGACTTCGACCGGACTGCTATGAGGACAAGATTGGGCTTGGCTGAAAATGATTTGGTTATGAGCTTTATGGCGTTGGGAGATTTTTCTCGCAAAGGCTTGGGACTGTTGATTGAAGCGCTGGGGCAGTTAGAGGGAGCTAAACTTAATGGCCTGAAGTTGTTGGTGATTGGTGGTCAACCTGATGAAATTGAGACATTTCGAACTTATGCGACACAGTTTGGTATCGAGTCCAGTCTTGTATTTGTTGGAATGCAAAAAGAAGTTAACACTTATCTTTGGGTATCTGATGTTTTTGTCCTTCCATCATCTTATGAAACTTTTTCTCTCGCTGCTTTTCAAGCCGCAGCCAGTGGCATACCAGTGATGGTGGCCTCAGGCCTTTATGGACCTGAAGATATGGTTGTGGATGGTAGCAATGGCTGGCAGGTATCCCGCGATGTTGACTCTGTTCACCAATGGATGCTGCGTTTACTTAGGGAACGCAACAACTTGAAAGTAATGGCGCTTGCCGCTGTCGAATCCGTGCGCCCGTACTCGGTCGAGGCGTTTACAGCCCGCTGGCATGCGCTATATCAACGATTGCTTGTTTGAATTTAAAATGGATTACATTAACTCAAGTGCCTGGAGTGCAGACTTCGCCCGCTTGCAGGCAAAGCCTGCACTCCAAACCTGCGCTGTCACATACGACCGGTTATGATGTATTTAGTAGCATTATATAAACGGTAACACAACTGAATTAACTTATTCTTAGGCTGATTAATTTGTAATCCGACCAGACTGTTAACTATTTGATTAAAGTCTTTATCATCCAAATTGTTAAAGCCGTTATGTTTCAGCCAATAGTGATACATTTTAGCCAAGCCTTTTTTCTTTTCCGAAGGTAAATGCCAAATTGAAATTTCTGATTCATTGCCCTCCACGGTTGAAAAATGCTCGGTTGTCCAGATACGTTTGATTTCTGTGGTAACTTCTCTAAGACGTTCTGATTGCATACTCAGGGCAGCGCTCATAACATGTTCTTCGGTAAGTTGATTGCCGAAAATATTAATACCATCGGTTTTCATCCAAGTCCAGAATGATTGAATATCGTTTGCCATTGTCGAAAGCGCATCTGATGGAATAGCATAGAACTCACCACCGTAAAGCTCAATCGGTGCTGAAAGCATCTTGCCCTGAAAATAGGTCAGTGCAAGTGTTAAAGAGGCGCGCGATTGACCATTGGCAACCATGTTTACCGGATAACCTGGCGCGTAAGCATAGAGGGTTTGATTGATGCTCTGGTCTTCTATCATAGCGTCCAGTCGTGATCTTACGATACAATCATTATCAATCAGGATTAGGTTTTTATAGTTTTTGTTTGCTTGTTTGCCAAGGTAATCGATGACATCAAGCGTATAGAGACAGCCCGGAAAACCATTGTTAAATGCAGAATCGAGAACATAATGATCAGGACATTTTTCGGTGATTACCTCAAGACTTTTCAATTGCGCAGCAAAAGGTTCTGGCAATTCACTGTTACTGAAAAACATTAATTGGCTTTTAGGGTAAAGCCTGCGAAGCGATGCATAACAAACGATCATGCAGCGGTAGTACATGTGTAATTTGGACTCATGAGAAAAAGTCCAGGCATTAGGCGATTTACCTGCTGCGTGATAAAAAGCAGTAGCAAACAGTAGGTCTTCGTCAGGTATGGTCATGGGGCATCCTTTTATGGCGGCGTAACATCAAAGTAATGGTTTGTGATTTTTCATTTTACCTTGTTTTACAAGCCAAAGCGTGACGAGTTTATAACCACGCCACTTAATGTTCAATAAATCATTATAGAACCATAGGGTATGCTGAACAAATTGAAGCACATCAATCGCGATGATGTACCTCCTGGCATCAAACACATGCTCTTTTGACTAATTGTTCTCTCACCATAAGCACTTGCAAAGTAAACCCCCTAAACACCGGAAAATAATGTTCAACAGTCTATTTCTACGAGTTATCGTACTCATCATTTATGTGTTTAATGCTAACAATGTGCAGAATGTAAGTCACCTAACATATAATAAAACCCTTAAATACTTGCCCATACACTCAATCCGATAAAAAATAAATCCATGAAACAGAAAAACGACAAAAGAGTCAATATTAATAACTGTATTCATATTTAACCCTCCTTATTCAAATTTTTATTGCCTTTATGGGAAATTATTGCACATCCCCCTCGGCATTTTTTATGGCGCTATTTATTTATTCATGACAGTAGTTATTATCCAACGAATCTTACCGCATTATCGTATTCCCTTTTTTATCAAGCTTCAGCAGTTGCTAAAAGAATGAAAATATTGATCTGTTTTTGATTTATTGTCAACAACAACCCGGTACAGTTCCTCGTACTGTGGATATGGACCAACCGTGGGAAATACGCATAACGAATCGCTATTTTATGTTGCCTTTTGGCGAACTGATTTGGCAACCCTGCGAACATTTTATTCAAGATGCTGATTTAGTGATTATTGAACAAGGCAATCATTTTATAGTCAATTACGCCTTACAATTTTTATGGCGCAACCCTACGCACAAGCTTGCTTTTAGGGGGCATGGCGCAAGCTTACGTGCAAGACATAAGGAGTGTCTTAATAATAAAGTTAAAAGCTATTTTGCCAAAAAAGAAGATTGGTAGCTTGCTTATACGGATTTGACTGTTGCTCAGTTGAATCTGGCCAAGTTTCCTGGTAATAAAGTGTCTGTGGTCCAAAACTGTATAGATACTACCGACCTTAACGTGACTGTACATCATGTGTCTCCTGATGATTTAATCGCTTTACGGCAAAAACATCTCTTAACGTCTGAGCATATCGGGCTTTATTGTGGCGGCTTATATTCGGCTAAGCGTATCGATTTTTTATTGGCCGCTTGCGATAACATAAAAGCCAAAGTACCGGATTTTTAATTCCTTATTATCGGTGACGGCCCGGACAGTATAAAAGTCCTTGCCGCGTGCGCTACTAAGGATTGGTTACATTATTTGGGGTCATTATTTGGCACCGAGTGGGTACCTTATTTTTTATTGTCTAAGGTAATGTTAATGCCCGGTTTGGTTGGCTTGGTGATTATCGATAGTTTTATTACACAATTGCCGCTATTTACTACTGATAATAATATCCATAGTCCGGAGATTGCCTATCTTGTGAATGGTGTTAATGGTATTATGACTGCCAATACCCTAGATGACCATGTCAACGCGGTCGCTAAGGTTTTAACTGACGATATTTATTTACGCCATCTACAGAAAGGTTGTGCCGTCAGTGAAGAAAAATACACGCTGGATAATATGATCAATCATTTTGCAACCGGTATACGGCAATGCTTAGCGAACAACTAAATTTTTACAAAACGGTTTATATCAACCTTATGATTCGGTTTATATAACCCTGTTGTATACGGTTACCCACTTAAAACAGCATAATTTTTGCTTCACTAAATCCGTGTTTACTAATCAAATTAAGATACTCAAGATGCCCAGCCTTACTATTGTTACCAATATACCAGCCCCTTATCGAATGCCAATTTATCAAAAATTAGCAGAACAATTGGGTTACGATAATTTTCATGTCGTTTTCTGTTCTCAAAAAGAAGATAACCGTGAGTGGATAATAGAGACGAATTATTTTGCGCATACCTTTCTTAAAACCAGTTATAGACGTTGGCAAGGCCGATATATTCATTACAATCCGGATGCTTTAAAAGTTCTGCGGCAGCTTGATTCTGACGTGATAATTACTACAGGATTTAATCCTACCTTTCTTCTTGCTTTTGGCTATGCGGTTTTTTATAAAAAAGCCCATATACCCATGACAGACGGTACGCTGGAATCCGAGCAAAAACTCTCGGTTTTACATCGCATCATTCGCCGCATTGTCTATCGTTATTCAAAAATATTTTTGGGCGCAAGCTTGGGTGCATTGCGACTGTATGAAAGCTATGGCATTAGTCGTGACCGGTTTTTTCAATCACATTTGTGTGCCAATAACACGGCTTTTGAGCCAGTTCCTGGTGCTGCCAGACCCTTTGATTTACTCTTTTCCGGCCGCTTTGAGCTTGAGAAAAACCCTTTGTTTGCGTTGGACGTCGCAGCAGGGGTTGCAAAAATACTTAACCGTAAAGTATCCATTTTAATGTTGGGTTCAGGGTCTTTACTGGAACAGGCCAAAGCGTATGCGGCTACATTGGGCACAGATATAGAAGCGACTTTTCCAGGATTTATGCAGCAAGCGGAGTTACCCGACTTATACCGTTCAGCAAAGCTGTTTTTGTTTCCGTCATCTTGGGATCCTTGGGGTGTAGTGGCTAATGAAGCGTGTGCTGCGGGTCAGGCAATTATCGTCAGCCCCTATCCCGGTGCCGCTAACGAGCTGGTCTGTGCTGGCGAAAACGGTTATATATTACCGCTTGATCTGGAATTATGGGTTAAACACGCCGCTGATTTATTAAGTAATGAGGCGTTGCTTGAACAATTTTCTAAGAACAGCTTAGTAAAAGTCCAAAACTTTACTTATGATGCGGCCGCGAAAGGGGTTATTGATGCGATGACTGCGGCTTTGTCCGTTTAATCACCCACTGCCCAATGCCGTTAAGTTAACCATTCAACTGGAGTAAAACAGTTTTAGCTGTTTTCACAGACAATAGCTGAAGCGATTGCACTCCAGTTTTTTAAACAAATTGCAATTAACTTAACGGGATTGAGCGCTACTCCCTCTTTTTTAAAGAGGAGGACTGAATAATTACCTATTTTTTTAAAAGTGATCTTATGAAAATTTTGTTTGTCCATAATCATTATCAACAAGCCGGTGGCGAAGATAATGTGGTTACCGCAGAAGCTAAGCTACTGGCCGATCATGGTCATGAGGTTGAACTGTGGAGTGTTGACAACAAAGACCTGCCTGCCGGTTTGACCGGCAAGCTAAAAACCGCGCTGACCACCAGTTATTCATCTGCCAGCAAGGCGATTGCCAAGGACAAACTGCAACGCTTTAAACCTGATGTGATGCATGTGCATAATTTTTTCCCGCAACTCAGTCCGTCCATTTACGATGCCTGTCTGGAGGCTGGGGTGCCGGTAGTGCAAACATTGCATAATTACCGGTTGATTTGTCCGGGTGCAATGTTAATGCGAGACAGTAAAATTTGCGAACAGTGCGTCACCGGTTCGCCTTATCAGGCAGCCTTGTATGGTTGTTATCGGGGATCAAAGCTTGGTAGTTTGGTGGTGGCGCATATGGTGGCAGAGCATCGCCAGCAAGGTACCTGGCAACATAAAGTTAACCGTTTTATTGCCTTAACCAATTTTGCCAAAGGCAAGTTTATTGAGGCCGGGTTTCCGGCTGATAAAATCGTGGTTAAAGCCAATTTTGTTGCAGATCCTTTGGCGGAAGCGCCTGCTGTTGATCGCAACCTACCGGCTTTTGCCCTGTTTGTTGGCCGATTGAGTGAAGAAAAAGGCCTTAAAACCTTGTTAAAGGCTTGGGCGATAATGGCTGACAAAACCGTATTAAAGGTCGCCGGTGCAGGACCGCTGAGTGAGTTATTGCCCGGCAGAATTAACATCACTGCCTTGGGGTTGCAAGACGCAAAACAGATTGGTGAGTTAATGCAACAGGCGGCTTTTTTGGTATTGCCTTCCGAATGGTATGAGGGCTTTCCGTTGGTGTTGGTTGAGGCTTTCGCGCATGGTTTGCCGGTATTGGCCTCCAACTTGGGCAGCATGGCCGATATTATCAAGGATGGTGAAACCGGTTTGCTATTTACACCTGGCAATGCTGGGGATTTGGCCAGCAAGGCAAAATGGCTGCTAGAAAATCCGCAGCAAGCGCAACAACTTGGTGAAAATGCCAGACGCACTTTTCTTGCAAAATACACCGCAGAACAAAATTATGCGGAGTTGATGGCGATTTATAAGGATGCCATGTCCGGCTAGCAACATTAAGCGACTCGCAATAAATAGCCCGAAGCGTGACGGGGTTTGTAACCCCGTCACTCACGTTTAGAATGCTATTGAAGTCTTCAAACGTTTCGGTCTGGGTTGAAATCCCCGACTACCAACTTTAGACGGGACAAGCAAAAAGGCTTAACCGTCAATAGGGTTAACTTAAAGATAAAGCATCGAAAGAGACCATTCGCTGAGCGGAGCGGAAGCGAGTTGTCCGCTTCGACTCCGCTCAGCGAACGATTTAACCTTAAACTGTCCCGCCTTAAGGTAGCCCAATCCGGCTACCTACCT
>Ga0208102_1000638_pt1 | contig 10779 bp, 10 predicted proteins | sample CryBogmetaGMA17M_FD_184549 | JGI IMG/M metagenome (GOLD analysis project Ga0208102, IMG submission 184549) | Freshwater microbial communities from Crystal Bog, Wisconsin, USA - MA17M (SPAdes) | ecosystem: Environmental > Aquatic > Freshwater > Lake | place: Crystal Bog, Wisconsin, USA...
CGATAAATAGAGACGCGATAAATCGCGTCTCTACGGTAACGATATCTGTATATTGCTGCTCATGTGTGGTTAATAGGCTATTCATTGTTCATAGTTTAAGGTGATTTCCGGAGAATATTTTACCCATTAAAAGTAGGATTTTCCCAATCAAGCAAGCGATTGGATTCGTCTAGTGGGCAAGTTTTTTCGCAGAAATCACCTTAACAGTAATACGATTTGTGTGGTTTACCTGTGTTTTTAGCATTAAATATCTTTTAATAAACGGTTTTGTTCAGAAGCTTCCATCAAGTTTCTAAAGTTATTGACGGCATTCATAAACAGTTGCTCCTGATTGATGTCCGGCAAATGATTTTGTCCACACTGTTCCAGTGCGTTGATTATATAAGCAATAGTCAGTTTATTGATATCAACTGCAGGCTGATAAACCTCATCAACTTCATCCTGATCTTTAAATTCGACAATAATATGGCTGGCGATTAAATTTAATAAAACGGGCTGAATAACGGCTATGGGAATAACCAGTTTTGTTGCTATTTCGGTGGCGGTTAACGGTTTGTCTAATTGTATAAAATTTTTGATAATCAGATGTGTAATTTGCAGGGCAATGACTTTTTTTAAGGAGAAACTTAAATCAGAAAAGCGGTTGTTATTTCGATAAATCTCATAGTTTTGTAGAAAAAAAGCCACTTCACAACCCAACAAGACAATCATCCAGCCGACTTGCAGCCAGACGACAAATAAAGGCAGCGCAGCAAAACTACCGTAAATAGCATTATAACTGGACGCGCCAATTTGCAGGCTTAGATAAGCCCACTGAGAAAGATGATACAAAATACCGGTAACAATAGCGGCAATGATACCGGCTCTGTAGTTTATTTTATGATTAGGCATAAAAATAAACGTAAAGGCAAATAGCACAATCATAAGCACCAAAGGTGACAGACTTAAACCCCTCAGAACCAGCCAGGTGCCAAATTCCGGCAAGTGTATAACGGTGATTAGCCAGGTTATTTTGGTTTTCAGAAATACCGTCATGCTGCTTGCTGCGATTAATAACACCGGAGCCAACAGCATGAGTGATAAATAATCACTAAACTTACGACTGATTGAACGCCCTTTGCCTATTTTCCAGATAAAGTTAAATGACTCTTCGATGTTGCCAATCACGTTGATAATGGTCCAAAATAAAACAACGATGCCAATCCCCGCAATCACCCCGCCTTTAGTGCTTTCCAACAGGTTTTGTGCGAAACTGATTAGCTGTATAACCAGGGTATCTTGATCCGGTGCGTGCTCAAGTAATTGTTGTTCCAGCATGGTTTCAAAACCGAAACCTTTGGCGATACCAAATAACATGGCGATGATGGGCACTATCGACAGTATGCTATAAAGCGTTAATGCGGATGCCCTTAGCGGACACAGATCACGCGAAAAACCCTGAACCGACAAGATAATAATTTTTAGCGATTTAATTAGCGTAGATTTGAATAGTGGCAGTTTTTGCTCATGTAACAGCCAGATATCTTCTTTAATAAAATTAAACAGGTTTAGTTCCATTGGCTGGTTTTATGGGTTTAAATTAACGTTAATGCTGGGTAAGAAGATTTGCAAAAAATATTCCCCTTGTAAAAGTTGCCGCAGATTCACGGATTATAAACAGGTTTAATCTGTGAATCTGTAGCCGCTTGTTTCCAGCGAGTTACCAAGTGTTTTTTCGTGCAATTTTTCTGATAGCTCCGATGTAAAATAGCTTACATAAGGATTATTAACCTGCCAAGTTTATTTACAATATAAATAGATCCACAGTATTTATTTTTAGTCAGGTTATTGTGGCTAAATCGGCTTCATCAATAAATAAATTATTCTTTTATTGATAATAGCCTAACGGCCAAACTATAATCCATTATGATCAAATCATTCTGAATATTTTCAGGCTAGCGTTTTCTTTATTAAAGCACTTCAGCGGAGTTGTTAGGCATGAGCCAACAAGAATCGTATCACGAGGTTGAGTTTTCTATCGTTGATGGTGGGCCGCTGGATAAAGGTCTTAAGCGTGTGGGACTGAATAAATCCGGTGCAAAGTTTCTCGATATACGTCTGGCCGGACTGATGGTGATCCGTTGGGTGTCGCTGCTAATCGTTACGACTTGGACTTTGCCCTCATTGGCACAAGAGGCGCAGACAGGGGGCTTATCCAAGTTTATTGCACCCTCGAAGCAATACGCGACTGAGGCTTCGCCCGTTGAATTCATGAATCGTCCTATCTTTACGATTCGCTCGGAATTTATGGGTTACACTCAAGAGGAACGTGCAATCGCTATCAGGGATCGTATCAAATCAGCCATGGAAAAAGGCGGTGACGATCACGTATCAATTCGTCCTACGCCGGAAGGCGGGCGTTTTATAGAACTCAACGGTTTGGCGGTATTCCAGATTAGACCCGGTGATCTTGATCCGCTTACCGGTGAATCTGTAGATGAAACGGCCAAAAACGCAGCAGAGAATCTGGGGCTTGCTGTGCGTGAGGCCAGAGAGCAGATTAACTCCCACATTATGCTCAAAGGCATTGGACTTTTCGTTCTCGCCAGCGTGTTTTTCTATGGGGTGTGCCGGTTTATTTTTTGGATGGAAAACCGGATAATCAAGCGCTTACAAAGCTGGATGCAGGTCTGGGAAGACAAACTGACGGTAGCGGTTCGTCCACAACAAGCGCTTAATGTTCTGGTTTTTGTGGCTCGTCTTGCCAAATGGGTATTAGTGATGATGGCCGGTTATGAATGGGCGACTTTTAGTCTGCGCCAGTTTCCCTATACTCGACCTTGGGGCGAGACATTACAGAGTTACCTGATTGATACTATTACGGGAATCCTGTCAGCTATCGTGGATGCCCTGCCTGGACTTCTGGTTGTTTTTTTGATTGTGCTGCTTACCCGTTTTACATCGCAATTGTTAAAAGCCTTCTTTGCCAGAATTGAGTCAGGAGAGGTTACAGTGCCGTGGATGGCTGAAGAAACTGCCAGACCAACCCGTAAATTGACTCAGGCCTTGCTTTGGTTGTTTGCTTTTGCCATGGCTTATCCCTATTTCCCGGGCAGTAATACCGAAGCCTTTAAGGGCTTAAGCGTATTAGTCGGTATCATGCTGTCTATCGGAGGAGCCGGTGTTGTAGGGCAGGCGGCAAGTGGCTTGATCATGATTTATTCTCGGGTTTTGCGCGAAGGTGAGTATGTAAAAATTGGCGAGACTGAGGGACTGGTTACCTTGGTGGGCATTTTTTCGACCAAAATCAGAACGGCTAGTGGTGAAGAGGTTAACATGCCCAATGCCTTGATTGGCAGTTCGACAACCGTAAATTCATCACGGCTTGCCGAAGGCAAGGGTTTGGTCTTACACACGACTGTCACCATCGGATACAATACGCCTTGGCGACAGGTTCACGCCATGCTGATGCGGGCTGCCGAGAACACGCCGGGACTGCGGGCCGAGCCCAAGCCTTTTGTAACCCAGTCGGCGCTTTCTGACTTTTATGTGGAGTACCGGTTGTGCGTGCAGATTGAACGCCCCGAGATACGCCGAATTACTCTGACGGCGCTACATGCCAACATACAGGACGTGTTTAACGAGTACGGTGTGCAGATCATGTCGCCTCATTACGAAAACGACCCGCTGGAAAAAGTCTGGGTGCCAAAAGAGCAGTGGTTTGAAGCGCCCGCTGAAGACGGCGTGGATGGTGAATCGGTTTAGGGGCCAAGAATTATGAAAAAACCGGCATCCAGCTGTTACAATAGCTTCCATTTAAACCTGTACAAGAAGTTAAAAAATGGACGTAATCCAGCGTATTGCCGAAGAATTATCTGTTAATATAAAACAAGTCAACGCAGCGGTGGCGTTGCTGGATGAAGGCGCTACGGTTCCTTTTATTTCCCGTTACCGGAAAGAAGTGACCGGCGGCTTGGATGATACACAATTAAGGCAACTGGAAGAACGTTTACGTTATTTACGCGAACTCAACGACCGACGAAAAACCATTCTGGATAGTATTAGCTCGCAAGACAAACTGACACCTGAACTGGAAAAAGCCATTATCGAGGCTGACACCAAAACCCTGCTGGAAGATTTATACTTACCTTACAAACCCAAGCGTCGCACCAAAGCCCAAATTGCCCGTGAAGCAGGACTTGAGCCACTGGCCGATGCCCTGTTGGATGACCGTAGCTTAATGCCCGAGCAAATCGCCGCTAACTATATTGATGCAAAAAAAGGCGTGCCCGATACCGCTGCGGCTCTGGAGGGTGCGAGGCAAATTATCATGGAACGGATTTCTGAAGATGCCGAATTACTGGCTGAACTGCGCGAACGGGTCTGGCAAAAAGGACTTATTCACGCGATCGTTGTTACCGGAAAAGAACAGATTGCCGAAAAATTTAAGGATTATTTTGATTATCAGGAAGCCATCAACAAAATTCCATCACACCGCGCGTTAGCACTGTTTCGGGGGCGTAATGAGGACTTGTTGTCGTTAACACTCAAACCTGGCGTAGAAGATAAAGAAGAGCATCTGCTGTGCGCCCAGTTTGTCGCTCGACATCTTGCTATTAAGGACACCGCAAAACCGGCTGATGCCTGGTTGGCAGAAACGGCCCGTCTTGCCTGGAAAATCAAGCTGTTCACCCGTATTGATCTGGACTTAAAACTCAGGTTGCGCGAAGCGGCAGAACTGGAAGCGATTCGTGTTTTTGCCAGTAATTTACGAGATTTGCTATTGGCTGCGCCAGCGGGTCCCAAAGCCACGATGGGACTGGATCCCGGCATACGCACCGGTGTTAAGGTTGCCATTGTTGATCCTACCGGAAAGCTGCTGGCCACCGAGACTATTTACCCGCATCCGCCGCGCAAACAATGGGATGAGTCGATGGCCACCTTGGCAAAACTGATCAAAAAGCACAGCGTTGATTTGGTTAGCATAGGTAATGGCACGGGCTCCAGAGAGACCGATCAACTGGTTGCGGATGTTATCAAGCAGCACAGCGAACTTAAGTTTACTAAAATAACCGTTTCAGAAGCGGGTGCATCGGTTTATTCGGCGTCTGAATTTGCGGCTAAAGAATTCCCTGATTTGGATGTGTCACTGCGCGGCGCAGTTTCTATCGCCAGACGCTTGCAAGATCCGCTGGCAGAGCTGGTTAAGATTGATCCTAAAGCTATCGGAGTGGGTCAGTATCAACATGATATCAATCAGTTTCAATTAGCGAGAGGACTTGATGGTGTCGTTGAGGATTGTGTTAACGCGGTCGGTGTGGATGTCAACACGGCGTCCGTGTCGCTGTTAAAACAAGTCTCCGGATTGTCAGCCAGTGTCAGTGAAAATATCGTGGCTTTTCGTGATCAAAACGGCCCTTTTGTTAATCGCAAGCAATTAAAAAAAGTACCCCGGTTGGGTGATAAAGCGTATGAACAGGCCGCAGGATTTCTCCGCGTCATGAATGGCGACAACCCGCTGGACGCCTCTGCCGTGCATCCCGAAGCGTATCCCGTTGTTGAAGCGATCATTGCCAGCACCGGTAAATCTATCCGTGATCTGATTGGTCAAAGTGGTTTTTTACGTACGCTTAATGCGGCAAACTATACCAATGAACACTTTGGATTACCGACGGTTACTGATATTCTACAAGAACTGGAAAAGCCCGGACGTGATCCCAGGCCGGAATTTAAAAGCGTAGAATTTAAAGCGGGCATTGAGAAAATATCTGACCTTCAACCCGGCATGAGGCTGGATGGTGTCGTGACCAACGTCGCTAACTTTGGTGCATTTGTTGATATTGGCGTGCATCAGGATGGCTTGGTGCATATCTCGCATTTATCAGATACTTTTATTAAAGATCCCAGAGACGCAGTAAAAACCGGTGATATGGTGAAAGTAAAAGTGTTGGAAGTGGATGTTGAACGCAAGCGTATTTCCTTATCCATGAAAACCAATACCGATGCCGATGCCGTTGAAGCAAGATCCGAACGAAATAACCCAAAACAGATCAACAAGCCCAAGCCGCAGGCACCATCCCAGAATTTAATGGCTAACGCCTTTGCAAAGGCGTTAAAAAAGTAAAGTACAATAGGCGCTTCCACGCACGGTTTACTAAACATACCCGCAGGATTTGATATGACTAAATTCAATCGTTTTTATGTTGTTGTTATTTTCACTTCCCTTTTTACGGCCTATACACCCCTATCTCAGGCGGGTATGGAACAATCGGGCAATGGTAATCCGGTGGGTGGAAACAATCACTATGCGCCCGTCACCGGTGCTGATGGTTCGCTACAGCCATTAAGCTATGGTGAAAAAATCGGTAACAAGGTGCTTCTTGGTTTTGCCAATCTGATTTCAAGTCCGCTGGAAATCCCCAAAAATATCATTAACACCATGAATCAAAGCAACTTCTTTTATGGGGTATTTGGGGGGTTTATTAAAGGCCTGGTTAATAATTTGGGGCGAGCAGGTTGCGGTGTTGCTGATTTACTGACCTTTCCGCTACCTACCCAACCGATCGCACACCCTCTGTATATCTGGGACGATTTTGATGAAGATACCACTTACGGTGACGTAATGCGACTGGAGAAAACCAAAAAAACGGATCAGCCTGTTATCCAAGCACCTGTCCCGCTACCGACGCCAACTGCGGCGACAATACCACCAAAGGCAGTTATCGTTGATCGCTCAAATCAGTACCATCAAGAAACCAACAAAAACCTGGATGCGCTGTTTAACAATAAAATGCAGAAATAAGGCAACCCCTTCTCTAATCCTGTTGCACGGGCTCATGATTTTTAGATTGGAAATCTCGGAAGGGAAGTTCTAGCTTCGTGAAACCGGCTACCTACTTAAGGCGGGACAGTTTAAGGTTAAACCGTTCGCTGAGCGGAGTCGAAGCGGACAACTCGCTTCGACTCCGCTCAACGAACGGTCTCTTTTGATGTTTTATCATTAAGTTAACTGTATTAACGGTTAAGCCTTTTTGCTTGTTCCGTTTAAAGTTGGCAGCCGTGAAACCGGAAGCTTGGGAGCTAGCGAAAATAGGATGATGTATGGCATGACTGTTTTTTTTATTTCAACGCATTGATTTAATATCAAATATTTTAAAAGCAGCTTTAACGTTTGCCCCGTTGAATTACTTTAAAACCTTTTCGATGGTAGCGATAAGCTCTTCGGTCTTGACCGGCTTGGCCAGGAAGAGATGCCCGCCAATTTGACTGCCGGTTGGGAAGGTCTCGTCGTGAGTAACAATGGCAGTCAGGAAGACATGGGGGATGTTGCACAATTGTAGGTCTTCCTGAAGTGCTGCGGCGATGTCACCGCCGTTCATGTCGGGCATCATCACATCCAAGAATATCAAATCCGGCCGGAATTGGCGGGCGGCCTCGATGGCTTTCGCGCCTTGATTTTCGGTTCGCACCACATAACGGCCGGTGCGTTCCAGATTGGCCTTGATCAAACGAGTCAAACTGGGTTCGTCGTCAACCACTAAAATCTTCTTCATGAATTAGGCTCCTGATTCGGTTTTGAATAAAAGGACAACGGAGGCGCCACCGCTGTCGCGATTGCGCAGGCTGATGGTGCCTTGGTGCAGTTCCACAATGGCGCGGGAAACGGACAGGCCAAGGCCGGTACCTTCTCCCGCCGGTTTGGTGGTGAAAAACGGGTCGAACACCTTGCCCAACTTGGTCGGGTCTATGCCTGGCCCGGTGTCTTCTACCTTCAGCCTGATCAAACTATCCGAGGCCGTGAACTTGGATTTGTCATGGGATGGCAGATCGACTAACTGCTTTAACTTGCCGGCCTCGCTAGTCACGGTTAACTTGCCGTCGCGACCCATGGCCTGGATGGCATTCATGAACAGGTTGATAAAAACCTGTTCGAGTTTGTTGGGGTCGGCATTGATCTTGGGCAAATCCGGCGCAAGAGATTCCTGAACGGTAATATTGTACTGGATCAACTCATGATGTACCAGTTTAAGGGAAGCTTTCAGCACTTCGTTGAGATCGGTTGGGCGCATGTCCAGCTTTTTTTCCCGGGCGAAGTCCAGTAGTCCTTTGATCACAGTGTCGGCGCGCTGGACGGCGTCTTCCATATCCGCAATGACCGCGTGCCCCTCGCCTTCCTTGGGAATATCTGCGGCCAAGTAATCCAGGCCCATTTGGATGATGGCCAAGGGGTTTTTGACTTCGTGGGCGATTCCTGCCGCCAGTCTGCCGACGGATTCTAGTTTGGCCGATTGTACTAGCCGCAGATGGGCTTCTTCCAGTGCCAAGGTACGCGAGCGAACCTTATGTGCCAAGGCCCGGTTCCAGGCGAGGGTGGCTATGATTATGGTCAGCAAAGTGCCTAAAATGGCGACGGCGGTAAGTTGGTAAGTGCGATTGTGCCACCAAGCAGGGAGGGGCAACTGCATCCAGGTGACGTCGATGGCGCGTCTTTCATCTTCAGTGAGGTTGGCCAGCGCTTTGTTCAACAAGTCGCGGAGCATGGGCCAGTCATTGCGTACGGACATGGACAAGGTCGTGGTGGGTTCAATGCTGCGCACCATCTGCAGATTGGTGATGTTGTTCTTGCTGATATAATAATTGGCCGTGACGAGGGTGCCGATCATCACATCCGCCACGCCATAGGAAACCATCTGTAGCGCACTTTCATCGTCAGGGGCTTCAATCAGTTGAGCCTCGGGATATTTCAAGGTAAGTCGTTCTTCCCAAGAATTGCCTTGAACTACTGCCACTTTCAAGTTGCGAAGCATTTCATCAAAGGGCATTTCGCCCAAATCGTAACGGGCGGTAATCAACACGGTGGGAACAAATATATGCGGGGAGGCGAAGAGCAGATACTCTCGACGCTGCACTGTATCCACCGTCGCCGGCAACAGATCGGCTTCGTGCGTGCGTGCCTTGAGCAAAGCCTCTGCCCAGCTTTTCACGGGCACCTGGATGAGTCGAATCCCCAAGCGCCCGGCGACTAACTTCAAATAATCGGCTGCCATGCCAGCATATTGCCCTTGTCTGTCCACAAATTCGATGGGGGCATAATTCGGGTCGGGGGCGTAGCGGATGACTGGATGGGCGGCTAGCCAGGCTTTTTCTTCATCAGTCAAGGTCGCGCGAAACCCCGATTCCTCGGCGTGGGAGATTCCACAAAAGGAAATGGCAACGAGCAACAGGATAATAGTTGGGCGGAAGGCAAATATCATGGCGTTCATGTTAAGCTGGTTTTGACAGGCTACCAGGCGGCTCCGAAGCGACAATTCCAATTCTGAATAGTACAATAAATCAGAAGTTCGTGATCAATTACTTAAACTAATTTTCTTTTACAGATTTCAGATAAATAGTATCAGGGCAAAAGTCTATATCATCAAGCCAACACACGGTGCCGTGAGCCGCTTATACTAAAGTAAAAAAACCTTTATCGCGCAATCTATTAAAAACCGGATAATCCAAATAAGGTTTAACATCAAAAATACCTGAATCACCATTACTAAATGTAATAAGCAATTGATAATTTTCTAAAGCGTTTACATTAATAATACGAGGGTTCATAGCACAGACTCAACGTAACGTTTCAATGTTCAATTTTAAACGTTCACCGCGAACAGCTAATTTCCAGTCAGCAAGTAGTTCCTCCTCATGAATAGTCATCCACACTTGAATCATTTTAAGTTTTTAGGTGGCAAATTACCACTGAGTAACTCACCATCCGGAATTCTTAACGCGGCATTAAAATCCTGATATTCAACATGGATGTGCGGTGATTGGTGATGATCAATATCTCTGAAATACATCATCACCAGAATCCCATAAAACATACTGATCGTTGGCATGACTAGCTCGCCACAAATTTAGAAAGCATCTAATATACCAAATTAAATCGAGCTAAGAGCCCTTATTTTAATTCAACATCATGCAATGATGGGAAAGGAGTTGATGTATATATGCGTAGAATTAATAGAATAGGCTCTGACCCTCGGTAAAGTTTGTGCTTTTACTTAAAATAACCGGAATATCAGGGTTATCAAACTTTGTGTTTCATATTTGAAGAGTGAAAACCTAAGGGGGACTGGCTTTGCAATTGGGTAAATTACGCTGCCTCAGCGTCGTGGTAGAATAATGTAATTTTGCAAGACCTGACCCCTTTTTCTCAAGACCTGACCCCTTTTTCTCGTGACCCCTTTTTCTCGGCATTAAAATCCTGATATTCAACATGGATGTGCGGTGATTGGTGATGATCAATATCTCTGAAATACATCATCACCAGAATCCCATAAAACATAATGATCGTTGGCATGACTAGCTCGCCACAAATTTAGAAAGCATCTAATATACCAAATTAAATCGAGCTAAGGGGCCCTTATTTTAATTCAACATCATGCAATGATGGGAAAGGAGTTGATGTATAGATGCGTAGAATTAATAGAATAGGCTCTGACCCTCGGTAAAGTTTATGCTTTTACTTAAAATAACCGGAATATCAGGGTTATCAAACTTTGTGTTTCATATTTGAAGAGTGAAAACCTAAGGGGGGACTGGCTTTGCAATTGGGTAAATTACGCTGCCTCAGCGTCTTGGTAGAATAATGTAATTTTGCAAGACCTGACCCCTTTTTCAGTATTTTTAGTCTAAAAACAACGGATTATAGGGATAACCTGTGGACTTTATGGACGCGTCCTACGGATTGATCCGAAAGTGTGGAGAAGTTATGGTCAGCTGTGGACGCTGCCCATAACTTCTCCACACTTTCGG
>Ga0208102_1000646_pt1 | contig 10659 bp, 8 predicted proteins | sample CryBogmetaGMA17M_FD_184549 | JGI IMG/M metagenome (GOLD analysis project Ga0208102, IMG submission 184549) | Freshwater microbial communities from Crystal Bog, Wisconsin, USA - MA17M (SPAdes) | ecosystem: Environmental > Aquatic > Freshwater > Lake | place: Crystal Bog, Wisconsin, USA | collected...
GAATAACGGCGGTAATAATGGATAAGCCGGCCAGCAAGTCGGCACCAAAATCGCCCCGAAATAATTTTACAATTAGTTGATAAACCAAAGGCAACCCACCCAGCACCAAAACGGCAAGCAGGGGCAGTTGCACCAGCGTCGTTGAAAAGCTGGTTTGTCCTTGGTAAAAGTTGGCAAATGCTGAAGTTAAGGCGGCATTAACGGTCAGGGTATAGATTTCATGGCCGATATCAAAGGCATATCGTAGCACCAGATAGCCGCTGATACCGAGGATGCTCATAATGGCAATGCTGTTTTCGTAGGTTGAAGTGGTGGCCGATTGCTGAGTTTTATCCGCGTTAGTCATGTTTTTTGTGTGGTTGGGTTAGCGTAACAGGGCTTTATCCGATGCCGTTAAGTTAAATAAACCGTTGGCTGAGCGGAGCCGAAGCCGGCAAAATCGCTTCGGCTTCGCTCAGCGAACGGCTTAACTTAACGGCATTGGGACTGTATTGGTGTTATTTCTCTTCAGGTTTTTTGAAACCATGCCACATCGATTTTGCCAGGTTTTCACGATGTATAAAGCTTTCAACCGCGACACCGATAATATGCACAAACACCAATACTACGGTAACGTTGGCAAAAAACTCATGCACTTCTTCCCACATTTTTTCGTTACCGGAACCTATAAAGGCTAGTGGGCCAGCCGCTTTATCAGCGCCATAAACAGCAAATCCGGTGATTACAGTCATTAATAAGGCCAGCAATAATAATACAATCATGGCCGAACCCGCCGGGTTATGGCCGATGTAACGCTTGGATTTAAAGGTAGCCAGATCTTGTATATAAGCGATTGACTGAACTGGGCTGCATAGAAAATTTGAGAATCGAGCATAATTATTACCTATAAAACCCCAGACCAATCTGAACAGCAACAAGCCGAATACCAGATAACCCGCCCAAACATGAACGGTTAATAATTCATCTTCGGTCAGGTAAGCAACTACGAACCCTACAACCAGCAACCAGTGAAAAATTCTGAGCGGGAGATCCCACACCTTGACTAACGCTTGTGACTTCATTTTGTACCCCTGTGAATAGTGTATGGCTACTCTATCGTATAAATCTGAAATGAATCTTAAAACTTGATCGTCATGTTTTTTTGATGAAGCGTGATGGTAGATCTATTGTGGGAGCGACGCCACCATCACGACTAACGTTTCAGGCTGATATTGCCGGAACGTTAACAATGGAGGTCAGGCTTTGCCTGACAGTCAGGCAGATCCTGACCTCCATAAATTATCCTCGCCGCCAGGTATGTAAATATTTTAACCCATTCAGCAGGGTTTGCGAGGCATGTTTGCGTTTCCAGACACCGGCCACATATTTGTTAGCTTCAGCCAGGGTCGGATAGATATGAATAGTACCCAGGATTTTATTTAAGCCGATGCCGTGTTTCATGGCCAAAACAAACTCGGCAATCAAGTCGCCTGCCTGTTCGCCAACGATTGTAACACCCAGAATTTTGTCATGGCCCGGTTGCGTTAAGACTTTAACAAAACCGTGCGCTTCGCCATCTGCAATCGCTCTGTCAAGATCATCGAGATTATAAAGTGACACGTCATAAGCAATGCCCTGTAAATTCGCATCCCGCTCATTTAAGCCAACCCGCGCGACTTCAGGATCTGTAAAAGTCGCCCACGGTATCACTGAATAATCAGTGCGAAACTTCTTAAACTGCCCGAACAAGGCATTGACGGCGGCATACCATGCTTGGTGTGCCGCCGTATGGGTAAATTGATAAGGGCCTGCGACATCGCCACAGGCGTAAATGTTGGGGAAGTTGGTTTCCTGAAAAGCGTTGGTCGCTATCGTGTTGAGCGGTGACAAGGTGATGTTTAGCTCGTCAATGCCATAACCTTTAATATTGGCAACCCGACCTAAAGCAATCAGAACCTGATCAAACGGAATATTGACCGGCGCTCCGTGATGGTCGGTTATCAGAAATTGTTCGCCGTTTTTAAGGACAAACTCTTTTGCGGTATGTTCAAGGCGCAAATCGATACCTTCCTGTTTAAAACGGCTCATAACCGCTTCGGATACTTCCGGGTCTTCACGTCCTAATAATTGTGCTGCTTGTTCTACGATAGTTACCACGCTGCCAAAGCGGGCGAAACATTGTGCCAGTTCGCATCCAATCGGGCCGCCGCCAAGCACCAGCAAGCGTTTGGGTAATACTTTAAGATTCCAAATCGTATCCGAAGTGAGCGGATTGATTTTATCAATGCCGGGAATGAGCGGCAGCAACGGGCTGGCACCGGCGGCGATAACGATTGAACGGGTCGTTAACGTTTTAACACCGACATCCGTTGTAACATGAACTTCCCAAGGCGAGATTATCCGGGCTTCGCCAAGTACAATATCAACGCCCAGTTGCGTGTAACGCTCAACCGAATCGTGTGGCTCGATGGTTTTGATAATTGACTGCACTCGCGTCATCACATCGGCAAAATCAAATTCTGCATGCGCCTGTTTGATGCCAAATTCTTGCGAGCGTTTAAGCTGTGCCAGCCATCTAGCCGAACGAATTAGGGCTTTTGACGGGACGCAACCGGTATTAAGACAATCGCCGCCCATTTTATGTTTTTCAATCAAAGTCACTTTGGCTTTGACAGCCGCTGCGATGTAAGCGGTAACCAGTCCGCCAGAACCGGCCCCTATCACAATGACATTATTATCGAAACGTTTCGGCTTTAACCACGGGTCGTAGATTTTTCGATTTTTTAAGGCTAGCACCATTTTTTGAGCCACTAACGGAAACAGTCCCAATAATACAAATGACCCCAGCAACCCCGGTGATACGATGCCGGACAGTGAGTCAAGTTTAGCCAACTGAGTGCCGGCATTTACGTAGACCACAGTGCCCGCCAACATCCCGACCTGACTAACCCAATAAAATGTCCGCGTCTTTAATGCCGTCAACCCCATTGCCAGGTTAATGAGAAAGAAGGGAAACAGGGGGATCAAACGTAGCGTAAATAAGTAAAAGGCACCCTCACGGTTAACGCCATCATCAATTTCTTGCAAACGCGACCCAAAATGTGATTTAACGGCCTCCCTAAACAAAAAACGCGCAGCCAGAAACGCTAATGTCGCGCCGATTGTAGAGGCAAAAGAGACGATCACTGTCCCCCAAAATAATCCAAACACCGCACCACCCGCCAACGTTAACACGGTAGCACCGGGTAGTGACAAGCCGGTGACGGTAATATAGATCAGGCTATAAATAAAAATAGCCAGGCGAGGATGGGTAATACGATAGGATTCAATAACGGCCTGCTTCGATTTCAAGGCCTCTAAAGTCAGATAGTGCTGGAGATCGAACATAAAAAAAGCCGCCAATAAAACGGCAATAACCACTAATAACAACGTTCTTGATACTTTCATGAGGCGTTCCCTGTTGATTCGAGTAATGGCTCCGGTAACGGTGTTATTCTACTTAAAAAAAAACACGAAGGTCATGAAATTTTGGTAATTATTCAGTCCCTCTCTTTGAAAAAGAGGGGTTAGGGGCAAGCCCCTCCGAGCGTGTGTTGATTTTTAGTTGGCTGACCGTCATTTCCGGGCTGTCGCGCTTTTCATGTCAATGACACTAGAAAGCCCAATAGCAGCCTTCATCGTAGAATTAAGAGACGTGCGCTCCAAACCTTGGGTGACAAGTTAGTTACGAGGATGGCATGGAATACTGAAGTCAATGTGATAATGCTCATCATGCCTAACCCAAGATTTCTTCGTAGAAAATGCTATTATATCACTCAAGCCTTTAGCTTCTGGGGCCTTGAATAGTTGTTTCTGTAGCTCGTTATCAAAGATAACACGCCAGATCTTAACGCCATTTTTATTTGCCGAAGCTTTCAAAGCCCAGAGATGTAAGGCCATCGCGGCATAATCAATTTTTAAGCCATTGTATTCACCTGTACCAACAAACTCGATGCTGTAGCCTAATTTGTTTAAAATAGATGTTGGTAACTTCACGGATATTCCTTCGCTATCTACAACAGGGACAAAGAAATCCACAGACAGCCCGTTTTGATGCGTTTTATGCGGTCTAAACTTGCCGCCTTCTCTATAACCAGACTCTCCATAGATATAAACTTTTGACGGCACTCGTGTTTCAAGCATTCCATAAGCATCAACAATTACCTTATAGACCTTGCTATGTACGTAATTACGGCCTGTCATTACACCAATATCGCTGTATGCAGAATAGTTCTTTCCACTATTAGGAAGTTGCCAGCCATTTTTAAGGCTTCCATTATCGTGACTTCCAAAACAACTACTTTCTTCAGTCGCATCAGCCTTCACAGAAAATAGCAAAAGTGCTAGAATACTTGATCGATACATGTTTTTTATTTGTGAACAGTGATTGGATAATTTCTACATATCATGATTGATCGATTCAGCATAAGCAATAGACCCAGCGATTTATCACAAAACTCTAAAAATATATCCATCCATATCTGATGATATATGTGTTCTTTTTATTTTTCGACCGTCCGTTGTCTAGCAATTATTAGACGGTCAAGAAAATACTTTGAACGGCAACTGAGGGTTCTGAATTGGCAGTCAGTTCCAACTAAAAATCAACACACTCTCGGAGGGGATTGTGTTAGGGGAGATTTTATAAATAAATCCCCCTCAGTCCCCCTTTTCCAAAGGGGGAGGTGAATACTTACAAATTTTATACCTTCGTGCTCTTCGTGTCTTCGTGGTGAAGCACTTTAAGGTTATCTTATTTCAAAAGACGTAAAAATATCTGCTGATTCCAATTCAATCATTTCAACATGATCGACTCGGGCGGTGATGGGGCCTTTTTGGCACCATTTTATGAATGGCTCAAGCGCATTATTATCCGCTTGAGCCATTATTTCGACCCGACCATCAGGCAGATTTTTGACACAGCCTTTTATATCAAGTTGTTTGGCTTTTTTTTGAGTAAACACTCTAAAATAAACGCCTTGCACGCGACCGGATACCCGCAACCTGACGCTACGTATCACTTTGTAATTTTCCAGCAATAATGGATTCTTGGATTGCGGGAAAAATCTTCCGGAATGGTGGCGGCGCTAATATCTTCAACGGTTAATTCGGATAGTCCGAGACTATCAATTTTAAAACGTCTGAAATTGGTAGAAAAATATAAAATGCCTTCAGGTGCCAACAGTGTCACTGCATTTTTAATGAGTTGTACATGATCATTTTGTATGTCAAATACATCATCCATCCGCTTTGAATTTGAGAACGTAGGCGGATCAAGAAAGATTAAATCATATTGCCGAACCTCTGCTTTTTTGGCTTCATTTGTCAGCCATTCCAGACAGTCCGCTTGAATAAACTCATGCTCTCCGGTATTTTTATTCAGAGCCATGTTGTTTTTTGCCCATTCCGTATAGGTATTGGACATATCAACCGTAGTGGTTGATGTTGCGCCCCCCATTGCTGCATGGACAGTGGCACTGCCGGTATAAGCAAACAAATTTAAAAAGCGTTTGTTGTTGGCCTGTTGCTGAATCAGCATCCGAATGGGTCGATGATCCAGAAATAAACCGGTGTCCAGATAATCTTCAAAATTAACCAATAACTTGCAGCAACCTTCTTCAATGGTGTGGAAGCGTCCCAACTCGCCGTGTTTTTCGTATTGGTCGGTGCTTCTTTGTTTTCTGCGTATTTTTAAGAAAATATGATCGCTGTCAACACCCAAAACGTGCGGTATTTCTGCCAGTAATCCTGCCAATCGCTGATCGGCTTTGTGTTGATCAATGGTTTTAGGTGGTTCGTATTCTTGAACATTAATCCAGGTTTCCGCGCCCTGATAAATATCAACGGCAGCGGCGTATTCGGGTAAATCGGCATCGTAAACACGATAGCAGGTAATCTCGTTTTGCCTGGCCCATTTAGACAGTTTTTTAAAATTCTTTTTTAGCCGATTGGCAAATTCTATCGCGCCAACCTTGCTGTCCTCTTTAGTCGCAACGGCTTCTATTATTTGCGTATTCGCCTTGCCTGACTCTTTGTCAATACGGCCTTCAGCTTCCGGTTTGAGTGCTTTTTCTACACGCGCAACCTTTTCAGTGCCAACAACAGGCGGTTCGGTTTTGCTAATCGCAATAACCTGAGCAATGCGTTCTTCCTGTGTTTTTGCTTTAGGAATAAAAAAACTGCTTTCTTCAATAGTAAAACGTAGTAATTTACACTCCAGCGCACCGTTATAAAGCGTAATCGGTTTTTGTGAGCGTATTCCCAAACGAAAACCCAACTCAGGATTGCTGATAATCATCGCGGCTTTCCAACCGATAAAATGCGCTTTTAGTGATTCGCCGAATTTTTTATACAGTTCGGCGGTTTCTTGCTCGTCACCCAAACGTTCACCGTAAGGTGGATTACAGATTAATAAGCCGGGTGTCCAGCTTTCAGCAGGTTCTGCATCCTCAATATCACGACGTTCAACATGAATTTTATTTTGCAGTCCGGCATTGGCTATGTGCGTTAAAGCCGCGTTGACGGTGTGACGATTTTGATCAAAGCCGACAATAACGGGGAGTTTTTCCATGCCCGCTTTTCTGCGTTGCAGGGCTTCGGTGCGTAATTTTTTCCAGCAGTCTGCATCGTGTTTTTTCCAGCCGATAAAACCAAAATAATCACGTAACAGGCCGGGGGCATAATCTGCGGCGATCATTGCGCCTTCCAGTAATAGTGTTCCTGAACCGCACATTGGATCTATTAATGAGCCGTTTTGTTTGGCGATTTGGGGCCAACCGCAACGTAACAGCATTGCAGCGGCAAGGTTTTCTTTCATGGGTGCTTGTATATTGACATCCCGATAGCCACGACGATGTAGACTTTCACCGGAAAGATCCAAACTAAGCTGGGCGATTTCGCCGTTTAAATAAACGTTAATACGAATATTAGGTTGTTCGGTATTGATGCTGGGGCGTTGTTGAAACTTGTCCCGCATCTGGTCAACAATGGCATCTTTAACTTTTAATGCGCCAAAATGTGTATTGTTAATCGCCTGCGAGTTTTTTGCGCTAAACGAAACGGCAAAAGTATCATCCGCGTTAATATGTTCAAACCAATTGATTTGTTGCACACCATTGTAGAGATCTTCCTGCGTTTTTACCTCAAACGAGCTTAACACCAGTAAAATCCGGTTGGCGGTTCTGGACCATAAGCACGCCCGATAGGCAGTTTCCAGGTCACCCTGAAATGCGACACCGGCCATGGTGGCTTTGATGTTGGTGATACCGAGACTTTGAAGCTCTTCGGTAAGAATGGTTTCCATCGCCTTGGGCGTGGTGGCAAACAGTTGGTAAGTGAGCATAAGGACAAGGTTAAAGGCGAAAGGCTAAAGGTGAAAGGCACGAGGCACCGGCTTTTTCTTGCGCCTTTTGCCTTGTGCCTTTCGCCTGTTTTTTTTATTGAATTTTGATCAGTTCAACGTCAAATATCAGCGTTGAGTTGGGGCCAATTGAGCCGCCAGCGCCTTGCTCGCCATAAGCGAGTTCTGAAGGGATGTAAAAGCGGTATTTAGAACCTTCGGTCATTAATTGTACGCCTTCAGTCCAGCCCGGAATCACTCTGTTTAAAGGGAATGAAATAGGTTCGCCACGACTGTAAGAACTATCAAATTCTTTGCCATCCAGGGTTGTGCCTTTGTAATGCACCTTGACAGTATCCGTAGCTAAAGGTTTTGCAGTGCCGGTTCCGGGTGTTAAAATTTCGTATTGCAAACCACTTGCAGTGGTTACGATATTGGCTTTTTTAGTATTTTCTGCCAGAAAAGCAACGCCGGCCGCTTTATTTTCTGCTGGTGTGGTGGCATTGGCCATTGAAAACATAGTAATTCCTATCAATATAACGGTGACAATTGAAATAAGTTTAATTTGAATTTTTCTCACGGTTGCGCCTTTTAGTTAACGTAAAAAACGATAGTTTACCAAAAAACAGCCTGGTTTTTTTAATTCATTTTGCAAGTGCCCAATTGACTCTGAAATAATTTGGCCCGGTAAGCGACTTTGTCAGCGATTTGTCTTAACTCGGCTTTATTTAAATAGCTTTTGTGCAGATAACCATTATGTCCTTCATGGTAGGCGAGGTATAAATTTTTTGCATCGCCTTTGGATATACCCAGCTTGGAATGACTTTGATTGCTGTACCAGCCAATAAAGTCGGCGGCATCGGCAAAATCATCACGATCAGAAGTCCAGCCGCCTGCATCGTCAAGATAAAGATCCCACGTTTCATCAAGGGCTTGCGCATAGCCATAAGCACTGGTCGGTCTAAACCAGGGAATAATACCCAGCAGCCAGATGCGAGGCGGCTGTGCATCGGCGACAAAATGCGATTCCTGGTGCATAATCGCCATTTGTACAGGAATAGGCACGCCCCATTTTTCATACGATTGTTTGGCATCAGCATACCAATCATCCTTTTCTCTAAAAGTGGCGCATAGATTGTCACTGTTTCTGGGCGGAGCTGCTGTGCAGGCCACCAAAGAGAATAAAAAAGGCAGTATGAGCGGGTGTTTCATGAGGTGGAGCAAGGTGTTGAGCAAAATAGTGATAGCGGTATAATTTGAGTTGGTTTTGTAAGAAAAAATAAACAGGGCTACAATTGTACTTGATAAACTCATAAAGTGTGAGCTTGAATATAAAGTCCATCAACTTAAGGACCGAACCGGTTAATTGCTTACGTAAATATTCACCTCCCCCCTTTGAAAAAGGGGCATTGATTATTTACCGACGGCGTTAAATTGATAGGAAATATAAGCCGATAGTCAATCAGGAGATAGGTGATGTATTCAACTTTAGATCGGCCTCGGCGCACAAACCTGGTGTCAGAGGGCTTTATTTATATGGGTGAAGAAGAGCATAAAATTACCGTTAAAAATCTGTCTATAAACGGTGTACTTGCCCAGTTAAATACCGATAGGGAAGATATTGATATTAAATATGTTTTTAATCAATTATTGGTTTCAACCGTCATTGATTTATATCTTCCTGAAATGCGCCTGGTGGGTGATGTTGAGGTGGTCAGGGGGGATATGGAAGAAGGGCATATTTTACTGGCGCTTGAATTTAAAAATATTGCCTTTGATATAGATAAAGATCTGAACAAGAGAAAAGTCTATAGAAAAAACATGCCCGATTCCGGAAAAATTGAATTAAACGGTCAACATTATGATTTTACGTCGGTCAATGTTTCAGTCGATGGTTTAATGATTTGTCTTTCAGAGGCAATAGCAGTAGAAGTAGAAGTGGGCACGATAACCCGGTTTGAGTTTAAACGACTGGAATTGGAGGGCGAGGTAAAAGTGATATGGGTTGATCTTATTTCCGATGGTCGAACAGTGATCGGCTTGCAGTATGTGCATTTGGAGAAAAATGCCCTTAAAAAAATCCCCCGTTTTTCTAAGTAACAAAGCGGCGCTTTGTAAAACCATCAGTCGATGTTGGCTTCAATCAATAAAACACAGATGACACTGATTATACGGATTTTAACTGATTTTATTATCGCCTGATTCCCAAGCTGGAGCGTCACTGCCATTAAGTTAAGCCAACGGTTTATCTTGCCAAGAGGTGCTTAACTGTGGACAGTGACGCCGGAGCATGGGAACGATAGGGTGGTGGCTATTTTTTGCGAGTTGCCTTAGGTGTTCTATTGTTTAACCGCTGAGTCGTTACCTGTTTTAGATTTAAGCCCGGGTCAAAATCCTGCGTATCTTTGCTTATCTCTGTTTAACCAGTAATCAGTCGCTAATTGATGCGCTTCTTGTTGGGTGTTTGCTTTGCCCAATAATTTAAGCGCAATTGCTGCCGTACCAATAATGGAGCTTTCGGCAAATTCGTCGTTAATACTGCCTTGCCAAATTAAAGGCAGTTGCTTTGGGTCAAGCTCTTCAGATTTGACGTGGCGGCGGGCAAATAAAGCAGGCCAATTTTCATCCAATAACTCACCGTTATGGACGCTTTGTACCAGGCAATCCATATCAGGATTACGTTCGGTTTCACCGCCTTCACCTTTTAACACGGCCGCATGAGGCTGATTCAACAAAGCCGCTGCTTGTTGATGTACCGGGCGATAACCCGGATGAAATATGCCCTGAATACTGTATTGCGCATTAAACGGATTTAACAGACGAACCAGCGTATGAACGGGTGAGCGTAAACCCAACAAGGGACGCAGTTCTATAATCTCATGCAGTTTTGGACAAATATGTTCCAACGACAAATAACTGAAATGCTGTTGCTCAAGTTGTTGCCGGGTTTGCTCAATTGAGCTTGAGTATTCCAGTCCCAGATATTTCAACATATCTTGCGTATAAAGCCGGTCTGAACTTGGGCCGCTGGCACCGTGCATAAAAACATGGGTGCCGTTTTCTGCCAACAACAGGGCTGACAACAAAAACCAGGGTAAATGGCGACGTTTACCGGCATAAGATGACCAATCCAGATTAACTATCGCTTTATCGTTTGCCAACTTGCAGGACTCTCTGACCGCCAATACAAAACCGGCCAGCTCTTCCGGAGTTTCTTCCTTAACCCGCATTAACATTAAAAAAGCGCCCAGTTGGACCGGTAACACTTCGTCCGCCAGAATCATTTTCATGGACTGATAGGC
>Ga0208102_1000653_pt1 | contig 10605 bp, 11 predicted proteins | sample CryBogmetaGMA17M_FD_184549 | JGI IMG/M metagenome (GOLD analysis project Ga0208102, IMG submission 184549) | Freshwater microbial communities from Crystal Bog, Wisconsin, USA - MA17M (SPAdes) | ecosystem: Environmental > Aquatic > Freshwater > Lake | place: Crystal Bog, Wisconsin, USA...
AAATATCCACCTAACAGCGTCGAATAATGTCCAGCAAGAAAGTAAGGTTATGCCGTTTTTAGCTCCTTTTTACGCTGCTTAAGTCGATAGGAATCATTACCTGTTTCCAAAATACCACAGTGGTGAGTGATCCGATCCAACAAGGCCATAGTCATTTTAGCATCGCCAAATACTTGTACCCATTCACCGGAGTTCAGGCTGATAGTAATAATCAGCGAGGTTTTTTCATACAGCTGACTGATTACAAAGCGCCACCCGACTCAGGGAACGGCAGATAACCCAATTCATCGACAATAACAGCATCAACCTGTATCAGCTTGCGTACCATACCCCCTGTTTTACCGGCCTGTTTTTCCCTTTCCAGTTCATTAACCAGATCGACAGCATTGTAAAAACGAACACGTTTGCTTTTGTGAATGGTCGCCATTCCCATAGCGGCAGCCAAATGGGTTTTTTCTGTGCCGGTTCCACCAACAAAAATCAGATTATGAGCCTCCTCCATAAAGGCTGCACTAGCCAGTTGCTGTATTTGCGCTTGAGGTAGCGCGGTGATTCCTGCCATTCAAAGGCAACCATATCCCGATGAATGGGGAATTTTGCACCACTAAGCTGATAGCGGTTGAGCCAGAATATGCACACACGCTAATACCGGCAGATAATGCAAGGGATTAAAGATGAACTTATCGCGGCCAAAGCAACGGGCATGCTCAGCAATGATGTCGCCATCGGCAACCAGTCGCAGGCGATCGGCGGTCACTCTGACAGAAATGACTTTACCGACCCAATCAGTGGGCGCACTGTAATGATTACGATCCAGCGAATCAAACAGGTACTGGAAACGCGTAACAAGTGCTCTTTGTAACCATCAAACTGAACCGTTATTAGCCGCAACAAAGGCTGCTCTTCACTATGAACTACCGCCACTATCTGGATCTGTTGTTTTTTTAAGCGATGATGAGGATTTTATTTCAAGCTCATGCGCAGGGTACGACTCCTTGATTAATTGCCCATTGCGTACGACGACGATGGCCGTGTGCGTTTGTGCCGCATAAGCACGCGCTTGTTTTGCTGCACGCAGCAGTGCGGCCTCTACCCCGCGAGCATCAACGTCTTTTGCCCGATCCAACGGCTTGGTGTTCATGATTCGCTCCAGTCTATAAGGGTCGGAGTGTCGCCTGCATTGTCAAAATCCAGCCAAACATCCACTAGCGGTTGATAAATATGTTTGAAATTTTTCAGGCCTGCGTCAAATCTGCGCCGAATAGTTGCCTCGGGGATATTATGACCGCCTTGACGTACACGTTCAGATACTCTGGCAATGGCGGTATCGGCGTTAGGTAACTGTAAAAAAATGAGCTTGACATGGTATCCCTTGGCTTGCCATTGCGGGATGGCGCGAGCATAGCCCAAGCCACTTAATGTGGTTTCAAAGGCGAAACTGCTGTCTTTGGCGACATGCTCGGTAATTTCGGACAACATGATACGTGCTGCTTTAATAGAAACCTGTTCGGGCATAAATGGCGCAATGCCTGCGGCAATCAAATCAGCATTAATGAAGATTGGGCAATGGGCTTCGTTGGGCAAGAATTCGCGGGCGAAGGTGGTTTTTCCTGCACCATTAGGCCCTGCGATAATAACGATTTTTTTATTCATTCTTCCATTTGTTGGGCAGCAAAACGCATGTGTACTCTTGACTTAATGCCGTCAGTATCCAAAGGGGTTACTTCGCCGCTGTTTATGCCTTGTTGAATTTCACTTCTTAATTTTTCAAGGCGCAGATCACGCAACTGATCACATTCTTCCAAGAGGCGTAAAGCTAGCTTCCCGCATAACTTCGCTTACCGAGTTGTAATGGCCGCTTTCAACTTTGCCTTTTACCAGTTCTTCAAAATAAGGGTTTAGGGAAATATTCATGGTTTTAACTCTTTCTCTTTGGATATTGACGCCCAATAATAACAAATATTGTTATCGATAGCTTGAATTTCCGCTAGTTTCCTTGCCGCGCCCGGACATCAGCGCTACACAGAACTAACAACTGACACGTTTAAATAAAAGCTGTTATTTTGTGCATAGCATTCCGCTTTTTATTAACAACAATAATCAAGACCGAGTAAAACCAGTTTTTTTATGCCTGAAATTCTGGCTAGCTAAATTTTTTTTGCTTATTTTATTTATTTTCGGCAGAAGTTGCCGGATGTATAAAGTGAATGATAATCGGTAAGCGTTGAGATTTGGTATCACGAAACCGCTATTTACTCATTTACTAAAAACCGAATTTTGTAAGTCATTGTTTCAATTGGTCGGGACGAAAGGATTTGAACCTTTTACCCCTTGTCCCCCAGAACGGTGAATTATAGTTTTTTAAGGTTCAACGAGATTCAACCATATAATAAAACTCCTTTTAAATTCATTAAGTTATTAGGATTTAGTGTTCAAATAAGTACAACCGATGTACAATATAGTTCACTTAAATCCAGTTTATTTGTTGTACCGGATGTTGTACCGGAATAAATAAGCTAACCCGTTGATTTTTGGTAAGGCCTGTTCCTTGTCAAAAAGACAAGTGAATTAAATGGAGTCGAATCATGGCATTAAATAAAATTACCGATATGGCTTTTAGAAATTTAAAAGCAAAAGATACTGTCCAGACTATTGCAGATGGTGGTGGTCTGATGGTTCGGGTAAGAGCAAAAAAAGACGGCGGTGCAATATCGTTTATGTTGTCATACCGGATAGACGGTAAGCAGCAACGAATGACGTTGAAGGCGAAAGGCTTGGTAGACGCACGAATTGAACGCGACGAGATCAAAGAAATAGTCAGACAAGGTAAAGACCCAAGCCTTGAAAGATCGCTTAAGCTGGAGCGCGAGAAGCAACAGCAACTTAATGAACAAGCAGCCTTAACCAAACTGCAAGCGCGTATTACAGTCCGGGATTTATTTGTTAATTGGTGCGACACCGATTTGCTGAATCGAAAAGACATTGCCGAAATCAGGCGTATGTTTCAAAAAGATATACTGCCAGACTTGGGAGGGTTATTTGTTGAGGATGTACGCAAAGGGCATGTTTCGTTATTAATCGGGAAATTAAAAAAGCGCGGCGTAAATCATCTTGCCAGGAATCTTTTAAAACTAATCCGGCAAATGTTCAGGTTTGCGGTTACCTATGACATGATCGAGTTTGACCCCACCGCAAGCCTTAGCATTGCAAAGATGACCACCAAGCCAACTGAACGCGACAGAACCCTAAGTGATATTGAAATAAGAGCGTTAGCGCGTCAATTGCCGGATGCCCATTTGATAAAGTCGACTGAGTGCGCCGTATGGATTGCACTATCAACGATGTGTCGTATTGGTGAAATATCGAAAGCCAAGTTTTCAGACCTTGATTTTGAATTAAAGACTTGGACTATCCCCAAAGAAAACAGCAAAAACAAAAAAGCTCACACGATTTATTTATCAGACTTTGCCCTAGAATACTTCAAGGTTTTAACGAATGTTGCCAGTAACAATATATGGCTGTTCCCTAATCGGTATGGTTCAAGCCATGTGTCAGAGAAATCCATATCCAAACAGCTGGGCGGTCGTCAATCTGACAATATACTGAGTAATCGGTCTAAAGATAATCAAGCACTGGTTCTGACTGGCGGCAAATGGACGCCACACGATTTACGGCGCACTGGCGCTACCATCATGGGTGATTTAGGTATTCCACCGGATGTCACCGAAAAATGTTTAAACCATGCCGAAGAAAATAAAATTAAGCGCATTTATCAGCGGCAAAAACTGGAAGCGGAGCAAGCCGAAGCATGGCGGGCGCTAGGTGATCGACTGAGTTTGCTAGTGAATATGGACGATTCAAATGTTGTGTTACTGCACCAACGAAATTAAATTAAAGCAAAGCGTGTTAATTAAAGTTTGCTTTTGTTGCCACAGTATGATAGAGTTCTATTGTTTTAAATTTTTCATCCAGTACATCTGAGCCTCGGTGTCTGGACATAGTAAATATTCTTTGAGGCGCCCGGCAAAGAGCATACACGTCGGGCTTAATACGTAACGTCGAGGTGACTATATGCCTTGGTTCTCGGCGGCTACATTGTAGGAACGACGCCCAGTTTTTCCACTGCTGGGGGCTGCTTCGTAGTAATAGCGTGACACCCACACGGATTGTGGCACAGCGGACACCCCCTAGGGCTGTTCGCTATTTAGCCGAATACATAACGGCAAAGCGGACAGCTTTTTATTGGAGCTTTCGCTATGTCAACAACACAAATCCCCGCAGTTGGTTTTTTGCGTTTAACGCAAATTATCGGCAGCAAAAAAAACAACATACCACCATTATTCCCCGTGAGCCGAAGCACTTGGTTAGCTGGCGTAAAATCTGGCCGCTATCCAGCGGCCATAAAATTAGGTATGCGAAGCGTCGGCTGGCGCGTCGAAGACGTTTTAGCCTTAATCGCAAACCCCCAAATATCTTAGGGGGCAGTCATGGAAACCGTAAAATTGTGCAGCGGTTTTGGCCGCTACCATACCAACGAACCCGACGAAAAAAAGCCAAAAAAGCGCCTAACCCCCTACTCAGCCGTTGCTTGGGAAGATATTATCCCCACGCTAAAAGACCCGCCCACGGTCGATAAGACCCAAGCCCAATGGCTGATACCATCAACGGTTTTATCGCGCTCTATTGCAGCTCAACGGGCAGAAGGCCGGTTTGCTTTACTATGGGCCGACCTCGACAAAAACCCGCCCGGCTTCGACGCTATCGCGTCAATCTTGGTTGCCTCTGGAATTGATACGTTTGAACTTTATTCAAGCCGATCAGCCACAACCGAAAATCAAAAATGCCGCTTGGTTATCCCCTTGCCCGATTTACTTGATGCTGAAAGCTGGCGCATCCAGCAGAAAGCATTAAATAACCTACTGGATTTATCGGGTATTGTTCCCGACCGTGCAAATGAAAACGCAAATCAGATTTTCTTTTTGCCGAATCGAGGGAAATTTTACGCCCACGCTTTTCAGACTTCCGGTGATAAGCTCAGATATACCAACCGTCCAAAGGGGGAATTATGACCCCCAAATTCATCGATTTAATTGTGCAGGTACGGGAAAGCGAAGAAGCTGATAGACTTGCCTTGGAGACCGAAAAAAAGACCGCTAAGGCTCGGAAACAATCAGGCAAGCCCAAGCTGATAGGATTTTTTAATAATGCCCATCGTATTGGTGATTTATTAGTTGAGGCCAATTTTGATCAAGACGGTTGCAGCGATGCTTACCGCCACCCCAACAGCAAAAGCGGCAATTTTTCATGTTCCGTAAAAATTGACGCACAAGGAGTTGAACGAGCGCACACCTTAAGCCCGAATGACCCGCTTTTTTTGCCCAAAAAAGGGGCGCACGACGCGTTTAGTTGTTTTACCGTGTTATTCCATGCGGGTAACCCGGACGCGGCTTTGAGAGCGGCAGGCGATTTGCTGAACAGCGAAGGGGGGATTTTAGCCGTTGGGGAGCGGTCGTGGAACGAACAGAGGCAGGAACTGGCCGATCAAAGCGCATTGGATGCCCTGCCAGATTATGCCGCCGACAAAGGTTTTAGCCTAACGCAATTTTCTTTAAGTGGAAACTCAACAAAAATGAGGCAACAAATGCTAAACGATATTTTTGTACTCGACCGCCTAGCTCTTTTAGGACAGGCGACCGCGTTTTATTCTAAGCCCAATGTGGGAAAAACGCTGTTAATTTTGTGGCTCTTAATCGCCTCGATTGAAGCGGGGAATATCAACCCCGAAGATATTTTTTATATTAATGCGGATGACGATTTTAAGGGCTTAGTTGTCAAGTTGGAATTGGCAGAAAAACACGGCTTCAACATGCTTGCGCCGGGGCACAACGGCTTTAATTCTAAAGACTTGGTTAAGCATCTGCAAACGCTTGTCGCTAATGGCACGGCAACAGGGAAAATCATCATTCTTGACACGTTAAAAAAGTTTACCGAAGTCATGGATAAGCGCACCGCCTCTGATTTTATGCGTGCAGCACGGGTTTTTATCAGCAGCGGCGGCACTCTTTTGTTGTTAGCGCACGTCAATAAAAACCGGGACATATGCGGCAAGGTTATTTTTGGGGGAACCTCTGACATTGTTGATGATTGCGATTGCGCGTTTACACTGGATGAAGTCGGGACTTTAGGAACAACAAAAAACGTGCTGTTTGAAAATCTAAAAATGCGCGGTGACGTTGATCAAACCGCCGGTTACAGCTACGAAATCGCTCAAGGCATGACGTATCTTGACCGCTTGGGTTCTGTTCAAGCACTGAATACGGCGGAAGTCGGAGAGGCAAAACAGGCCAAAACGATTAACGAACAAATGGGCAAAGACAAAGATTTGATAGGGATTATAACCGCGATTTTAGAACCCGGCGATATGCTAAAAACTGAAATACAATCCTTGGTACATCGAAACCGGGGGTTTAGTTTTGCGCGTATTGGGCGCGTGCTATCCGACTATGCCGGTACGGATTACCAAAAAGGCGACCGATGGTCGTATGTTTTAGGCACTCGCAACAGCCAGATTTATACCCTGCTCAAACCGGAATTTGAAGAACCGGATTTATCAATAATTGAGTGAAAACACGAAAATGGGGGGGGTATGTTGAAAAACCCAAGAACTGAATATCTCAATTGCAATTTTAGCTGTTTTTAGCCATTGGTGGGGTTTTTGTGGGCTACAGCCCCTATTCCTGTTAGTTTCTTTAAAAACCCTAAAAAGCTCAAATAATATAAAACCTTTACATTATCAGTTCTGAGTGTCACCCCCCCCTATTTTAGTAAAAAACCCAAGAACTGAATTTTAAGACTGAAAAACCCAAGAACTGAATTTTAAAAGTACGCGGGAACCGTATTCAAAAGCACCCCCCAACGGCTGTATTCAAAAGCAAATGCCCTGATACGGTTTTCTAAAGGCTACAAGCCATAAGCGAAAATAATAAGCAATTATCGTGCCATTTACGCGTGTTGGAGAAGGTTTTTTATTTTAACCGTGTTTTTTCGCTTTTGAGCAATTGGCAACGGCAAAGCAAAAGTTACTCTACCCCACTCCCCCGCGCACACATAACACGGTTTATCGGTGGCTACTCAATGAAGGAAACGCTCATTTAACGCAGACCAAAAAATAATTTTCAAAAATTTTTACCCGCCGGGAGGCGCGTCATGTTAATCCCCAACCACAACACCGATCTATGGGTACTCAACATCAATTATTATTCCGCTGATTTTGCGGAGCTAACCGACGATGGCCTATTGAACTGTTTTGCACCTATCGTTGGCTGGCGGCAATGTGCGGATTATTTAACACCGGTTTCATTTACGGATATCGACAACAGTGATTATATCGTCCTCCATAAAAAAACTTTGCAGTGGTGGCAACCGCGCTATGCGGAAGGGGTAGGCATAGACAGTTTGCAAAAACGCTTAAAGTAAATAGCGATCCCCCAAATATCGCGGTAGCGGCACGATAATAAAAAAGTCACGTAATTACCCTGCCTATCGGCAGTCTGATGTGCTTTATCGCGGCAGTCTGATTGCCAACACCGATAGCGTCAGTCTGACGCAACCTGCAAAACCCACGGAAACTGTCACACAAAAGCAAAGCTACAGGTTACACCAGATCTGGTGCAACCTGTAAAACCCACGGAAACCGTACCCAAAAGCGAATCAAGGCACCCAACGTCAACACAGCAAGCGGCAAAAATTTTGGGTGTGAGTGCTACCTTAATCACCGAGGCAGAGGTTGCGTCAGTTCTGACGCAACCTCTTGAACCTTTACCCGCGCACGCGCGGATGGGCAATTACTGCCCCCAACGGCTTATAAAGTTTTGCTGGGTAACACCAGCTTTTTTTTGCCTAAAATTTAGGCAAGCATTGCGGTGATTTTATTTATTTTCGGCAGAGGTTGCCGGGAATGATAATTGGCAAGTGTTGAAATTTGTTGTACCGGTTGTTGTACCGAAAACGTTATTTTGTCTTTTTAACAAAAACCGAATTTTGTAAGTCATTGTTTCAATTGGTCGGGACGAAAGGATTTGAACCTTCGACCCCTTGTCCCCCAGACAAGTGCGCTACCAAGCATAACTTAAATATCAATTAGTTACAGATCTCGCCAAGCTCTAATCTACTACATATTTACTACACTCTACGCCATATTAATTACAACGTAGTGACAAATTTACTACACAGACAACTCTACTTCTTTCTGTCTACGCTTAGTATTTCAGGTAAAGAAAAAGTACCACAATCCAATAAACTTGAGAAAAATTGGGTGAAACAACTTTATTTATAAAGAAAATATAACCTAGCGCCGCCAAGATAACAGTATTAACAGAATAGATCTACCCAGATTTTTATGTGTGGACACTGCCTGTTATTCGTATGCATTATTTAGATTAGTTTATTGCTGTGGCTTCTGCCTGTACGAAAGTCTGTTAACCGCTGCTCTAATCTTCGAGGTCATCCAAGTGCTCGCGAATTGCCTCAATCATGTAAAAGTTTTTACTGCGACCAGTAAATCTTGCTAAGTTGCTAAGTCGATCAATAACATCGTCAGGTAGTCTAAGTGAAACTGCGCTCATGGTCGCATCTCCCAAACAATTAATGAGGTACAAGCATACCATTAATTATATAAGTTTTTTAGTTCGGTGAATAATGTAGACGCCTTCGATAATTAAGCAACTTAGATCGACTCAATGACCTTCTTGATTGAGAGAAACAAGCTGCAATAAAGGTTAATCAGGTTTAAAAAAGACTAAATAAAATCAATATTCACGTCACAGAATGTCGTTATGGTTTGTAAAAATACACCATGATTTTTCCATTCAGCATTTAACCATCGTTGGTAACAGTAACAGCATGAGAGTTATAAGTTGTTGCACGGGTTAAATGGTTAAGAATTTGCTTATCCTACTCTGGAGTTATTAATAATGAAAAAGGCTTTATTTCTGCTCATGGGTTCTCTTGTTTTTTTTAATTACGGCTGCACATCAGTCTTATCTGCAAAAGAACAAAATAATCGCGGCGTAGCCTTTGCTAATAATAAAAACTACCGGGAGGCTTTAAATTGTTATCAATTGTCAGCTAATCTGGGGAATAAATTTGCACAAAATAATCTTGGCTACCTTTATTACAAAGGGCAAGGTGTAGAGCAAGACTACCCAACGGCTATAAAATGGTTTCAGCTGTCTGCGGCACAAGGAAATGCAATGGCACAAACCAACCTTGGCATCGCTTATGCCAAAGGACTAGGTGTTACCCAAAACTATAATGAAGCCGTTAAATGGTTTCGCTTAGCTGCTTTACAAGGTGATGCCCGTGGCCAATTTAACCTCGGTGTTTCTTATGCAAAAGGACAAGGCGTAACGCTTAATCGGACTGAATCGGATAAATGGTTTCAGCGAGCCGGCGACAATTACTATAGTCAAACTCAACCATCAGATAATTAAATTTTTGCTTTATGCCCGCGCTGAAAACATAATTAATCAGCATCAATTGAAATAATGACCTTAAATCCTGCAACCCTTTATGAGCCCATTAATGACAGCTACTATTGATTTAGTTCCCTCCATAAAATCACCAAAAGCCCTACCTAACCATCCAAGCAAGTTATTAACCCTACTATGGGCTCTTAGATTAAGTCAGTTTAATGATTACGATGCAGAAATTACCGATATCAAAACCGTCAATGCTGATTGGCTTAACCTTGTTGGCGACTATGTAGACTGGCCAGAAGATTTAGCGGCCACATTTTATGATGTTAACTTTATTAGTGAGACCCCTGCCCCTATTGGTACCCGTCAAAAAACCAAACCATCAAAAAAAACCAATATTAAATTTGATTCCTTTATCAATGCGTTAAACCATCAACCGGAGGAAATCAATTATTATCTACAAAATACAGCCGATAAATTAGAACAACACTGGTTAAAAATTCGCGATCAAGATTTCGTCTGGAACAATATTAGTCTGCTTGGCAACTTATTTGATTTAAATGATGCTGAACGTAAAATGTTACTTTTTACCATTTATTCTTCTGGTAATAGAGACTTGCGTGAAATACTCAGAGAAACCGAGTCCGTCTCCATTCGCAGAACCAATGAATTTTTTGCGATCATGCTTAATTGCACTCAGGAACAAATCCTTGATGCCATAAATCGTAAAAGCGCCTTGATATCAAACCGCATCCTTACCCATCTTCACTACAATTCAGAATGGTATAACTATCTTGCTTTATCAGACACTATCATCAGTGCATTAACGTATGCCAATAAAAATCTTGATGAATTAATGTCACATTTTATTGAAAAACCCACACCTGGACATTTGGAAGTGGCCGACATACCGCATTTGCAAGATTCACTACACATGCTTGCCAACGTTATGCGCAATGCATTACATAACCAAGAACACGGTATTAACATCCTGCTTTATGGGTCGCCTGGAACGGGTAAAACCGAATTTGCCAAATTACTGGCACAGCACATAAACTCCACCCTGTATGAAGTCAGCGCCAAAGACTGTGACGGTGAATCAGCCAGCGGACGAGAACGCTATCTTTCC
>Ga0208102_1000670_pt1 | contig 10383 bp, 7 predicted proteins | sample CryBogmetaGMA17M_FD_184549 | JGI IMG/M metagenome (GOLD analysis project Ga0208102, IMG submission 184549) | Freshwater microbial communities from Crystal Bog, Wisconsin, USA - MA17M (SPAdes) | ecosystem: Environmental > Aquatic > Freshwater > Lake | place: Crystal Bog, Wisconsin, USA | collected...
GAAAATGAGTACCAGGAATTAGCGAATACCATTGTTGAAGCATATGGCTCCTTGCAAGGCCTGTTACATTCAGCCGTAGAATTTAGCTCATTTACGCCTGTCTCCCAATTCGGCACGAAGGAATGGGGGCATACGTTAAACGTGAACTTGAATGCCGCTTTTATACTCACCCGGATGTTGTTGCCGGTACTTGAAAAAAGTCAACACGCGTCCATTGTCTTCACCTCCGATTCTTCTGCCAGAAAAGCGCATGCTTACTCGGGCGCTTATGGCGTGTCCAAAATAGCCATGGAAGGCTTGGCAAAAATACTGGCTGAAGAACTGGAAGCGGCCAACAAAATCAGGGTAAATACCTTGATACCGGGGGCTGTTGATTCACCCTTAAGAAAACGTGCCTATCCGGCAGAAGATAAAGCCAAATTACCTACCATGGCCTCATTGGCACCCGTTTACCTGTATTTATTTGGCTCTCAAAGTATTGGCGTAACCGGCCAGGCCATTGAAGCCGCAACCTTTCACCTATAACATTATTATGGCCGAACGAGAAAGCTTTGTTTTAACCCGAGATGTCAATACTGTCACCATTCCTGACGGTACGCCCAGCACCTTAAGCAAAGGTGAGTCAGTCACCATTCACCAGTCTTTGGGCAATAATTATACGGTTGTCACTGAGCAAGGTCACATGGTGCGTATTGACGGTGCGGATGCCGATGCGTTGGGCAAAGAGCCTCATCACTTGCAGACACTGGTATCAGAAACCAGTCCTGAAGCGGTAGAAAAAAACTGCTGGGAAGTGATGAAAACAGTTTATGATCCCGAAATTCCGGTAAACATTGTTGATCTGGGTCTGGTTTATTACTGCAACGTCAAACCCGTCAATGATGATGAAAATACCGTCCACATTATGATGACATTGACTGCGCCTGGTTGCGGCATGGGGCCTGTTATACAAGGCGATGTAGAGAAATGTATTCGTGCGTTGCCGGGTGTTTCCGGTGTTGATGTTGAAGTTGTGCTTGATCCGCCCTGGTCAAGGGAAATGATGTCAGAAGTGGCGCAGTTGCAGTTGGGCTTGTACTAAAAGCAATCCAGCAGTGGTAGGGTGTGCAATGCGCACCCTACTAAACTTAATGATAAATTATCAAAAGAGACCGTTCGCTGAGCGGAGTCGAAGCGAGCTGTACGCTTCGACTCCGCTCAGCGAACGATTTAACCTTAAACTGTCCCAGCTTAAGTAGGTAGCCTGTAAAGCGAGGCGTTATGACGACACTTTATTATAGTCATCCGGATTTTCTATTTCATGAAACAGGTGCAGACCATCCCGAATGCGCTGATCGGCTTAGAAGTATCACTACCGCTCTGGACGCACCGGAATTTTCAAGTTTAATCAGGATACTGGCACCACTGGGAACTGAACAACAAATCAGACTGATTCATCCACTGTTTCATATTGAGGCTATTCGGGCAGCAATACCCAGACACGGTGAACACTATCTGGATCATGATACGGTCGTGTCGCCAGGCTCTGAAAACGCGGCTTTTCGTGCGGTAGGCGCTGTTTGTGATGCGGTTGATAAAGTGCTGACGGGCCAGGCAAACAATGCCTTTTGCGCAGTGCGTCCACCCGGACATCATGCCGAACCCGACTTGGCTATGGGCTTTTGTTTGTTTAATAATATAGCCATTGCTGCCGAATACGCACGCTGCCATTATCATCTTGAACGTATTGCCATTGTCGATTTTGATGTCCATCATGGCAATGGCACGCAAGCGGCTTTTTATAAAGACCCCAATATTCTGTATTTATCCAGCCATGAGATGCCAAATTACCCAGGTTCCGGTTATCCACAAGAAACCGGTGTTGGTAACATTATCAATGTGCCGCTGGCAGCAGGTGACGCCGGTATTGAATTCAAAAAGAAATACAACGCTATTATTTTACCCGCACTGAGAAAGTTCAAGCCCCAAATACTGCTGGTTTCAGCAGGGTTCGATGCCCATAAAGACGATCCGCTAGCCTCAATTATGCTGGCAGAAGAGGATTTTCGTTGGCTTACCCAAGAATTGATGGACATTGCTGACTGCTATTGTGAGGGCAGAATGATATCCGTATTGGAAGGTGGTTATAACCTCAAGGCGCTAGCGGCCAGTGCTGCCATTCATGTTAAAACCTTGCTGGGTAGTTAGCCTGTAAAAACCGGTTTATCACGATAAGCCAATAGTAGACGTTTCCACGCGACATGACAGAAGTCAGGTTATAGAGCCCTGAATTAAGTACGTAGGGCGTGCCGTGCGCGCCTTATTTTTCAAGGCGCACATACGGCACGCCCTACAGAAAATAATGTCGTTTAATAAACGAAGGTCTCTATATTACTTGGGAGGAGTAACTGTTTTTTTAGAATTATAGGGGGGGAGCTAAAGTTTGGAGGGGCACCGAGAGGCATTCCCATGCAGAGTCATGGGAATGCTTTACAACAGAAGGAGTAAAATCAAGGGTAGAAAGATACCCCCCAATTTATTTTTTCATCAGTTTGCTACGCGCAATTTCAACAAACTTCAGCGCATAATCCATAAGCGGGCGACGTTTCACTACGACCGTATAGCCCAATAATCCCATCACCAAGCCATAAAACAATTTTCCGAATGCTGATGAGCTTTCTTGTTGATTGGCAAATACGGCATCCGAGGCTTTTACAACGACAGTTTGCACCGCTACTTTAGAAGGCGTAACTTCTGCTTTCAGATCAGGCAAGCCCAAACTGCGAAAAGCGTCGTAATCTTGCCAGATAGGATATTTACCTTGCCATAAGGATTTTGAAAAATAAGGTGCCAAGCTCATGCCGTGTGCCAAAGGAATACCTCGGTCATCAATAAAGCCTTTATAGACAACCAGGCTAATATCACCGCCTTCTCCATGACCATCGGTGGTAAACGATTTTTCAACATGGTCATGGAACATCCAGATACCTTGTCCAAAGCTGTTTAAACCATCATCTACACCGCTTAATTCCAAATCCAGACGTTGAGCCGGAACCATGCCATGAACGTCGCGTTGGATATAGGAACCCGGGCCATTATCAACGCCATCATAATGGGTGGCTGTCGGTTTGTGTCCATGGATATGCATAGCGAAGGTTTCGGTGTGACCGTTCAAAACACGCAACTTTACCTTTTGATTTTCTTCCATATGAATCAACGATTCCCTCAAGGTATAAGGGAAAGAACGACCATTGAGCATAAAATAGTCATCGGTGGCATCGGTGATGTCATATTCCATGTTCATGTGCTTGGCAATCAGACGCGGATCATTGGCTGATCTGGCAACCAGTTCATGCAATTCCTTATCGGCCGATTGATAATGCAAATCATATTCGCGTGCATATTTTTCAAGCACCGCTACCGAAGGATGACGAACTTGTCCTGCACCGACATTAAGCGTTTGCGGCCAATTGTTGGGGCGGTTTTCTTCAACCACAAAAATGCCTTGCAAGCCCATCGGGATATGGGTATGCGGTTGAACATGGCAATGGTAATACATGGTGCCCGGTTGACGCGGCTTGATAACGTAGGTTTTACTTTGACCCGGCATGGTGTCCATGTTGCTGGTTTGCCCAACACCATCATTACCGGTACCGCTCATATCCATAAAAGGATGATCTATACCATGCAAGTGGATGGAGTGCGGTAAATAATGCGTGTTTTCCAAAACGATCCAAACCACGTCATCCTGTTCGACACGAATAACCGGAGACGGTACGCGTAACAAGGGATTGGCTTCCAACTCGTAAAGGCTTTTAGTCGACATGTCACGGGTTTTGGGTGCATAAACCCAAAACGTCGGTTGTATGCCGGGTGAGATGTCAAAAGTGGTGGTGGGTGTTTTTATATCCGGCGAATGACCGTTAAGTTCAACCACTTCCAGTTTGATAATGATTTTATCAGGGTCGCCGTCACCGTCGGTATCGTCTGACATCGTAACGGCGTCAGCGGCAAGTTGCGTTGCCATCAGGGTTTCCATTGAAACGCCATTGGTACCTTTAACAAAGGCGGCAATATCAGCCGGATTATCGGGGTTACAGAGCTTGGATTCTTGTATGGTCACGCCATCAATAACCTGTTCTTTGCGCCATGCCGGATCAGTAAATTCAGAACAGACTTCTTCAACCGGGCCTAAGTCAACCTTGGCTGAAGGCGGCAAATCAGTGGCAGCCTGGCTCCAGGCATGCATAAGGAGCAGTGCTGCACCCCCGGTAAAGGTAATAAGTTTTTTACGCATACAACGACCTCAGAAAAACACACGATTTAAAAATGAAACGCCGACCAAAAGACGGTAGGATTATTATTCCTGTCATTTTAACCCAATAGTTGGATTAAGTCTTATTTGACTACTGAATAAAAAAAAGAGTAACAACATTATAATCTTGTGGCGCGTTTTGTAAGAATTCAATAATACTCATCAAGTTCACCCATAAATATAAAACAATCATTATGTTAAATGATGGCAAGGTCGGTTTTTTTGAAGCGATAAGCCGTTTAAACAAGCCGGACATCATAAAGAAAATTAGACCTTGTTTTCAAAAAAACTTTACACTATTTAAAAGCCAAGCCATGGCAATCACCCGAATGGCTGGACAGGTTTTCGAATGAATTGACTATTCATTCACTTTTTTGTGATGAACTTAATATATAAACATAACACTTATTGTGAAAAATAAAACACCCTTTTATGTAGTCGGTATCGACTTGGGCACAACCCATACGGTTGTCGCCTTCAGTGACGCTCAAAAAACGCCTCAGGAAATACAACTGTTACCCATTGAACAGTTGATTGCACCAGGGCAAGTCGCAGCCAGACCGCTGTTGCCGTCGGTACGTTATCATCCTGCACCAGGTGAGTTATCGGCTGCTGATATCGCTTTCCCCAATTACCGTACAGACGCGTTGTCTTCAGATGAAGCGCCGGTTATTGGTGAAGCCGCACGGTTATTAGGCGCCAAATCCAAAGGGCGCTTTGTTACCAGCGCCAAAAGCTGGCTATCACATCCTTCGGTCGATCACAGCGCCGAAATTTTACCGTGGGGCAGTAGTGATGACATTAGCAAAGTTTCACCTATTGATGCCAGTGCCAGTTATCTGGCGCATATTCGCACCGTATGGGGACACCAGTTTCCTGATGCGCCTTTGGAACAACAGGATATTGTTATTACCGTCCCCGCTTCCTTTGATGAAGCCGCACGTTCACTAACGCTGGAGGCCGCCAGAGTTGCCGGACTAACCCAGGTTAGATTGCTTGAAGAGCCACAAGCAGTATGTTACGACTGGTTACGGCGCAATACGGACACGCTTAAACAGGCATTGGCTAATGTGCATTTATTGTTGGTGTGTGATGTCGGTGGTGGCACGACCGATTTAACGCTGATTAAAGTAGAGCAAGGCGAGCATGAGCCTAAACTGACCCGTATCGGCGTTGGTGATCATCTCATGTTGGGCGGCGATAACATTGATCTGGCCTTGGCTCATTTGGCTGAAGGCCGACTGATTGAGGGTGAAAAACGCTTGTCTGCTGCTGACTTATCACAACTCATCGAGCAATGCCGACTGGCCAAAGAGCGCCTGCTGGCAGGTGATGCACCGGAGCAGACCACCGTTACTTTGCTGGGCGGCGGTTCAAAATTAATTGGCAGTTCCCGCTCGGTAGTATTCACCCGCGAAGAAGTCAGAACCCTGACCCTCGATGGATTTTTCCCTTTATCAACCGTGGATGAACTCCCCGACAGAAAGCGTAGCGGAGTGGTTGAATTTGGACTTCCTTATGCCGCAGAACCCGCCATCAGCAAGCATATCGCGGCGTTTTTAAAGTTGCACGCAGTCGCTTCCGGTGACGCGTTAAAAGGGGAGGGCAGGGTGCCTGATGCGTTGTTACTTAACGGTGGTGTATTTCGTAGTCAACCCATTACCCAACGACTGGTGACGTTGCTTAATTCATGGAGCACCAAACCGCCTGTTTTGCTGGAAAATAAACACCCCGAACTGGCAGTTGCCTTTGGGGCGGTCAGTTACGCCATCGCCAGGCGCGATAAAAAACTTAAAATTGGCGGCGGCGCGGCGCGTAGTTATTTTTTGCTGGTTGATACCGATAACTCAATTGAGCAGCAAGGCATCTGTATTTTGCCCAGAGGCAGTGAAGAAGGCGATGAAGTTATCTTAAAAAACCGACAATTTGCGTTGAGATTGGGCATGCCCGTGCGTTTTCACTTGGCCTCAACAACCGGTGATGCAGAATATAAACCGGGTGATGTCACTGAAATAACAGAGCTGTTTCATTCTTTGCCACCGTTGGCGGTGGCTTTTGAAGGCGATGAGAGCAAACCCAATGCTGAAGCCATTGTGCAGTTAGCCGTTACGCAAACGGAAGTGGGCACCCTTAAAATTCAGTGCGTGTCCGTTGAAAACCCTAAGCAACGCTGGAATGTTGAATTTCAAATCAGAAAGAAAGGCGTGGCCGGATTACAACTGGACGCGGCATTGCCACCCCAATTTAAGGGGGCGGTAGAAAATATACACCGTATTTTTGGCTCAAAATCCCGGCAGATAGATCCTAAATCCGTAAAGAATCTACGTGCTGATTTGGAAAAACAGTTGGGGAGTGCGCGTACTGAATGGGAAACGCCTTTGCTAAGAGCGCTGTTTAGTACCTTGCTGGAAGGTTCTAAATACCATCGTCGCTCAGAGAATCATGAAAGAGTCTGGCTAAGTCTGGCCGGATTTTGTTTGCGCCCCGGTTTTGGTTATCCGCTGGATGATTGGCGTGTAGAGCAACTCTGGAAGCTGTACCCACAAGGCATACAGTTTGTTAATGAAACCCAAAACTGGACGGAATGGTGGACGTTGTGGCGGCGAATTGCGGGTGGTTTGTCGGTCGTTGCGCAGGAACAAATTTTTGCCGACATTGCCAAGTTTATAAACCCCGCTGCCGCAAGACAACCCGGTGTTGCCAAACAAATCAAAAATCGCGGTTATGATGATATGGTGCGTCTTGCTGCGGTATTGGAACGGTTGCCTGTTGACAAGAAAATACAATTGGGCGAATGGTTTTTAAAACGATTGCAAAAAGCCGGCGAACCTTCCCAGACCTGGTGGGCCGTTGGGCGTATCGGAGCGCGAATGCCTTTTCATGGTAGTAGCCACAATGTTGTTCCTGCTGATATTGTCTGTAACTGGCTGACCAGGATTATGTCAGAAGACTGGAAAAAAACACCGCATGCCGGCTTTGCCGCAACGCTTATTGCCCGCATGAGTGGTGATCGGGCACGGGATATTGATGATTCTGTACGCTTGCAAATTATAACCAAACTTAAGCTTGGCAAAGCCCCTTTATCCTGGATAGAGATGGTTGAGCAGGTTAAAGAATTGGATGAAAAAGAAGAAAAACAGATCTTTGGTGAGGCATTGCCGCCAGGATTAAAATTACTCAATAACGAATAGCCAAAAGGATAATAATGAAATTGATCGGTATAGTCATCGTTGCAGGGCTTACGTTGCTTTATTTTATGGATGCAGCGTTTAAATTGCACATAATGAACCTGGAAATGTTAACTCATAGCGCTCTTAGATTCTTTACGGGCTTTATCCTCATTGGAATCGGGGTGTTTTATGCACATAAAATAAAATTAAAGAATGCCGTTTATCTTATTTTGGCGCTGGTTTTGGCTGACGACATAATGGATTATTTTAGAAAGGTTGAAGATTTCAGATTTGAAATCACCATTCATGGCATTTATATGCTGTTATGGGGTTCCTTAACGGGCTATGTCTTTATGAAGCAGTTGAAAAATAAAGCTGATAAAAAGTAATCGATAGTTATACAAAAAATGTAAGCTGAAATGTGACGGGATTTGCAACTCCGTCATTCACTTTTTTCCTCGCATTCCCACGCTCCAGCGTGGGAATGCCGTCAGTGACGCTCCAGCGTCACGCAACGCCAGAGCGTTGCTGGATGAATTCCCGCGTCGGAGCGTGGGAACTAGGCGGATCCTGTGGAGGGTATTTTTTTCGAGTTACCTAACAGCAACCAAACGTGAGAGAGCGCCGATAGGTCTTTTTGAATAAAGAAATAGCTAAAAACCCGTGAAACTTTAAAGCCTTTTGTTGATTAGTATCAAACTTGCACTATGCTTGTGATTAGGAAAACTGTCTATTAAATAGAATCAGCCCCTTAACACGATGGTTTCGGATAACTGGCACATGACTACATTCAACTTAACGCGTTTTTTAGCTCGATATTGCAAAGATAATATTATGGCACTTTTTTTCGGGTGCATACTTTTGTTATCCAATCAGGCTTTTGCTTTAGCAGGCGATGTTTACCGCCTTAATCCAGGCGACAAGCTGGAAATCACCGTTTGGCAAGAGGAAAGCTTGAAACAGGAGGTTGTAGTGCTGCCAGATGGCACTATCTCTTTTCCTTTGGTCGGACACGTTGCCGCAGCCGGTAAAACGACCGGGGAATTAGTCAAGTTGCTGCAGGAACGTCTAAATAAATTTATACCTGACTCAGAAATAAACATCAGGATGCTTGCCGCAGCGGGTAACCTGATTTATGTCACCGGTGAGGTCAAAAATCCGGGGAAATTCGAAGTTAAAGGGCCCACGGATGTGGTGCAAGCCTTGAGCATGGCGGGTGGCCTGACCGCATTTGCAAAAAAAAACAATATTATCATTTTAAGGCGTGAAGCTGACGGTAAAAGCAAATCCTTGCCCTTTGAATACGGTGATGTGGAGGATGGCGATAACATAGAATCGAATATACTGTTGCAAAGCGGCGATACTATCGTTGTGCCTTGAATTGTTTCAGAAAAACATGCGCTGCGACCGAAGAATGGCACTGCTTGTTCTGGCCTGTATGGGTTACGGGAAAGAGGTAACTGCCGATGAATGGACAGTGAAAGGCTCTTTGCTACAACAACTACAATATAATGATAATATGGCATTTAGTACGACTGCTAAAGAATCTGTTGTTGGCTACCTTTTGACGCCGAATTTACAAGCCACCCGCAAGACCGAAGTACTGGACATCGGTTTTCAAGGACAGGGACTTATCAGTCGTTACGACGATTCGAGTTGGGATTGTAATAATTATAATCTGGGCTTGAACAATGCTTATCGAACCAAGCGCAGTGTTTTTGATTTAAATGGCGGCTATTCTGTTAGCTGTTCATACGCCCAACAAATCATCCAAACCGGGATACTTGTGGCCAATAATCAGTCTACAAACTATCGACTGGCACCTGCGTGGACTTGGCAGTGGACATCTCGCGATCAGTTAATCCTGGCTACCGGTTACTCAAAGACGAGCTACAGTAATCCACAGAATACCAACATTTCAAGTACCGGAATAAATTTCACCGGTAATGATACCTACACCGTTAATCTGGGCGGGAGTCATCAATGGAATCGACGTATCACTCTAAATGGAAGGCTTAATTTTTCCAACATCCAATACACAGGATCGAACGCATCGACTCAAAATCTGTTTGGTTTTCAAGTGGGCGGAAATTATACAATCAATCAAAACTGGACAGTTAATGCGACTGGCGGGCTAATCTGGGTGGATACCCGGCAAAGTTCGAATGGCGTTTCATCCGGGCAGAATACGTCGATGTCCTTGGGCAATGTCGCTAATCTCAATTTAAGCTATCAAGGACAGATAACCAATTTCTCTACCGGTTATTCCAGCTCTGTTAGTCCTAGTTCCATCGGCCAAACGCTGCAAACCCAGTCCGTCTTCGCCAATTATTCATACCGATTAAGCCCGCATATTTTGCTCGATATCGCCAGTAGTTTTTCACGTAGCGAATCGGTCGGCGGCCAATCGACTGTTAATACAGGCAGCCAATTTAAACGCAGCTACTTTACTGCATCCCCAGGTATTGTCTGGGAGCTTGAGAAAAACTGGCAACTCAGGGGCAGCTACATTTATCGCTGGCAAGATTATAAACAAGACAATAATGTGCCCAATATAAATGTGGGAACAAGTGATGCCAACCTCGTGATGCTTTCCCTTAACTATGCTTGGGATGGCATTCGACATTCCCGCTAACGTACCAAGTTAATCAAGCACGCTATGCTTATATCTTATAAAAAACCAATGACCTGAGTTGTTTGTTTAAATGCAGTCGGATTACGTATTTATACGACTTGTACAATATTTTATTTGCTCTATGCTTTATTGAAATTAGTGTTAATAGGGGGGACTGTGGCAACGTTTGTTTAAATGCAGTCGGGTCGTCAGTATTTAACGGCCTCCCTTGCTATTGAAAAAAGGGTGGCATGGAGGATTTATTTTTAAAATCTCCTAACCCCCTTTTCCAAAGGGGTAGGTGA
>Ga0208102_1000677_pt1 | contig 10324 bp, 10 predicted proteins | sample CryBogmetaGMA17M_FD_184549 | JGI IMG/M metagenome (GOLD analysis project Ga0208102, IMG submission 184549) | Freshwater microbial communities from Crystal Bog, Wisconsin, USA - MA17M (SPAdes) | ecosystem: Environmental > Aquatic > Freshwater > Lake | place: Crystal Bog, Wisconsin, USA...
GAGACGAACAAACTACTGAAAGACCTTATTGCAGAAACAATTTTACAGAGATCGGGATATGAGCTGATAGATACAAGGAGAATAGGATGAAAATCCGGTGTCCAGTATGCGGAGGATCCGGTGGAGTTGAACCGGGATTTGGAACCGTGATTGTGTATGATTCATACAATGTGTATTCGTCGGATAATAAGTCGGCTAAACCGTGCCCGGCGTGTCTGGGAACCGGGATGCAGGAGGAGGGAAAGTGAGATGGGATACCCAGATATATTTTGGGAAAAGAAAACGACCTTTTCGTGTACTGACTGCGGGTATGTAATGGCACTATCAGATCATGCTAACACCGTAAGGAAATTATCGGAAGTTCACGAAACGAACATGGATTTCTTTACGTGTCCACAATGCGGAAAAGAGGCGATTGTTCTATGGTAGGAAAACCTGACATATACACGTTTATGGATTGCCCGGATAGGTTAGACGAATCTTATGATCTCGGGTAAAGGGGTCGAGAAAACCCGTGACTTTAGTCATGGGATGAATCGAACCCCTTTGTCGTCTTTACTTTCACCAATACAAAGTGTTTAATACTCACATAGACTAACTATTAAACAGATGCTACGGGCATACAAGTATCGAATGTATCCGAATAAGGAGCAGATCAAAAAGATTTGGCAGCACATCGGTACGTGTAGGTTTCTGTATAATCTGTCATTAGAGAAAAAAATGCGGGCATATCAGGCAGAGAACGAGTCTTTGACGATGTTCGACCTGAACAACATGATTCCGGAATTAAAGAAGCATTACGAATGGATGAGTGAAACCAATTCACAATCCCTTCAAGCGGTTAACCGGAACGTCGAGACCGCGTTTAAGAACTTCTTCCGTAAGAAAGCAGATTTCCCCAAATTCAAGAGTAAGAAGAATCCGGTACAGTCCTTTCAAATCCCACAACACTACGAGGTTAAACTATCAGAAAATAAAGTTAAACTTCCGAAATTGGGAACGGTTAAAACGGTCATTTCAAAGAAGTTTACCGGTGCTTTAAAAACAGCAACGGTATCGGCGACAAGTACCGGCAAATATTACATTTCGGTGCTGGTAGATGACGGTTTGAAAGAACCCGAACCTGCACCGTTCGATAGTACAAATACTATCGGAATTGACGTCGGATTAACAAGTTTTCTGGTAACTTCGGACGGTCTGAAAGAAGATAATCCGAGATACTTGAAAAACTCATTAGCACGACTGAAACATTTACAGCGATCAGTTGCCCGAAAGGTCAAAGGATCAAACAATCGTAGAAATGCCGTTCAGAAAGTAGCAATACTTCATGAACGGATCAACAACCAGAGAACGGATTTCCTGCACAAACACTCTTACAAATTAGTGAGCGAGAACCAAGCTATTGCAGTCGAAACTCTGAACGTCTCTGGTATGCTGAAAAATCACAAACTTGCACGTTCGATCTCGGATGTCGGCTGGTCTGAACTGTTCCGACAGTTAGAATATAAGTGTACTCAGTACGGTAAGACGCTCCTGAAAATCGGGCAGTTTGAACCGTCATCGAAGCTGTGTTCTGTCTGCGGATCGGTTAACCGAGACTTGAAACTTCAAGACCGGGAATGGACTTGTCCGGATTGTGGTACATTTCACGACAGGGATATTAACGCTGCAATTAACATAAAAAAGATGGCGTTACAGGATCAAAACCTGTTACGTACATTCAGCAATTCAGGGTAGGAACTACCCGGTGAGCCTGTGGACTCGCGGTACGCATACCGGGGAATGAATCAGGAATCCCACGACTTTAGTCGTGGGAGGTTCAAGCGGATTATACCACAAAAGAAGAGTATTTGGTTTTTACCGCAGCATCGGAGGAGCATGAGCCGCTCTTCGCAACCACTGATTATCACGAGCAGAGAACTCATCAAGTACGCACTGCTTAAAATTATGCGCCTTAGTTCTGAGCTTTCTGTATTTTTGTTTCATGGTATTAATTCCCATATATAAGTGTATGAAAATGCTGCATATATATAATTATCCGGGAAAGAACCACAATGCTTATATGTGCACGACTAAATTAAACTATAAATGACACTTCCGATTTTAGATCCGAACCCATCCAGCCGGCATGTCTGGTCATATCCGAAAATCCAGATGATGAAAGGAGCGCCGGAAATTGCACCGTTTGTACCGGCATGGAAGAATCCACACGGGAAACGAGTGGCGAAATGCAATCAGGACAAGCGCGGAACATGTACCGGATACGGTACGAAGTTCGTCGCTCAAATCGTTTATGGGATGCTGACGGGGGACATTCCCACAGCCGCAGATATTGCCGGACAGCGATTTGATGTTATTGACGCTATCGGAACCCGGTACGATACCGGCAACGAACGCATAGAAATCAGCGCAGAAGGATTCTATCAGTTAGGACGGTTCGTAGGTAACGTCACGTATCCAGCCGGGGGAGATATCCGATTCACTCTAAAAGCGTGGCTGAAATACGGGTGGTATCTGGAAAAACAATGGCATACAGACAAAGAGGGACTTTGTGTATGGGCGTATCCTCCGGGTATTGACGCGGCGAGGATGGTGGCAAACAACGGGGTAAGCTGGGAACAGGCAACAGCCGAAGCCATAAAGCATAAGATCGAGGGATACGCCATGTGCGGAACTCCGGATGGGGGCGCAACGTGGGATGAGGTATGCAGTGCCATCTATAACAAGGGCGCAGTTCTCGCAGCCATCCCGATTTACGAAAGTTATCAACAGATGCAGGGAGGGGATGGATTCTTCCCGGATCCACGCGGAGAGATTATCGGATATCACGCCCTTTGTTTTTACGGATATGATGGAGACAATCTTTATCTGATCCATTCGTGGGGTGACTGGTGCGGGCAATTCGGCGGGATCTCTCGGAAATATTTCAACATGGCAATAGATCAATCTGTCTGGATGTTGGTGCTGGATAAAGAAGAGACAAAGATCGGTGAGGATATTCACACCACACTCTCAATCACCGCGAACGTCGAAGCGCAGATCACGTCAAACGGAGTTGCCGTCGGAAAGACTCCGCTCAAAATCTCACTTCACAAAGGAGAGAAATACGAGATTTCGGCAAGTGCTGATGGATATACAACCCAATCCCGGACGGTGGATGATAGTGTTAAAGAGTTGATCTTTACGCTTGAACCGCTTACAGTACCCATCCCTCCCGTAAAAAAGGGGTTTTGGGCACTGCTGATAGAAGCAGCATTTGAATTTCTAAAAGCAATATTCAGGAGAAAATGAAAATGGATTACATACCAACAATCATACAGATTCTCGCAGGAATGGCAGCAGCGGCTATATTCACCGCGCTTGTCTACTACGGGAGTCGACCAAGTGGAACTACTGAAGTGAACTGGGTAACTCTCGGTGCATACGAGATTGTCGGCATCGGACTCGGTGCGTATGCGGCTTATTCTGGGATGGCAATCACGCCGGAATGGATCGCAACGGAGATCATATTCTATAACGCGATTATCCTGATTATCGATCAGGCGTTATCAGGATTCTTCAATCATCCGGTTCAGATGTTCGTTCTGAAACGCTGAGGGGCAAGGATGACAACCGATTCAAGTATCCGGTTTAAGGTGGAATATCTCACCAACCGGATAGTGCCGTGCAGTGTGATGTTCACCGCCGTATCTGATGGGATCAACAAATGGTCGTATGGCGATGGCGTTTTCGGAGAATTTGATAAACCCGGGCAGGTCGCAATCTTCCACATCTACAAAAAGGCGGGAACATTCCAGGCAAGAGCGTTTATCGGCGCTGTAATGAGTGAACCGATGGAAGTTACGATCCTCGGCATTGCACCGGGTCCGGAACCCCAACCCGTAAAACAAAGCTGGCTCCAAATCCCGATATCGTGGATACGAGGGCTATTCGGGAAAAAGTAAGATGAACAACCCGGACCCGGCGCAGTTCACAGTCTCTGCCCGGGTTCATGATCTGGGTGCAAGGAAACCCACTGCTTTAGCGGTGGGATGAATTGCCCCGTTCACCTCGTTAATTGAGTTACATTTAATACCTATCACCTTTAATATATGATTGTGATTAGGACTATCAGGTTGAAACTTAATATAAGTTCCGATGCTGAACAATCGCTCTATAAAACTATGCGGGATTACACGGTCGCGTTTAACGTCTGTTCTAACTGGGGGTTTGACGCCCATTCTGGTAACAAAGTTAATTGCCATACCGCCACGTACCAGACTGTCCGACAGACAGTTCCGGATCTCCCGTCGTCTCTGGTACAAGGCGCCCGGGATTGTGCGTGTGAATCGCTGAAATCCGTTAAATGTAAATCTAAACCGACCCGAAAAGAGTTCTCGGCGATGCGGTACAACTCTCGTGTAATCCGGATTTGTCTTGATTCCGGGTATGCTACTATTGCTACCTCTGATGGGCGGATCAAAGCTGCTTTCCATGTACCGAGTTACTATGCCCGGTATAAAACATGGCAGATTAAATCGTCTACTTTGTCTCTCCGTAAGAATGATAACACGTTTTACCTGCATTGTCAGGTTGAGTCCCGGACACCGGAACTTGTAAAACCTGTATCTGTTCTCGGAATAGACCGAGGGTTCATTAATATTGCTGTCTGTTCTGACAACACATTTTACAATTCTAAACCGGTGAAGAATGTCCGCGCTAAATATGCGTACCTTCGCCGACAATTGCAGTCTAAAGGCACTCGATCCGCTAAACGGAAACTCCGGAAAATATCCGGTCGAGAAAGACGGTTTGTGACTGACGTTAACCACTGTATCTCTAAACAGATAGTTCAATCCCCAGAATCTACTGTGTTTGCACTCGAAGACCTCACTAAAATCCGAGTGCAGAAACGACGCAGTAAAACATTTAACCGGAAACTGAATAACTGGTCGTTCTACCAACTTGAACAGTTTATCCGGTATAAAGCAGAAAACGTCGGGAAGTCCGTTACCCTTGTAGACGCCCGGTTCACGTCTCAAAAATGTTCTGCGTGCGGGCACGTCTATAAAGGCAACCGGAACGGATCTCAATTTCTCTGCCGATCTTGTGGGTTTGAACTCCATGCTGACCTCAATGCTTCCAGAAACATCGCTCAAGCCGGTATATCTGGTCTGAGCAGGCTGCCCGTCAACCAGCCAACCGTAGCGTGTTCTTAACACAGTTACAAGCCAATGACTTTAGTCGTTGGTAGTTGACCTCCCTACAAGTTGAACAGCCAACCCCCAGTCAAGATTCGCAGTTCCTTGTGGGGACTGCACCTCTTTTAAGAGAAATCTTTAATATCTTTCCTTTTTAATTGTATCAACAACCAAACTTGAAATAGAACAAGTGGAGTTGATTATTATGTTGAATCCTTTTAAATCGGGAACCAAATCCGGGACTACAACAGCGGCTTACATCGAAGCATTACGTGTTGATCTGCATGGGTGTAGTGGACAAGGGAAGTTTATTGCTTTCCTGAAAAATCTGCACGGCACGAACACGATGTTTTACAAAGTGGATCTCTACCTCGCGGATGGGGCAAGTCCACTCACTAAGGTAGGAAAAGCTGAAACCTCAATTGCTGCGAATACCCAGATCGAGATCACCACTACGGAAGTTCCGTATAATGTTATTGTTGTGATCTCAGTGATGAAGAACAGCGATGTAGGTACGTACCAATTAGATTATTCTACGTATTGAGGCGTTTATGCCGGATGCAAAGAAAGCCGAATGGGAGCAAGATATCCAAAAGATCCTGAAAAGCAACCGGATAGCGGAGATGACTTTTCATGTTCCGGTAGTCGATAAGGATATGGAATATATCACCGCTAAGGCAATGGCTGAAGCACTCGAAGATTACCAACATTTTCCTATTATTAACGAATTTCATAAAGAACGCCCGGTAGGAGTAGCTGAAAAGATATGGCAAACTCAGGAAGATGAATTTCAAGCTCTCATACGGATCCGGGAAGATCCGAGTGTGGATGATGTCTGGGATAAGATCAAGAGCAAACAGTATAATCAAGTCTCTATCGCAGGCAGACGCACAGAATATTCAAGCGAATGTAATTTACACCAATCACAACGCTCTAAAGAGCGTCCCTGCCGGACAACCGGGCTCCGGCTGGATTCGATTTCGGTCTGTGACGAAGCCGCCCGGAATGATAACACTTCACTTGCCGTCGTAAAAGCCGGACTTGAAGATCCCGGTGCGTTTGTGTACACAACTTCACTTGTCTTAACTCAGGTAGAGGATACCTTAATAAAGGCTGAAACAACAGATTCTTCACTAATCCATCCGGTCACGGACGGTACTAAGCTTAGATCCAAGAAAACCGGTGATAAAATGAAAAAGTGTAACGAGAAAACTCCCGTTAAAAAGGGAGATGAAAAGGAGGAGACTGACGAGAAAAAGGAGGCGATGAAGGAAGAGGCTGACGAAAAGGAAGAGACAGAATCGAAAGCTACAGAACCCGAGATCTCCGAAAAAGAGGAAAAGGAAGAAGAGAAGAAAGCCGAATCCGGCTCTTCACTTGCAGACGATATTGCTGAAATAAAAGCGATCCTCAAACAACTCGTCAGTTCCGACAAGAAGGTGCATGAAAGTATGAAAGCAGACGAAACGAAAGAACCTATTGAAGAGAAGAAAGTAATTGAGAAGGCAGAAGTCCCGCCCACTCCCCCGGAGGATAAAACCGTTATCCTGAAGGCTGAGATGGAACAGGATTTCAAAAAGGCTATTGATGCCGCTTTAAGTCCCGTTCTCACAGAGATCGAAACGTTGAAGAAAGCCAATCTCGATCTTGCAGAAAAACTGGAGGCGTATGCAAACGAAACGATCCAGAAATCCGGGATTCTTCTCATGCCGAACGTCGATTCCGAAGGCAAACCGGTACTCGGTAATGCCGGGGCAGTTGCATTACAAATGCAAGGTAAGGTGAAATCATGAGAAGGGTATTCAATCATTTCCGGACAGCGACCCAGTACGATCCCCGCGTCATTGAGGGAATGGGTCCGATTGACCCGGTAGGAAAGAACGCGCCCCGGGACATTACGTCTCTTATGCCGACAGTAGCGGGAGATGCCGATCTTCTCGGTGAAATATTCTGGCCGGGAGTAGTGAACGGCAGTCCCGTCTCTCATAATATGTTGCTTGCTCAGCGTGATCGGTTCATGAAAGGACTTGCCGGTACTGGCATCACGCACATGCCGCTCATGCCCTGTATTGAAGATTCCGTTGTGAAGGCAATCTATGAAGGATACCTCCCGGAATCGCCACAGGAAGCACACCCGGACAAACAGGAAACCCGGTATCTCTCCGAGTCTCTGTACAAGGCGCTCGAAGGATCACACGGACAATTCTGTGACGAAGTTTCAAAGGCTCTGTGGACAGAACTTCCGGACGTATGTGAATTCAAAAAGGCTATGACAACTGCATCAAACCTGATGCACACCATCACGGACGATGCAATTTCATACCTCTACAAACGTGCGTATCCGTTCCAAGCGCTATTCCCAACTGAGGCGAACAAAGGTAAAGCAGTCAACATCGACTTGATCGGACCGTGGGATCTCTCAGCCGGACCCGGTACAGAAGACCAGATGTTTACGGAAAGCGATCCGTCGCCCTATAACCGGACACAGTACATCAAGTACCTGTATTCGTCATACCGGGTGACTATGGCAGCACAGCTTGCCGGTCTCGCCCAGATTCCCGCTCGTGATATGATGGCGATCCGTGTCGATATGGCACAGGACGCACTCAGAGCAACCCGGGAACGTATGATGATCGGTGTCAACTATTCACCGTCAGATACCACAATGGCGTGGCGGGCAACCGTCGGATCCGGTGCCGTCTCATATAACGGTGTATATCAGATCATCCAGGCAAACACCCAGACTGCCGGTTCCGGTGCGAACTGGGTAACTTCGTCCGGTCCATCCTACGACCAGATCAATAAAGATCTGGATGACTCATACATGTACATGGCGAAATACGGAATGCAGCCGAACATTGCTTTCTGCGATTACGGTACTTTCGGTGTCTACCGGCGCGGTCTCTGGGAACACTTCAGAACTGGTCCAATCACGGAAATCACTTCCGGTATCACGAAGATCGAACTGGCATTCCCGAACGCCGGCGGACTCGCAATGATCCCGCATCCGTTCATGCCGACAGCTTCCGGATCCCGGTGTATCTTCCTGTTAGATAGCCGTATGCTTGCCCGGAGAATATTATGGCAGGACATGAACACCCAGCTTGCACAGATCAACCTCTCTCAGAAAGGAGTTATCAGTGCAGCCGAAACGCTGATCGATAAGTCAGATGTAAGCGGCGCCCTTTCATTACAGGGTGGAGTGTTCAATATCACTACATAAGGAGGTGAAAAAAACATGGTAGCAGATCTTACAACCAAAGTAGACTTACAGTTGATGCACCTCGTTCTTGACGTTGCGATGGTCACGAAAGCCACTCAAAGCGACTGGATGAATTTTAAATATCCGGGTGTTATCGTTCTGAACGGAGCTGTATTCACTTCAGTAGCGGATACGGTTACAAACGCACTGGAGACTATCACCTATGGAACGATGAAAGCGAACGGAGCAGTAGCAACCACAACCGGAACCTCTATCATTTATGACAACGCCTCCATTACCCGGCTACTTCCGTACTACATTTTCAACGGGACTACCGGTGAAATGATGCTGGTTGAGGCAGATACCGCAGTAGGTGGCGCTGCTGGAACTGTCACAGTAAAGAGGGGATGTCTCGGAACTACAGCCGTCGTAATTGCAGATAACGCCCCGCTCTATGTCATGAACCAGATTTTCCTCGGGAATGCAGCCGTCGGAAAAGTGATATTGCTGGTCATACCGTTCCCAGAGAACCCCGATGTAAAACTGTTTGCAGCTCAGAACTGCGCGTAAATAAGGAGGTAACAGATCCATCATGACCGTAACAGCAACAGTCGGATCACGACAAGGAATTAACGCGCTCAAAAATGGTGTGCAGATAGGAGGCACTACCATTTATGCAGGAGCAGGATCTCCTAATGGCGTCTATGTGGCGCTCCGTATTGGCGATCTCTATATTGATTACACCAACGGTATTCAGTACATCGCCACAGCTACCGGAGCAAGTAGCTGGTCAACAGCCAGCGGTCTACCCGTCGGAACTATCCTGCTCAGCGCCGGCAGTGCAATTCCGACAACCACCACGGGAGCGGACGAAGGAGCCCCCTCAGAATCTACCACCAACAAAGTCATGCGGGTAACGATGGACTTCGATCAGACCACTCAGCAATATTGCCAGTGGCGATTCTCAATGCCTCACGACTATGACGGCGGAACCATTGCCGGGAAAGTCAAATGGGGATCAGCAGGTGCCGGCGATGCAATCTTCGGCATTCAGGGCGTTTGTATCGGCGATGGTGAAGCACTCGACGCAGCATTCGGGTCGGCAAAAGAAGTTACTGACACTCTCATTGCAGCGGCGGATCTTCAGGTCACAGCGGCAACAGCAGCGATCACACTCGCAGGGACTCCGGCAGCCGATATCCTCTCAATTATCCAACTGTATCGGAAAGCGGCAGCCGGTGGAGACACATTGACCGCTGATGCACTTGTAGATGAAGTTGTATTGTTCTACACAAAACTGGCGATCTAAGGAGGGACGGGAGATGAAAATCATAAGGAGAAATTTAATATTAGCTCTCCTTCTCCTATTCCTAATTCCGGCAACGCTGGCAATTGACCCGGCGGCATCATTTACCGTCAATCGTACTGGTAATCTCGGTGTAATACCACAGACGGTTTACTTCAATGACACGTCAGGCGGGACGTTACTTGAATCATGGAACCTGAGCATTCAGGGAACTGTGAATGATACGGTTTGGTACAATACGACGGTAGAATGGGGAGTTTCCAATTACAGTTACACTTATAACTTAGTCGGAAATTTCACACCGTACCTTATTGTCACCGGTTCGTTAGGAAGTTCCACAGCAGCAGCGGAATATCTTAACACGTCATGGGGAGTACCAACAGTATCCTTCACTACAAACAGGAGCGGGAACCTCGGTATCTATCCACAGACGGTACTTTTCACGGATACCTCGACCAACAACGCAAGCACGCGCTTATGGCAGTTCGGTGAGGGGAACACATCAACCGTATCGCCCGTTGCGTACACGTACTTATTCCCCGGTAATTTCAGTGCGAATTTGACGGCATACAGTATTGAAGGCAGCGCGTTATCAGCGAATGTCAAAATGAACGTCTCGCACAAACTCCCGATTGC
>Ga0208102_1000679_pt1 | contig 10305 bp, 7 predicted proteins | sample CryBogmetaGMA17M_FD_184549 | JGI IMG/M metagenome (GOLD analysis project Ga0208102, IMG submission 184549) | Freshwater microbial communities from Crystal Bog, Wisconsin, USA - MA17M (SPAdes) | ecosystem: Environmental > Aquatic > Freshwater > Lake | place: Crystal Bog, Wisconsin, USA | collected...
TGACCGATCAGTATCTGAGGGACATGAGGCAACTGATCTATCGGGCATCGCCGGAATCTGAATCCCCCGCCCGGGAGTTGCTGAATGTGGAACAGGGTGTTCCCGTGGATGATCCGGTAACCGCGGCGAAAATCGGTACCGGGGCGGATCAGGAGGAGACTGCCCATCCCGAAAATTCGGGATCGCCCAATGGCGTCGACACCGTTGAGGTATTCAAAGTGGATCCTGCCTTTACGGAACGTGTGCAACCCTACCGCTACGGCACGGGCGGCGCCCGTGTCATGGCTATGGAACTGATCAATCAGCAGGGGGAACCCGCCGTGGCATTCCGCTTCAACGAGTGGATCACGGTGAGGGCCTATATCGAATGCTACAAGGAGATCGATTTTCTCAGCTGCTGTATCCTGATCCGCAACCGGAACGGTATCGAGATCACGCATGCCACGTCTTTCGAGTCCCGTTTTGCCTTTCCCGTCCTGAAATCCGGGGACCGGATTGTAGTTGATGTCCGTTTCCGGAACATCCTCAAGGGTGGGGAAGGATACACGATTCATTATACCGTCAACAACACCACACAGGTGGAGACCCAGGAGATCCTCGATTTGATTGAGCTGGCCGCGCACTTCGAGTCGTTGCGGGATGAAACGCATCCGATCTGGTATCTCATCTACTATCCCTTCCAGTTTCAATACAGAAAGATCACTGCCAATGTTTCAGACCATCCTGGGAGCTTTGGTCAATGACCCCCTATGTCCGTTGCAGCGCCCAGGAGTCATCTCTTCATTTTATTCCTATGTCCGGAAAACGCATCCTCATTGTAACCAGGGAACTGGTGCCATTCCACTACGGGGGGATCGGCACCCAGTTCAAGAGCCTCGCCGCTTTTTTGAAGCGTCACGGCCATCAAGTCTATCTTCTGGCCCGGAGGCCGGAAAATTATGACGAGACGCTTTACAGATCCCATTACGGTGAGGCCCCTGTCTTTTTTGTCGATGTCCCACCGATACAGACAGGGCCGCCGCAACATTTCTTCTATGCGGCGGAAGTTGCCCGGCGTTTTGATGAGATCTATCCGGAGATCGGACCGGATCTGGTGATCTTTGCGGATTTCAATGCCGAGGGCCTCTTTCTCTTGCTGCGATCAAGGACCGGCGCTTATGACGACACGGAATTTCTGCTGACGATCAACGGGATGAACCACGAGGTCATATCGGTTCGTGAGGGAGATAGGCCGGGAATATCTCCAAGCATCACGGATCTCCCCGATGTCCGCTCGCTTCTGGCCATGGAGGACCTCTGCGTCCATCTGGCCCCGAGGATCGTTTCCCCCACGGTCTGTGCCTGGGAGGAGGTCCGGCGACGGCTCGGTATCCGCAAGACCTCCTTCTTGGTTATACCGAATCTGGTTGATCCCGATCTGTTCCATCCGGAGAGGGAAGGGATGCGGGAAGAGCTCCACCAGGAACCGCTTATCCTGTTTGTGGGCAGGCTGGACCGGATGAAGGGCGCCGATCTGCTGCTGAAGGCCTATTTTGAAATCGCCGAGCAGATGCATCCGGCCATCTCCCGGCTCATCTTCATCGGCCGGGACTGCTACTGGAACGAATATGGTTCGACCTTTCTGGAATACTGGAGGAACCGAATTCCGGAAAGATATGCCGGCGCCGTTTCCTTTCTCGGTCAGGTCAGTCATGATTCAATCCGTGATTATTTGAAAAAGGCCACTGTCGCGGTTTTCCCTTCCCGCTGGGAGCCCTTCGGCATCGTCTGTTTGGAAGCGCTTTCCATGGGCTGTCCGGTGGTGGTCTCCCGGGGAACAGGACTGGAAGAGCTTCTGGGGCCAGCGCTTTCGGAATTCGCCGTCCCCGTGACGGAAGACATACACCCCCTGGCACAGAAAATCCTGTCCCTTTTAACGATAGAAAAGGGTTCTTCCCGCGCCCCTGGGTTCCATTGCGAAAATCCGGGCCTGTCGGAACAATTGCGTGAGCGGGCCCGGGAGGTCGTCCGTCGGGCCGAAACTGGCTGGCTAGATCTGCTCCGGGATCTTGACCGGAAGGACCGGATGGAATCCCCGGACATCGGGTTGGTATGTGATCCCCTGCGGAGGCTCCTGATTTCCCTCGAGGAGCAGTGGCGGGGTACCTGTTGTCTGCAGATCTACTTCTGTCGAATGGGTCATTATTCAGAAATGGATTCCCTGAGACGGTCCTACATCCGATCCCGCTGGACAACCCTAAAGCTGTCTCTGCCGTTTGGTACAGGTGACCGATATCTCCGTCTTGATCCGTCCGACAAGCCGGATGTGATCCGGATCCGGGAAATCACCCTTCTTGATGAAGGGGGCGGTGAGATCTGGCGGGCCGACGGCGGAAACGCGTTCCAGGGGTGCAGGATTGTCGGGGAGGAGACCGTGACTATCCGCGACGCCTGTCTCGTCCTCCTTGCGCGTACCGATGATCCGCAGATGCTGATTGACTGCCCGATTACGGAGCGGCCCGTAGAGATGCGGGTGACCGTCTTTGCCGGTGATGACTGAGGAATGAAAAGATACCTCGCCTTTCTGGCCCTTTTTTCTCTGTTTCTCTGCTGGTTCGTCTGGAATTCGTTCTGGCATCTGCCCTCCGAGTTGGTCATGACGGGACGGACAGAATCTCCCGCAGCCGTGCGCGTCAGCTGGGATTCCGGTGCGGGTTTTAACGAGATGGAATCGGCGGATCTTGTCTTCGGCACGCCAATCGAACCCCGTTCCGCAAACCCCGTCATGAGGATCCGGCGCACCGGCAGCAGGCACCCGGCCGCTCGATCTGCCGATGTCTTGATCAAGGTCCTGAAACGCTCCGAGGACTATCGTGCGATGCCCCTGAAGAATTTAGCCCGACAAGGGGGTCCCGAACTCACGGCCGAAGGGTATCTCTACCTGCGGAAGGACGGGGCGGAGATCGAGGCGCCCATGGGCAGGGACTTTACGGCGATCTGCTTTATTGCCGGTGAACAGGCGGGTTTTGTCGAAATTGAATTCGATGGTGAAAAACGCCTCTACGACCTTTATGCGCCGCATCGCCAGGACAAATGGGTGCAAAGAATCAGGCAGACCTATGCCTCCGGACCGTTTGCCGCCAGAGTTAACCTGCCCCGATATGATCTGACTCGTCTGCAGATAGCCTCAGTGGAGGCCCTTCAAACCTTTCGGCTCGAATCCGTAATGATCTCCTCGGCCAATGGGGATATAGACCTACCGCTCAGAGCGGATGGGCTTCTTTTTAGTATCGGGTTTTCTGACTTTTCCAGGAACACCCGGCAGTATTTTCATCCGCTCCATTTTCTTCAGCAGCTTATCTTTGCAGCCCTCAGCGCCTTTATCACCCTTTTCCTCTTCAGATTCGTACGTATAAGGGGAGGGATAAAAAATGTGTTAGTGGAGAAGAAGCGTTATCTCTTCTGGCTGATGTTCCTGGGCGGACTTTGTTCGTTCGGCTCCTGGCTGCTGGTCTACTGGCCCGGTCATTTCACGACCGACTCCGTCCATATCTGGTGGGCGGCGAAACAACCCGGGTATTTTCTCCATGATCATCCGGTGATGAACGTCATCTATTACCGATTCCTCCAGCAATTCTGGGATCATTTTGCTGTGGTGGGAGTCGCGCAGATTTTCTTCACGTCCCTACTGGGTTCCTATATCCTTTACTGGCTCTATAAAAAGGGTGTTCCGCTTTATATCATTTTGCCTTTTTATTTTCTGTTCATTACTTCCATTCCCATCGGGCTTTATACGATCACCCTCTGGAAGGACATCCCCTTTGCCCTCCTGACCGTCTTTTGGGCCTTCTGGTTTGTGAAGCTTGTCTTCGAGAAGAGGGAGGGTGGGGTGCGACACTCACGAAGGGAGATTATCATTCTGTCGTTGCTGCTGATTGCCCTGGGGCTCTTTCGTTACAACGGGATCGTCTATTTTGTGATCGTCCCGGCCGGTCTTGCCATCTTAGGAAAGATCTCCCCCCGAAAGGTCCTCATAGGTTCCTTTTTGGTGCTGGCGATGGTGGCGCTTCTCATTTCAATGACGGTTATGCTGGACAAGAATGACTTTATCATGAACCGGAGCCGTTTTTTCGCAGACCGGATGAGGGGTGCCGGCATCGTGGAAACGACAAAAAGGATCGTGATGCAGTACCCCACGGTCCTCGACATCAACATCATCAAGAAAAAGAAGATCTGGTACGACACCTGGTACCGGGACCGCGGCGTCACGCAGTGGCATTATGATTTCGCCAAGAAGAAGGGGTACCATGAGTGGATCCGGTTTATACCCTGTGAGCCCAAATCCGAAAAGTTGCATGAGTTCCTGAATACCTTGAATCTCCGTTCTACAGACGAGCCCTGGGTCTTCTTCACCTGGAACCCTTTTTATTTGTTATATCTTCTTCCACTTTGCCTCCTCTACCGGCTCTTTCCCATGACGGCGGCCTACGGCTATGTCGTCCTGTCGCAAGTCCTCATTCTCCTGTGGGTTCTGGGTCCCTACAACTATAACTGGCGGTATTACTATTTTCTTTTATTATCCCTCTATTTTCTAATACCCGTCATCGCCCTCGATGTTCAATGCCTGTGGCGCCGGTTTCAGGTTCGCGAAAGGGAAGGGCAGAAAGGAAGGTGGCTTGCATGCCGAAGATCAGTGTAATCATTCCCTGCTTCAATCAGGGTCTTTACCTCGACGAGGCCGTGGACTCCGTCCTGGCCCAGACGTTTCAGGATTTTGAGATCCTCGTGGTCGATGACGGATCCACGGATCCGGAGACCGTGAGGATGCTCAAGGATTATGCCAGGCCCAAAACGCGGGTCATCCATACGGACAATCAGGGGCTTTCCATGGCCCGCAACAACGGGATCCGCGAGGCGCAGGGCGCCTATATCCTGCCCTTGGATGCCGATGACAAGATCGGGAATGGGTATCTGGCCGATGCGGTCCGGATCCTTGACCGCTATCCCGATATCGGGATCGTCTACTGTGAGGCGTCCTATTTCGGGATCAAGGGAGGACGATGGGATCTGCCAGAATATTCCTTTGATAAAATCCTGAATCACAATGTGATTTTCTGTACGGCCCTGTTTCGGAGGGCGGACTGGGAGGCGGTTGGCGGTTACAACGTGAATATGGTCTACGGCTGGGAGGACTGGGATTTCTGGCTTTCCGTCATCCAGCGAGGACGGAAGGTTTATAGGGTACCGAAGATCCATTTCTACTACCGTCTGCGCGAGGCCTCCATGGTCCATACCATGGATGAGGAGAGACAATTCTTCATGCGGCTCCACGCCTGCCTCAACCATCGGGATCTCTACCGGAATATCGCCGATATCGATATCCGCTGCAAGGTGGCGGAACTTTACCTAGACACGGGGATGGGGTTCGGCCCGAGTCAAGTCCTCAGGCAGATCATCTTCACCGATCAGTCGGCCATCGAATTCGACCTGCGGGGTTTTGGGGGCATAAAACAGTTCCGTTTCGATCCCATCAATGCGCCTGCGACCATCCACCTGAATGCGATCCAGTTGATTTCCGAGGATGGTACCGCCCATGAAGTCAGGGATTTTCAGGACAACGCCCTCTATAAAACGGGGAATAACCTCACCTTCGAGACCGCGGATCCCCAGATACGGTTCTCCCCGGCAGGGGGGGAGCGTCCGGTGAAACTGGTTGTCGGGCTGAATTTCCTTTCGGTCGGACAGGAGGTGTTTCAGGATATCTTGAACCACAAGAATGGTCTGTTGAAAGAGAAGAATGATCTGTTGAAAGAGAAGGACGACAGGATCGCAGAAATTTTTCGTTCCTGGTCATGGCGGATCACCAGACCGCTGCGGATGTTGTCGAAGCTGTTTCGCGGTTGATAAATTAGGGCGACGATGGAAAGACTGACCTTACCTGTGAGCATGAGAAAATTCAAGACCTTGATCCGTATCCTCCTCAGCCCCCTGCGGGGGCTGTTCGCTTTCCTGAAGGCACTTCCCCGCCGCGGCCGAAAGGCTTGGTGTATCCTCCGTCAAGAGGGATGGCGCGGTCTTCGATACTCATTGGAGGAGCGCTATCGTCCGACGGACCGTCAACTCTACAAGCTCTGGCAGAAAAGGCATCGTTTGACGGCCGATGATCGCGACCGGATCGGCGCAGAGATAGAAAAACTCCCCTACCGACCGGTCATCTCCATCCTGCTGCCCGTCTACAACATCGCCGAGATCTGGCTGAGGAAGTGCCTGGATTCGGTCTTGGGCCAGCTCTATCCCCATTGGGAACTCTGCATCGCCGATGACGCCTCTACGGCGAAACATATCCGCCGGGTCCTGGAGGAATACCAGGCCAGGGACGGGCGCATCCGCGTGGTTTTCCGGGAGGTCAACGGCCACATCTCGGCGGCGTCCAATTCAGCACTTTCCCTGGCCACCGGAGAGTATGTCGCCCTCTTGGATCATGATGATGAACTGACCCCTGATGCCCTCTACGAGATGGCCTCCCTGATCAGCCGCAATCCTGAAGCGGACATGATCTACAGCGATGAGGACAAGATGGATGAACGGGGCAGAAGGCACTCGCCCTTTTTCAAACCGGACTGGTCGCCCGATTACTTTCTTTCCCAGATGTACACCTGTCATCTGGGTGTCTACCGCACGGAGCTTGTCCGGAGCATCGGGGGGTTCCGCGTCGGCTTTGAAGGAAGTCAGGATTATGATCTGGTCCTGCGGCTGACGGAGAAAACTGATAAGATTCATCATATCCCCAAGGTGTTGTATCACTGGCGAACGATCCGGGGATCGACGGCACTGACGTACGACTCAAAACATTACGCCTACAAGGCGGGGCTCCGGGCGATCCAGGAGGCCCTCGACCGGCGGCGTGAAGGTGGTTGGGTGGAAAACGTGGTGAACTTTCCCGGCCAGTACCTGGTGCACTATCCCGTCGCCGGCCGCCCGTTGATCAGCATTGCCATCCCCACAAAGGACCATCCTGAGATTCTGGACCGGTGCCTGAAGTCGATCTTCATGAAGAGCTTCTATGAACCGTTTGAGGTGATCATCGTCGACAACGGCAGCGTCCGAGAAGAGACCCTTGAGATGTTTGACTCATGGAAAAATAAAGAACCCGACAGGTTCGGTGTCGTCCGGTTGGACATCCCCTTCAATTTCTCCCGGCTTGTCAACGAAGGCGTCCGCCGGGCCCGAGGAGAGCTGGTGCTCCTTCTCAATGACGATGTGGAGGTCCTTTCCGAGACCTGGCTTGAAGAGATGGCCGGACAAGCCCAGCGGCAAAGTATCGGTGCCGTCGGCGCTTTTCTGCTTTATCCGGACAGGACCCTCCAGCATGTGGGTCTGATCCTGGGTGTCTTGGGGCCGGCCAATCACGCCCATCGTTTTGCCCGCGAAGGGACCCTCGGCTATTTCGGCCGTTTGCTGGTCGTGACCAATTATGCCGCTGTGACGGGGGCCTGTCTCATGGTGAAAAGGGACCTTTTTATCGCGGTCAACGGCTTTGACGAGGAGCTGGCTATCGCTTACAACGATGTAGATTTCTGCCTCCGGTTGCTGAACATGGGCTACCGGAACGTGGTTTTGCCCCAGGTCCGTCTCTACCATCACGAATCGAAGAGCCGCGGTTCGGACGCAGCGGGGGAGAACAGGCTCCGTCTGGACCGTGAGGCGGAAATCATGAAGCGACGGTGGGCTGCCTGGATCCAGAACGACCCTTATTACAGTCCCCATCTGACCCGCGACCGGATAGATTCATCCATCGGTGCTGCGCCGCCGGCCGGTTCCCCTGACGGCCGGCCGATTGCCGACGAGGGGCTGTGATGGTTTCATCCCCTCTGCAGACCCCGTTTGTCGGCCGGGATGAAACCCTCGATATGAGTTCACCGTCGGCAAAGCGCCGGTCTGTGGGTTTGGGGCTTCTTAGGCGTAAGAAGCGTTTGGGATATTTCAAGGGATGACTTTAACAACCCCATCTTCTGTCGTACCCTCCGATCGGGTCTGTGCCGTCGTGATCACGTTCTTCCCCGATGCGGGTTTCTCGGAGCGTCTGGAGAGGATCACCGCGCAGGTCTCCCGGGTGCTCGTCGTGGATAACGGCACGACGGGGAAATCCGTGGAGAATCTGGAGAGGGCGCTGGGTGTCGGGGAAGGCGTGGCCTGTATCCGAAATCCCGAGAATCTCGGCGTGGCCGCTGCCCTCAACCAGGGAATCCGCCGGGCACTGGCGGACGATGGAGACTGTTCCTGGATTGTTACCTTCGATCAGGACAGTCTGCCGGACGGCGACATGGTGGAAAAGATGCTGGCGGTCTGGAAATCCCATCCCCATTCAGGCAAACTCATGGTGGCCGGTCCCCGAACGGCCTTTGTGGCCAGCACCTCCCGGCCGGATCCGGCCGCAGGTCGGTCCTGGCGGGAGGTGACGCATGTGATCACGTCGGGAAGCCTCATTTCCCGGCGGGCTTTCGATCTGGCGGGATATTTCAACGAAGGGCTCTTTATCGATTATGTCGATATCGAATACTGTCTCCGCCTTAGGGCCCTCGGTTATCAGGTCATCGAAGTGCAATCGACGGAGATTCTGCATCACATGGGCCGACTTGAGGAACGTCTTTTCCTGCGGAAAAAAGTCCATCCCACCCATCATCCCCCGTTGCGGCGGTACTACCAGTTCCGCAATGCCCTGCTCCTGCACCACCAGTACCGGGAATCCCAGCGTCCCTGGTGCCGGAGGGACCGGATCATCCTGATGAAGATCCTGATCCTGATTCTCCTCTATGAGAAGCAGCGCCTGCGAAGTCTATTTCAGATCCTGAGGGGCATCGGCCATGGCCTGGCCGGACGGTCCGGCCGGGACGGCGAAGCGCTCTATGTTCACGATTCCATGAAAACTTCCTGATCATTTCCCCTATGTCTGAACAGGTTCGAATCATTGTCGTCAATTGGAACGGGAGGGCATTCCTGGAGGACTGTTTGCAGAGCCTCTGGAGGCAGACCTACCGGTCTGCCTCGGTCACCCTGGTAGACAACAGTTCAACCGACGGCTCGCTGGAGTTTGTGTCCAGCCGTTTCCCGGAAGTTCAGGTGATTGCCCTGAAGGAGAACCTGGGCTTTGCCGGAGCCAACAATTGTGTTTTGAGAGATCTGACGACGCCTTATGTGGCGCTTCTGAATAACGATGCCGTAGCGGATCCCCGCTGGCTTGAATCCCTCGTCGAGGCCCTGAAGCAGACGAAAGAGGCCGGTTTTGCCGCCGCCAAGATGCTCTATTACGATCGCCCGGAAGTGATCGACCGCTGCGGTGACGGGTATACGAGGGCCGGCGCGGGACTCATGCGCGGCCGTGGTGAGCCAGCCGGGCATTACAGCCAGCGGGAATGGATCTTCGGCGCCTGCGCCGGCGCGGCACTCTACCGGACATCCATGCTTAAAAATATCGGGCTTTTTAACGGGGATTTTTTTCTCCTCTATGAGGATGTTGACTTAAGTTTCCGGGCACAGTTGAAGGGTTACAAATGCCTTTATGTACCGGAAGCCCTTGTTTACCACAGGGGGAGCGGCAGCCTCGTTCATGACTCGCCCCTCTCGGTTTACTACGGCCATCGAAATCTGGAATGGGTCTATATTCAGAATATGCCGGCGCGACTGATTCCCCGAACGATCCTTCCCCACATTATCTACAATATCGCCGCTTTTTGCTACTTCGTCGTACGTGGACGGGGGATTGATTATTTCAGGGCGAAAAAGGATGCCCTGAAAGGGTTAAAGCGGGCCTTAAAAAAACGCCGGCAGATTCAGGACAGCAGAACAGCAGACGATTCATATATCTGGGGGCTGCTGGACCGACCGGCGCTGATGCACCGCTTAAGGGATCACCGGGGAATAAATCCATCCTGTTCAATGCAAGGGCAAAAATAGTTGACAATTTCGTAAAAAGTCAATATTCGGCGTTGCACTTCTTCTCACGTCGTCGCGGCGCATGTCCACGTACGCCTCACTCTCCGGGAGAAGGCTTGCACGTCTTGCCTTCATGGCTTTTTTACAGAGTCGTTCCGGATGGTTGGCCTTAGCAATTCTTTACGGGAACGGCAATATCGAATGGAGAAAGAAAACGGGTGTGTTGTGTACGACTGCACTGCGTCAATGGTCATTTACAATAATCCTCCGGAAGTGGTCAGGAGAACCGCCGCGAGTTTTTTGGATACCGAATGTTCCGTACAACTGACGATCGTTGACAATTCTCCCACAACCGATTTGCGTTCCGCATTCGACGGGCTGCCGGTATCTTAC
>Ga0208102_1000683_pt1 | contig 10229 bp, 8 predicted proteins | sample CryBogmetaGMA17M_FD_184549 | JGI IMG/M metagenome (GOLD analysis project Ga0208102, IMG submission 184549) | Freshwater microbial communities from Crystal Bog, Wisconsin, USA - MA17M (SPAdes) | ecosystem: Environmental > Aquatic > Freshwater > Lake | place: Crystal Bog, Wisconsin, USA | collected...
CAAGCTCTACTGCGAGGGCGGCTGGCTGACGACGGCCGATCAGCCTGAGGTCGGCGGACAGTCCTTCCCGACCATCGTTGCTTCGGCCTGCGCCAATATGTTCCTGGCCGCTAATCAGGCCTTCCTCATGTATCCCGGCCTGAGCCATGGTGCGGCGCGCCTGATGGAAGACCACTTCAAGCACCCCCTGCGTGATATCCTTCTCGAAAAGATGTATACTGGTGCATGGGCAGGGACCATGTGTTTAACTGAACCGAGCGCCGGTTCCGACGTTGGAATGCTCAAATCAACCGCAAAGAAGAATGCAGACGGAACCTATTCCATTACCGGCACCAAAAGCTTCATCTCGGCCGGCGACCACAACCTGACCCCGAACATTATCCACCCTGTTCTTGCAAGAATCGAAGGTGATCCAGCAGGAACAAAGGGCATTTCCATTTTCATGGTTCCCAAATTCAGATTCAACGAGAAGGGTGAAATTGGAGAATTTAACGATGTTCAGTGCGGCGGCATCGAAAGCAAGATGGGTATCCACGGCAACGCCACCTGTACACTCAACTTCGGTACGGACAACAAATGCATCGGTTATCTGATGGGTGAAGAGTGTCAGGGCATGCCGATCATGTTCCAGATGATGAATGAAGAGCGTCAGGGCGTGGGTATGATGGGCGTATCGCTGGCCAGCACAGCCTACCTGCATGCGCTTGATTACGCCAAGCAACGTATTCAGGGGCAGAACATCATCGCCATGGCCATGAAGGACCCGAATGCCAAGGCGGTACCGATCATCCAGCATCCGGATGTGCGCCGCATGCTCTTAAGACAGAAATCCGTCACGGAGGGCATCCGCGCCCTGGCCTTGCTGTGCTACTACTGCATGGACCGTGAATTCAATGCCCTTTACGAGAAGAACGATACAGATCGGGAATACTGGCATGGCATGATTGAGATGCTCACCCCGATGGTCAAGTCTTACTGCACTGAAATGGGCATGGACGTGTGCCAGCTGGCCGTGCAGACCTACGGTGGTTATGGCTACTGCCGTGAGTACCCGGTCGAACAGATGATGCGGGACCAGAAGATCAACCTGATCTATGAAGGGACCAACGGTATTCAATCCTTGGATTTGCTGGGCCGCAAGCTCGGCATGAAGAAGGGTCTTTACTTTATGAATCTCCTGGGCCTGACCCAGGCAGCCATCGCCGAGGCTAAGGCCGGCGAAGGATTTAAGGACGAGGCGGCCATAGTCGAGGGAGCGCTCAATGCCTGCGCGGCAACCGCTATGGATTTCGCCAAGATGATGAAGACAACGCCCTTTGTTCCATTGATCGGCGCCGCTGATTTCCTTAACTGTTTATCCGATGCTCTGGTGGGATGGCTGCATATCTGGATGGCCAATGCTGCCGTCAAGGGTCTGGCTAGCGCCACAGGTGACCAGGAAAAGGCTTTCTATTCCGGCAAAATCCAGGGCGCCAAGTTCTTCATCAACCGTATCACCGGACTCGTGCCGGCCAAGTTGGAGACACTCAAAAAGGACGAGCAGAGTGCTATGAACATCAGTGAAGAGGCCTTCGCTGTATAATGAGTTACCCGAATGGAGCGCACCGCGATGCGCTCCATTCGAAAAATTAAATTTCCACGCGCCGCTTGCTTTTGGATATTATACCGGTGATTTCTCCTTGTAGAGCCGATCTATATCCGCCTGGTATTTCTGCAGAACGGCCCGGCGCTTCAACTTGAGCGTCTGGGTGAGCATCCCGTTTTCGACGCTGAAAGTCTCGGACATCAGGATCAGTTTCCTGGGAACCTCGTAGCTTGCAAATTTTTCCTTCAGCTCATTTTTTATCGCTTCTTCAAAGAGCTTCACAACCTTTTCGTCTTTGATCATCGCCGCGGGATCCGTGGGCAGATTGTTCTCTTTCGCGTATTTTCCCATCACAATGAAATCGGGATACACCAGGCATATAGTGTAGGCCATGTTCAGGCCATACACCATGGCGAACTCTACGTACGGGATGAGCTTGATCGCTTCTTCAATGGCGGCGGGATAGACAAATTTTCCATTTTCAAGTTTGAACTGTTCTTTGATTCTGCCGGTGATATAGAGGAATCCGTCTTTGTCGATATACGCGCTGTCGCCCGTGCGAAGGCCGCCGTCCGCGGTCATGGTATCGGCCGTTTCCTTCGGCTTGTTGTGATAGCCCTTCATCACGTTGGGACCGTACACAACAAGCTCGCCGTCCCTGCTCTCCGGCCCAGTTACCGACTTGTCAATAACAAAGGTTACCTTGTCCAGTGCCCTGCCCACGCTTCCGATCTTGTACGCCATGGGTGTATTACTCGATCCCGCGGGGGATATTTCCGTCATTCCCCACGCCTCGAAAATGGGCAGGCCGATATCGAAGAAGAATTCGGCAATATTGGGGCTGAGCGCCGCGCTGGAACTCAGTGTCATTTTAAGATTTCCACCGAAACGGGCGCGCACCTTGGAGAAGACAAGTTTATCGGCGATACGGAATTTCAGGTTCGTTAGAAAGCACGATTTCCCATCGCGGGCCAGGTCGCGCTTTTTCTGTCCCGCGTTCTTGCCCATGAAAAAAAGCTTTTTCGCAAGGCCGCCCTCTTCGTTCATCTTCGCGTGCAGGCCATCATACACACGGTTGAATACGCGCGGCACGGCAACCAGAAGCGTGGGCTTCACAAGCAGCAGATCGTCCACGATTGTCTGTGGCCCCTCGGCAAAACCGCATGAGGCGCCCATCCGGATGAGCGTGTTGAGTTCCGCGGTCTGACCGTAAGAGTGCGCCCAGGGCAGGAAGGAAAGTGTGCGATCATGCTCATCAAGCATGGGCATGTTCTTGATGCAAGCGTGCACGTTGCTGCTGAAGTTCCCGTGGGAGAGAAGCACACCCTTAGGCTCTCCTGTAGTGCCAGAGGTGTAGATTAGGCCGGCAATGTCATCGGCATCTGGGTGAATGGCCGGGATCGGGTTCGCGGCACCCAGCTTCTCGAGCTCGGCAAGCGTATCCGGTCCAGTTCCGTCGATAATGAAAATGCTTTTCAGGGATTCGATCTCCTTCGTCCAGTTCTTGACCTTTTCATAGATCTCGCTGTCGCGGACGAAAAGAACGCTGGTCCCGCTATCGGTTATGATATATTTCCAAATTTTCAGCAGTTCAGCTTTGTACATGGGGATGAAACGCCCGCCCAGACCGTATGTCGCGTAACAGCAGGCCGCCCACTCGATGCTGTTGTTGTCGATGATCGCCACACCATCGCCCTTCTTTACCCCGATTTTGGCAAGCCCGCCGCGAATGGCGTCGATACGTTTCGCCACGTCCCTGTAGGTCACCCAGTCGTAGGTGTTTGTTTTCTTGTTTTTCGTGCCAAGCCACTCCCTATCTCCGAAGCGCGCCAAGGTTTCTTCAAAAATTACGACCAGGTTGTCGGGCTTGTCCAGCGTGTACTTTTTCATGGCATCTCCTTGTGTATTTTATATTTAGCATTGCCTATTAGTGGTTGAACTATAAGAATTTCTGTCTTGCAAGTCAATTAAATAGTAATAACAAAATACAGGTAGAAATACTTAGGAAGTTGGAAATAGGCTTTGCATAAAAATAATTGCAATATTGCTGACATTCGTTTATCGTTATTTCACTTTTCTAACAAACAAATCATTTGTCATTCCCCGGCGCGACCGGGGCGAAGTACCCTTATATAGGGTGAATCCAGTAGGAGGTTTTTGATGAGAAATATCCTTGCCACCTTCTTGACCATTTTGATGCTCCTTCCCGTTTCCGCTATGGGCGAAATTATAACAATTAAACAGACAATAAATCAGACCTACGGAGGTGGGCAATCAGCCGATGACGCCCGAATTTCTGGCATGGCCAAGGCTAAAAGGGAGGCACTGGAAAAAGCGGGAACATATATTGAAAGCCTCACCGTTGTCAAAAACTCAAAAGTGGAAAAGGATGAAATTCTTGCTTTAACCGCAGGTGTTCTCAAGGCGGAAGTTATTTCTCAAAAGAATTATCACACCGATGATGCCTTCGGTATTGAGATTGTTGTCAACGTAGTTGTGGATACCTCTGTTTTGGAATTGAGAGTTAAAAAACAACTGCAAGATAGAGAGCACCTGACGCAGCTCAGAGATGTCCAAAAAAGAGAAAAGGAACTCCTCCAGAAAGTGGCGTATTTGGAAGAAGAAAACCGTAAACTTTCAGCCAATAATCGAAGCACACAAAACATAAAAAAGGAATTTCAAAAAGCATCCAATGGGTTGACGGCATTAGATTGGTTTTATCAGGCATATGCTTTATGGGATGGTAAAAAATATATCGACCCCAAAATAGCTATCGAATATTTAAATAATGCTATTCGCCTACAACCTGATTTATCCCCGGCCTTCAACAACCGTGGACTTGCTTACAAGAACATTGGTCAGTATCAACGTGCCATTGAAGACTTTAATGAAGCCATCCGTCTACAACCTGATAATGCCATTGACTACTACAACCGGGGAAATGTATACGATGACCTTTGCAAGTATCAACGAGCCACTGAAGATTATAGTGAAGCCATCCGCCTGAAACCAGATTATTACAATGCTTATAACAATCGTGGGCTTGCTTATACAAGCGTTGGTCAGCATCAACGTGCAATAGAAGATTTTAATGAGGCTATACGCCTGAAACCTGATTTAGCTGCAGCCTACAGCAACCGAGGAGTTGCTTTAGGCTCTCTTGGTCAAAAGCAACGGGCCATCGAAGATCATAACGCAGCTATCCGCCTTCAACCGTCATTAGCAAGTGCCTATGTTAACAGAGGGATTGCTTATGACAACCTTAGCCAGAGCCAACAAGCAATCGAAGATTTTAATGAAGCTATACGCCTGAAACCTGATTTAGCTGCAGCCTATAGCAACCGAGGAGTTGTTTATGGCAAACTTAGTAGGTATCAGCTTGCCATCGAAGACTTCAATGAAGCCATCCGTTTAAAACCAGATAATGCAAAGGCTTACAGCGGTCGAGCTTTTGCTTACTTCAATCAGGGTAACAATAAGTTGTTCTGCCGTGATGCTCAACAGGCTTGTGCAATGGGAAATTGTATAATGTTAGACTCTAAAGGTAAAGGTTTATGCCGTTGATATAAATTCCCCTGTTAGCTAAGAACAGATAATACTAATAATATGGATAAAATGAATAACAAAAATGATTTTCGACTTACACGTTATATGCCTTTTTATAGATTTGTGGATATGTGTGCCAATGGGCTTTTTCTTGCAGCTGCTTCTTTATTTGATGATAGATGGGAAGGACATATCGCAATTAGGAGCATTAAATCTGATTTGTCGGAAGACAACTTAAAAAATATAGAAATAATGAAAACTCATTTTTATATAAGTTCTTGGTATACCGGAGGGGAAGAATCTGCGGCGATGTGGAAAATATACGGCAAAGATAGCAGTGCTATATGCGTTGAAATTTCTATAGGTGAACTCATGAATATTTGTAGGAAATACTGTCGAATGAATATGAATCATAACATGATAATTGGGAGAATCCAATATTTAAGGCCAGATTCTGATGATTTGGGTAATAATAAACCAAAATATGAATGGGATTATTGGACTGAAGCGAACAATGCCCCACAATGCAATTATAATTTTTTGAGTGTAAAAACTTTACAAGGTTTATTTTTTAAACACAATGCTTATTCTTATGAAAATGAAGTTAGGATTATTTGTGATATTTTTATGGGAAGTGGGCAGAAAGAGATCATCGTGAATGACAAAAAAGAGATAAGAGCGGTGTTAAATAATAATTCTTTTTCCAAAATAATTTTGTCACCTGGTAAGTATGATTCGATGGGAAAGATTGTAAATGGCGTGCTTAAACAATATGGGTATAATGCTGAAATTAAAAGATCATCGCTAGATTAAACTGAGAAAGGCAAAGAGGTCGGATTTGCTTTTGACTGCTGAGCATAACAAATGGTGTCAGGTCTTGGAATGACAGTTTTTTTGCCCTTTTCCATGATAAACAGGTTCACATAAAAAAATCAGGAGGAGTACAATGGCGCAGATTGACGATTACCGTAAAGCCGGTCAGGACATCTATGACCGGTTGCATCTGTCGAGCTACCCGGTAGCCATCAAATACATACGAGACCAAGGCGAGATTCCCGATGGCTTCCTCAGACCAAATGCGCTTGGCCAAAAGGCCAGCCTGTGCCAGGCCTTCACCTACGCGCGGAGGTTAGGCTTCTCGATCGCCATGACGGCCGACGATAATTTCTGTACGCCGGCCACGGTCATGCACCGGTGGGTGGATATACCTTTTGAAGTGCTGATGGAGAGCCAGCTGCGCCAAAAATGGCACCGGAATGCGGAAGCGGAAAGAAAACGACTGGAGCATGGGAAAAACATGATCGGCGAAGTCAACCTGCCCAGACTTTCTCAATATACCGGGTTTATTTGCTGCCCCTTGCCTGAGGCCAAGTTTGAGCCGGACACAGTGTTGATATTTGGTAATGGTGAAAACATCACCCATATAATCCATGCACTAACTTATGATGGAGAGAACTTCCCCACCTCCTCTTTCGAGGGATTTGCCGAATCGTGCCTGAAAGGCGGCCTCATCCCCTTTATCACCGGTGTTCCCCAGGTGGTGATACCCGGCATGGGAGACCGCGCCTTTTCCGGCATTTATGATTATGAAATAGCCATCGGAGTACCGGGGAAACTTGTTTTTAATGTATCGGCTAACTTGTTTTTAACCGGAGGGCGGTTGAATATGGGGCAACCCGTTAAGACACTTCTGCCTCAAAGCCTGACGGAGAACATAACACCCGGCTTCAAATTCATGCAGGATAAAATGGACGAGCATAAAAAAAGACCTTAACTTAGGAGGAATAATACTATGAAAAAAATCATTATCGCATTAGCGGTTATTATCGTTACCGCCGTAACTGTTTATTTCGGCCTGCCCGTACTTCTAAAGGCAATGGGATTGCACGCGCCTTACCGGGGACAGAGCTTTGACCTGACGGGACGCAAGGCTTTGATTATCACCACAAGTCAGGGCGTTCTGGGCGACACCGGCAAGAAAACCGGCGTGTACGCATCGGAAATGACCGTCCCCTACTACGAATTTTTAGACGCCAAGATGCAGGTGGACGTTGCCAGCATTAATGGCGGAGAAATTCCCATAGAACCAATATCTCTAAACTGGCCGGTAGCTACGCCTGCCGATAAAAGTTTTTTGAAGGATGCGGATTTTCAGAAAAAGGTAAAAAATTCTCTAAAAATAGATGATGTTAATTTTACCCGGTATGATGTTGTTTACATGGCCGGCGGATGGGGCGCTGCTTATGATCTGGGAACTTCGAAAGTCCTGGGCCGCAAAATAAGCGAAGCGTATTCCCGAAAGATTATTTTGGGCTCTGTTTGTCACGGGGCGCTGGGATTTCTTCAGGCAAAAGATAAGAAAGGCAATCCCCTGGTCAAAGGCAGAAAAATGACGGCCGTTACCGATAAGCAGGTAAAGGAGCTGGGCATTGAGATAACTCCGCAGCACCCGGAAAGAGACCTGCGTGCTGCAGGGGCGCTTTTTGAGGCACAGAGAGCGTTCCGCGATATGTTTGCCAACCATGTTGTCATTGATGGCACTATCGTGACCGGGCAGAACCAGAATGCCGGCGCTGAAACCGCCCAGAAGATGATGGGCTTGTTGAACAATGAAAAAAACAAACTCAGGTAAAAAACCCTTGGGACGTTTACTGAAAGTTACAATTTGGGGAGTTTCTATAATTGTCATCATCGTACTGACAGCTGCCGTTTTCCAAAAGCAGATCTTCACGACTGTGGCTACAAAGATAATCCAACAGCGGTTTCTTAGCCAAGCGTATAAGAAAGACGACGGGCTTTACGCGGGACTCGCCGGCACAGGGGCACCCTTACCCGATATTAACCGCGCCGGCTCTTGTATAGTAGTGCAGGCAGGCAATCACCTGTATATTATAGATGCCGGGCAAGGGTCTGCCCGGAATATTGGACTGATGGGCTTTGATATAGCCAAGGTGGAAGCGATTTTACTGACACACTTTCATTCCGATCATATCGCTGATCTGGGAGAGATGATGATGATGCGATGGGCCAGTGGTTCTCATGCAAAACCTGTGGATGTTATCGGCCCGAAAGGAGTTGAAACCGTAGTTGAAGGATTTAATCGTGCTTACAGGCTTGATGCGGGATACCGGGTGGCGCATCATGGAGCAGCTACAGTTCCACCATCAGGCGCAGGCGGCAGGCCCCGACCGTTTGGCTTATCTTCTGAGGAAGACGCAGCGGTTGTTATTGTCGATAAAGATGGGGTCAGGATTACCGCGTTCAAAGTGAATCATGCTCCGGTTTACCCTGCTGTTGGCTACCGTTTTGACTATAAAGGAAGATCTCTGGTTATAAGCGGGGACACAGTGCCGTGCCAGTCATTAAAAAAACAGTCAAAGGGAGTGGACGTGCTTTTTCACGAAGCCCTGCAACCTTCCGTAATTAAGATGATCCACGATCAGGCGGGATTATCACCCAATCGATCACTGTTCAAAATAACGGCGGATATTTCCAGTTACCATACATCACCAGAAGATGCCGCCAAAATAGCCGGGGAGGCAGGTGTTAAACATTTGGTGCTTTACCACATCCTGCCGCCGTTGCCGCTTCTGCTCAATAGTATGTTCCTGGGCGACGCGGCTAAATATTACAACGGACCTATCACGGTGGGAGTGGATGGACTGCTCATCAGCCTGTCGGCAAATAGTGATAAAATAAGTATTAAGCAAATTCTAAAATAAAGAGAGGTGTAATATGCTGAAAGCTTCAAAAATTCTTCTGATCATAGGCGCGCTGCTTCTTATTCTTGATGCGGTAATGATGGCTGCCCGAATACCGAACCCCCTGTTTGGCTGGCCCTTACCCTGCCCGATAACCATGGTTGTGCTCGGCTTGGGCATTCTGCTGTTCGTATTGAGCAGCAAGTCTTTTAAAGCGTAAAAGCAGGTAACAGTAATGAAGCTAACAAACGATCAGATCCTGGAACTTACACAATATGCTTTTATCCGCATGGATGGAGCCTGGTTTTTGGCACTGGCAAAAAAGTTCGGCGTCCAGACAGCTTGGGAAATGGACGTTGCGGCATGGAAACAACTTGCGTATCTTCTTGGTAAGCAGATACGGAAAAACTATATCAGTAATCCCACCTGGCCGGAGAGTTTCTTAGATGCTCTCGAAATATTCAGCAGAGTATTAAAGATAGAGGGCCGGGAAGTGAAGGTTAATTCGGATACGATTACGGTGCGGGTAACCGATTGTGAAACGCAACGGGCCATCGCAAAAGCGGGCGTGGCCGACTGCGGTATCGTCACGGTTCAGACCTATCAGGAATTAGTCAGGGGAATATTTGATAAAGACATGGGCGTCACCGTTGAGCACACGAAAAATCTCAATCGGGGGGATGAGTGCTGTGAAGTGGTGGTAAAGAAGATCTGATACCACTACGCTTTCTTTGGCTAACTTTGTTGGCTACGTCGTCGGCTTCCTCAGCGTATATACAATACGCCTCCGGTGCCTCCTCCTTGCCGCCTCGTTATCCTTTGAAATCGAAACGGTATCAAGATACTGCGGCGCAAATGACAATGGATGTCCTGTCAGGAAAATATTTTTTTATAATCCGAGAAATTGGATTGCTAATCCGCAAAGACATATAGAACCACCTGCCAGAGCGTGGGTAAACCTTTCCATCTTTTTCATGGGAAGACGGTTTATGCCCCAGGTTGAAATTACTACAATGCCGAGCATTGTAGTAATAGTTACCGCGCCGAATACTGCCGTCACCAGTAGCAATCCCCCGACGTTTTCTTTTGCTGCCGGGTACATTAGTAGAGGTATTAACGGCTCACAGGGACCCAGCACGAAAATTGTAAAAAGCACCCAGGGTGTAATATTGCCCTCATTCTCCCTTTCATGAACATGAACATGTTCTTCGGTATGTACATGCTGATGAATATGAATTTTTTCATCAGCATGAAAATGGGAATGCTTATGAGGCTTATTCTTTAATGCCCGGCGCATCCCCCAAACGAAATACACAAGCCCGAAGGCAATCAGCGCCCACGCTGCAAGGTTGCCGCGAAATGACTCCACCACTACCAATTTGGTGACGGCCAAACCC
>Ga0208102_1000689_pt1 | contig 10184 bp, 8 predicted proteins | sample CryBogmetaGMA17M_FD_184549 | JGI IMG/M metagenome (GOLD analysis project Ga0208102, IMG submission 184549) | Freshwater microbial communities from Crystal Bog, Wisconsin, USA - MA17M (SPAdes) | ecosystem: Environmental > Aquatic > Freshwater > Lake | place: Crystal Bog, Wisconsin, USA | collected...
GCTTGAATTTTTAAACGCCGTACTGGATCAATTAGTGACCATCGAAAAACAGGGCGTTATGTCTGACTGGCTGGAACGCAAACCTGATTGGCTTATTAAAAAATCACTGGCTTGGGTCCTGGATTGATTAAACCGGATTTATAACCAATGGAATATAACCAAGTGAATAAAAAATACCTTTAGTAATAAATTGCTGAAAGATGCCGGAAAATGTCATTTTTTGCGTGCGGTATTCTGGCATTTGATAAGGTCAAAAGCACAACGAGAACGCTATCGCTAAAAGCCTCGTTGCCATATTATTCCACCTTTTCAAGGGTGCAATAATATAGTTTTTTGGTAGGTTTTTCAGGCGTTGAATAAACCCGTACGTACTTACTACGGAATTTTTGTCACCCGCTGGGATGACAAAAATTCCTGCGTGCGGATCAAGGGCAGTCTATTTAAATAAATTGCTAGTGATTAGCGCGTCGGTTAATTCCTGTTCAGTCGGTAATTTATTACCAGGCATTGTCGCAGCCAACTCTGTTTTACATTTATCGCATAGCTGATAAATTGAGCTATCAATTTTTTTATAATCACGACCACAGTTTTTACAGGTTTTTATATCGCTCATACAACCGGCTCCTGTTTATTTTTATCGTTCATTATTTCAAGTTGGGTTTTTAGTTCGATAATAAGCGCGTCTCTTTCAGATATGATGCCCAAGGCGTTTGATAGTTTAGTTTCAGAAATTGCTAAATCTTTTGATGACTTTGATAATTCAGATCCTATTTTTTTTATGTCGGCCTTTAATTCCTTTATCTGGCTCTTAACTTCTACCATAGCCGCGTTAGTTAATTCGCATTTATGTTCGGCTGTTTGTCTGGCCGCTTTTTCACTTTCAAGGTTTGTATTAGTTTTGGCGGTTTCTTCTGCTTGCTTGGTTAATGCCGCTTGTTGTTGCTGGATAGTAATTTGTGCCTGTTCAATTTCCACGCTTAATTGATCCGCAAGGTCAATGGCCTCGGCCTGTGTTTTTTCAAGTTCTTGCCTTACCAACTCCAGGGCTTCGCGTTCAGATTGTAACCTGGTGTTTGCTAGATCCAGCGCAACCGCCCAAATTTCCGAGCCAAAAACAGCAAGGCGGTCGTTAATTGAGCCAGGAGCCGCTTCGCGTAGTGGCGCGGCTGTTGTCTGTGCCTGATGTTCCTCTTTCCACTCTTTCATTGCTTCGGATATAGTCGTGAAGGAACCACCGCCCACTGCTTTTCTGATTGCCGCCAATGTCGGGCTACCGCCTTCGCTTGTGATTTTGTCCGCCGCTGTATGTATATCGATTTTTGAAATAGCCATTTTTTTCACCTTTATTTTTTATGTAGTATTTGTAATATGTATTATACTACAAATTGTAATATGTATCATACAATATATTACAAAATACAATTTTTATTTTATTGCTAAACGTGCGGCGGCTTGCTCATAAGTTTCGCCTGGCCTCGCCTTGCTTGTAATTTCGGACATAGGCACGCCGTAAACCATTTTTTCTTTTTGGGGTGTGCTTCGTTTAGGCTTTACATTGTCTGGTTGTTTTTCGTGGAAAACAAAGTTCAAGTGGGTAACTGTGCGGCCTGTTTTGCGCTGCGTCCACGATACGTTGTAGTTTGAATGTTCGTTGATGTCCTTTACACCGGGATCAATTACCTTAAGCTTTAAATCCTTAATTGCTGAATATTTATTTTCAATTTCAAACTGTCTCTTTAGCCAATTAATTTCAATTTCCAGCTTGCCGATATCTTTCCATTGCATTAGTAATTCATACAGGCGTATCCCGTAGGTGCTTTTCATGTTTCCTACATGCTTTAATTTGTAGCGCGTAAAACAGCCTTGAAGTTGGTTTAAATACGGTATTAAGTCCGGTGCAAACATAAGTCCTATTTTTCCCTCGGTTTCCATGTAACAAATAGAGCTTATCCAGTGGGTTTGTAATTCGTTAATGTTTGGTCTGTCTGGAAATGGATTTTTTATTACGATGTAACGTTTAAAAAGTTTTTTACTTACATCAATCAGCATTTTGTAAGCATTTTTTTCTGAAACTCCAAACATCATTGCAAAGTCTTTTGCCGATAACTCGAATCTATCGGTGGCTAACAACTGTTTATTGTGATCTACCAAACCAATGCAGGCTAAAACCACTCGCTGCTCATTAAGGGTGAGCTGATACCCTGCTTGTATAACGGCATTAGATTTATAAACAGTTAAATTATTGCTTTTCATTTAAAGATAGCCCCCCTGATTTAAAGTGAAGTCCACTATACTATACCATAACTTAAGGACTATAAAAACAAAGTCCCTTAATAACGTAAATTTGTCCCTACATTGACCGTAAATTTGTCCCTTAATGACCGTAAATTTGTCCCTTAATGACCGTAAATTTGTCCCTTAATGGACTCTATAGGCCACGGATACCAAGCCCTACAGACCGCCTAAAAGTCTTTTAAAAGCTTTTAAAAGATTATATAAAAGGCGCACACGACCAAAACGCCTGTGTATAACCAAAAAAACAAGATCAAAAGCGATGATAGTCTGTGTGTGATAAGTCACGCCTAAGCGCACAGGCTCCCCGATTTGAGCATCCAAAGGCATTGATAGAGTGTGGTGTGGTTTAACCGTGCCTAAGCGCACAGACAACCCGATTTGAACATCCAAGAGCATTGAAGTATGTGATGTGGTTTAACCGTGCCTAGGCGTACAGGCTACCCGATTTGAGCATCCAAAGGCATTGACAGTATGTGATGTGGTTTAACCGTGCCTAGGCGTACAGGCTACCCGATTTGAGCATTTAACTACAGCGTTTATAAAGTAGTTTAATACCCTGAATTTGTCGTTTTATAAACCCTGAATTTGTCGTTTAATCACCCTGAATTTGTCGTTTAATCACCCTGAATTTGTCGTTTAATTTCATGGCCTACGGTCTGTTTTTAAGTGCGGTTAAAATATATTTCACGCTTTGCCAAATTTTGGCCTATTTTTTGGCAAAAAAAAATGATTTGATAGCGACTCATTCATTTTTATTACATAGGGCGCGTTATGACCACTGAAAACGGATTCCCACATACTGGATTTTTACGTATCAAACAAATATTGGGCGACAAAAAGTCGAATATTCCGGCATTAATCCCAGTGAGCGCAAAAACATGGCGGGATGGAATCGAATCCGGTTTATATCCCAAACCGGTAAAAATAAGTTTAAGAATAAACGGCTGGCGCGTTACTGACATTGAAAAACTGATTTGTGACATGAACAACCAAGCATAAAAAAATCGGTATATTTGAATGAAAAATTCAAAAAAAATCGATTTTGATTCAATTAATCAGGCGGCGTTAAATTGGCCTCTTGAGTCATTACTTAATCAATGGCTACCAGGCGGATCAAAAAACGGCTGTGAGTATGTCGCGTTGAATCCTACGCGAGCCGATAACCATAAAAACTCTTTTTCAATTAACATCAATTCTGGTGTTTGGGCTGATTTTGCTACAGGTGATAAAGGTGGTGATCCGGTTTCCCTATACGCTTACATAAACAATTTAAAGAATGGTGATGCTGCAAAGGCATTAGCTAAAATTTTGAGCGTTAGCGTTGTTGGTACAGTACCCAAGCAAAAGCCGCCATTAAAAGACAAAACCCCATGGGTGGCAATAATACCGCCCACAAATGCACCTGAACGACCAAAAGCAGACTTTAGGCGTGGACTTCCTGAAAAAGTTTATTCTTATCGAGATGCTGATAGCAGAATAATGGGCTTTATCTGTCGCTTTAAAAAATCAGATGGTACTAAAGAGTTTAAACCGCTTACTTGGTGCAGACATTCGCAAACTGGTAAACAGGAATGGCGTTGGAAGTCTTTCGAGATCCCACGGCCTTTATACGGATTAGATCGGTTAGCAACCAAGCCGAATGCTACTGTTTTAATCTTAGAGGGCGAAAAATGCGTCGATTCTTCACATGAGCAATTATTAGATTTAGTCTGTTTGACCTGGTCGGGTGGCTCCAATGCGCCTAATAAATCGAACTGGCTACCACTGGCAGGTAAAAAAATCATTATCTGGCCTGATTGTGATGCTGAAAAAGATAAAAGAAGCGGCGTGCTATTTCCGGAACCAAAGCAACCAGGCACAAAGGCGGCTATCGAAATCGCTGGAATATTGCAGAAGATAGGGTGCCGCGTATGGCTAGTAAAAATCCCTAAACCTGGAGAAAAAAAACACGGCTGGGACATTGCCGACGCTATCGGTGAGGGGTTATTAGGTGAAGATTTAGCCGCTTTTATACGCGGTAATTTGCAGCCGTTTGAAGGTTTAAACAGTTTAGTGCCAACAAGTCAGATAGACGTTGAAAGCGTGCAACCGAGTCGACACACACGGCAAAGTCTGGAAAAACTGATTGATGAGACTGAAAGCATTGATACTTTAGTTGTTGATGTGGTCATGCAGGTTGCTAATTCTGGTCTATTAAAGCCGTTGATCGAGTACCTGTTAGCAAAGATCGCAAAAAAGGCGGGTGTGCCGAAAGCCTCACTTTTAGAGGTCGTTAATTCGTTTATTTATAAAACCACGGCTAGCATTAATTCCAGTGATAGCGACGGCTGGATAGATGAGATTAATAAAAATCATGCAGTCGTGTACATGGCAGGAAAAACCCTAATTTTTAACAACGAGTTTGATCCGGTAATGAAACAGTGTTTATTCACCTTTTCAAATCGGAATGATTTTGAAAATAGGTTTTGTAATCGTCGGGTTTTTCATAAAGGCGATGATATAGGATTAGGCGCGTATTGGTTTAATCATCCACGGCGTAGAGAGTTTGACGGACTTGTTTTTTGGCCTGGCGAAGATCTTCCAGGCTATCTGAATTTATGGACGGGTTGGGGGGTTCAACCGAAAGTTGGTTGTTGCAAAAAATATCTTGAGTTTGTTCTGGATATTATCTGTTCGGGAAATCAGGATTTATATAACTACATCATTTTTTGGTGCGCTCATTTAGTCCAGCGGCCTCAAGAATTACCAGAAACAGCGCTAGTTTTTCGTGGATCTGAAGGGATCGGAAAAAATACGTTTGTTGATCCGCTTAGAGATATTGTCGGACGTGAGCATTTTTTAATGTTGTCATCGCTTAACCAGGTAACAGGTCGGTTTTCAGGGCATTTGAGCAAAGCACTGTTGATTTTTTGCAACGAGAGCGTTTGGGGTGGCGATAAATCCGCGCAGGGCGTTTTAAAATCCATGATAACGGATGAATTCCAGCCTATTGAGTTTAAAGGTCGTGATTTGACGATGGTTAAAAGTTTCCGGCGGATGATTTTCGCAACCAATGAAAATTGGGCAGTTCCGCGCGGTCCCGAAGATCGACGCTATTTGGTCACTGATGTGTCGGATTCAAAAAAAGGCGATTATGAGTATTTTAAGGCCATTCGAGATGAGTTGAAATCGGGCGGGGTCGAGGCGTTAATGGCGTATTTTTTGAACTGGGATATTAGCAATTGGCATCCGCGCGATATACCTCAAACTTTACAGGAATGCGGCTGGGAGTTAAAAATCAGGTCGGGTGGATCAGTTATTCAATGGTGGTTTGATATGTTGGAACGGGGCTATTTTACCAAAAAAGAGGAGTCAACAATGGACGTACATGGACAAGCTGTGGTTATCCCTGAGAGTTTTGATTGGCCGTTAATATTACCTACAGAGTCGGTACAAAAAACCTATTTGCAGTGGTGCCTGGATTACAGAATCACGCATCCAGAACACCCTGTAGTTATTGGTCGGTCACTTTGCGAATGGGGTTTTAAAACCTCCAGACCAAGAATAGACAATCCAAACCGCAAAATATTTTACAAAATCCCTTCAATTGATGAGGCACGTTCTATTTTTTCTAAACGGTTTTCTATACCTGAAAGCGTTTGGGCAGAGCACGAGGAAGGGCAAGCATTTTTATGATTTGGTCATAGATCGGAAAAACAGACATAACCCCGCGTATTTAGTGGCTTGGTCATAGTAGACATAGTGGGATTGGGGTCTAAATTATTATATGTGCGTACCTGTGTGTGTGCCTATACGGTGTATGTAACCATGAGAGCGACTATACACACATACGATTTACATATAACTATTCTGATATGACTGCTATGACCAAGCCAGTATTCATAAGGGTTTTAGTGGTCATAGATAGGTCATATCGGTCATAGATAACAGTCAAAACTATTCAATATTGGAACAAAAATGGCATTTCAATCGCAATGTAAAAACAGAGTATTAGGAAAAAACATGGCGCAAGTCATGGCAAGTCGACAAAAAATGAAGGTCTGCTTTATCTGTTCTAGGCCATTTAATCGCCGCAAAGGACGCGGCAAGGCCATTCAAGTTCCTAATTTGATAGGGCGGTACATCTGCGAGTGTTGCACGGACAAATAACCAGATTAAAAACTATAACTCTTTGATTTATAAGGTAAAAGGTACTTTCTCAAGATGCTCTCAAGAGGGTTTAACGGGGCGCATTATTCCTATAGGCAATGGCTTTTTTAGATACTAAACAATGGACTTTCTAATAATTGTTTTACTTACCGAGTTCAAAAAATCGTACTTTTTACCAAAAAAAGCAAAATAAAAAGTGAAATTTTTGAAAATTCAGGGCGGGAAATTACATGGCACGCATGGGCAGGCAGGCGGATTTAGCGCGGGAATTGGGCATTTCCAAATCGGCGATTAGCCAGGCGTTTAAAAAATTCGACATTCAGATAGCGGTTAATGGCCTGTTTGACCTGGATCATGGGATTTATATGCTCCAGAAGAAACAGAACCAGGCTATTTCACAGGCTCAAAGAAAGGCCGATAAAAAACAACCTGCCGGACTGAAAAATCCAAAAGTCCGGCGGGAAATAATCCGGTTGTTGTGGCCTGTGTGGGAGCAAGCAATAGCCGAAACTATCCGTTCACGAGTTGAAACCTGTTTTGATAGTGCTGCTGACCGCCGTGACGTGGAAAATTATATGTTAGCGTCGATGGGAATATGGGACAAATTCCACCGGATCATTGACCGTCAAAATCCACCGGATATTGGAGATTTTCAATTCAAAAAACCGGATGCCATTAATTTTGATTGGATGAATACATCAATGCAGGATCAAATTAACCGGATCGTTACTGGTGAATACCTGGCGGAAACCTCCCCGTCCCCGCCTGACAATACCGCCGCCCTTGATGGATCGGACAATTTAAGCGGCGCAACCTCCCCGCCCCCGTGAACCCTGACCACCTGGCAAGTGAAAAAAATGGATGACCTAATACGACTAAAAACATTGCTGGCCGCTGGTGTGCCTATACCGGCTGAATTAGCAAACTGGTTAATTGATGGGATCGATGCGTTTTCATCCGGTACGCATAAATCACTATGCAGGGCGTTAGGGTTACGACGGCCTGGACTATCATCACATGCTACACGCGAACTGCTCAAACGCCGGAACGACTGTATTAAAAATATTGCGCTGATGTATGACGGCACGCCCTGGACTAAAGCTGTTTTGATTGAAACACGAAACAAACGCTATCCAATACTGCCAAGCGAAGAAAAAGCATTGTACGGCTATTTAAGATCGCTGAAAGTAAACATTCCGGCACGTCACAGGATTCTAACAATTTTGCAGGAAGGTGAATAAAACACCCTCTTTTCATTCAACAAAAAAACGTGAATCATTAGGCAAACGTAAATTAATAGGCCAAAAATTATGGACAAACAGAATGTTTTAAACGCGACTTTCATCCGTTCCCAAGCCGATAACAAGGCTTTCACAATCCCTGCAACATTAAGCACCGATACACCTATCGAACGCGGCGGCTATTCAGAAGTGTTAGTACACCGGCAAGGCTCAATCGACATGAGCCGCTTTCCATTACCTGTGATCGTCTCACATGATCCATCAAAATTAAATCTTGCCGTCGCTGAAAATCCGCAAATTCAGGGTAGTCGATTAACCGCGTCAATCCGGTTTGCTGAAAATCCTGAAGCCCAGCAATTATTTGCTGATATACAAAGCGGGATCATAAGGAATTTAAGCGTGGGATATAAATGGCAGGATTACAGCGAAACCGAAACCGTTACCACCGTTAACCGCTGGCAGCCGTATGAAGTATCAATTGTTTCAGTTCCAGCGGATCAAAACGCAGGATTTTTCAGGAGTAAAACCATGTCACCAACAGAAGATAAAAAAACCGAAATCAACACAGCCGAAATAACCAAGCAGGAACGCGACCGGATAGCCGGTATCAGAAACTTTGCCAAAATAGCCAGGGTAGAAGAAAGCATGGTTAATGATTTGATCGAACGCAATATCAGTTTAATAGACGCTAAAAACACCATCGTTGAAAAATGGGGTAAACAAGTCGATGCCGAAACCACACGCGGCGATGTCTCTTTTTCCTACGGTCGAGGCGGTTCTAGTGAGGATATAAAAACCGCGATGCTTGACGGGCTGTTGATGCGGTCGGGCATAACCGTCGACAAACCACATCCAGCGGCACGTGATTTTAAGCACACATCAATCATCGAAATTAGTAAAATTTTACTAAGGGATCGTGGCGATAATTTTTATAATGATTCACCAAGCGGTATTTTAAAACGTGCGATGAGCAATAGTGACCTGCCAGACCTGTTAAGCGGCTTGGCTAACAAAAGCATGATAGCCGGATTCATGGAAGCGCAAACCACCCACGGTGAATGGTGCAGTTTCCGCGAAGTATCCGATTTTAAATTGCAAAATCGGCTGGCATTATCCAGTTTTGAAAGTTTGTTGTTAACGCCGGAATTGTCCGAGGTTAAATATAGCGGACTGACCGATTTGAAAGAAAGCTACAAGATCGAAACCTATCAACGGGCAATCAGTTTTTCTAGGCAAATGCTCTTAAATGACGATCTGCAAAGCTTGACCGATATGCCGTTCAGGATGGGAGCCGCTGCTACGCGCAAAGAAAGCGATTTGGTTTACTCAATCTTGACGGAATCACATTTAATGAGCGATGGCAAAGAACTGTTTGCAGATACACGCGGCAACCACATCGACGACGTACTGGCCGAACCTGGACTGGCCGCAGCGGTTGCGATTCTTAGGAAAGCAAAAGACATTGGCGGCTTCGGTTATTTAGGCTTAAAGCCAAGATGGTTAATCGTTGGAGTGGATCAAGAAATGGCCGCGCTGGAATTATTAGCCAAACTCAATAACCCAATAGCTAATAGTCTGGCGATACCCAACTCAGACTTTAGTAAAATATCATTGATCGTTGAACCCAGAATCGAAAGCGCAACCGCCTGGTATCTACTGGCCGCTGGCGTTGAAACCGTTGAAGTGGGTCATTTGGATGTCAACGGAATCAGTTTTGATACCGACCAAAGTTTCAATACTGACGCGCTTAATATGAAAGTCCGGTTGGATTGTGCCGCAAAAGCTCTTAGCCCATTGGGCATGGTCAAAAGTACCGGCGATAAAGACGAGGCGTAACAGAATTTATTGGTGTTCGTGCATCCGACATCAATAATAGGCGTTTGCCGATTTTTCGCTTGATCCTAAAAAAATCGGATTTTTCACTCGCAGTAATGCGGGTTTTTTGTGCCTAAAACCTATTTTTAGGGAATGACTATGGACAAAATAACTTTAACTCGCGGGAAATTTTACCCGATTACGGTAACTGAAAATGAGGGAGCCGTGGCTCAATTCCTGATTAGACCAGGCAATTTTTTACAGATTGTTTTACCAAGCATGAGTGACATAGAACAAGCGGCTATTCAATCGGGAATGATTGTGGGAGGGTTGATGTATGAACGCGGCGCAATGATGCTATTTTTCCAATTTTTCGGAGATAATAAACCAGAAATCACCTTTTCTGTTCCGTATAACGTGCGGATGTTACCACCTGATAATCGAATTTTGCCAAACATTAACAGTCCGGAACAGCGATTTTCTTTTGAGATCCATGGCATAGACGAAAATAAAATTTTGCGGGTTATTCGTATCGCAACCATGCCGCCGAAAATGACGCTTGAATTTTTAAACGCCGTACTGGATCAATTAGTGACCATCGAAAAACAGGGCGTTATGTCTGACTGGCTGGAACGCAAACCTGATTGGCTTATTAAAAAATCACTGGCTTGGGTCCTGGATTGA
>Ga0208102_1000692_pt1 | contig 10167 bp, 9 predicted proteins | sample CryBogmetaGMA17M_FD_184549 | JGI IMG/M metagenome (GOLD analysis project Ga0208102, IMG submission 184549) | Freshwater microbial communities from Crystal Bog, Wisconsin, USA - MA17M (SPAdes) | ecosystem: Environmental > Aquatic > Freshwater > Lake | place: Crystal Bog, Wisconsin, USA | collected...
CCATCATTATTTGCTAATTGAGTATACAGATATGCGAAAGTATTCATTACTTTCGCATATCTGTATACTCAATTAGCAAATAATGATGGTCGAAAAGGACATTAAGGAAATTTTATGAGCTTTTCATAAACAAAAACAGAATTGTTTCAAGCTGATGCAAAGACAAAGCTGTTTGTTTACGAGTGGCTGCCCGATCAGAAGGTCAAAGCCGTGATGATTGGCATCCACGGCGGCATGGCCCATAGTGAAGACTGGGTAACGCCAGCCTTGTATTTCAAGCAGAAAAGCTTTGCCACCTATGCTCCGGATCTGCGGTGGCGTAGAACGGTATTCAGTAATGATAAAATGCCCAATCAAGGATACTGTTCCGGAAATTCCCCACGAACGGGAAACCCCTGATACATGAACACAAGCAGTTCATTTATTTAAACAGGAGGTATCGAATGCGGGATGTATTTATTGTCAGTGCCGTCAGAACGCCGGTTGGCAAGCAACGAGGCTATTATCGCGAATACATAGCACCGGAACTGCTTGCACTCGTGCTCAATGAAGTTGTCGAACGCGTCAAGCTCGACGCAAATCTGGTGGACGATGTCATCACCGGATGCGTTTACCAGATTGGCGAACAGGGATTCAATCTGGCGCGGATGGGGATTTTATCATCGCGTCTTCCTGTGACATTGGGAGGCATCAGTGTGAACCGACAATGCGGGAGCAGCCTTTCGGCGATACAGATTGGCGCTGGCATGATAGCAGCGGGGACAATGGACACAATCATCGCCAGTGGTTGCGAAATCATGTCCAAGTATAGCATCGCTTCCGACATGAACTGCACGCTATCCAACGGACAGAACGCGGGACATCCAATCACGAAATCATATATGGACAACTACGGCATCCCCGATCAGCTTACCTCCGCCCAAGCCATAGCCAACCAATGGAAAGTAACGAAGGAGGAATGCCAGGATTTTGCCATCGCGAGTCATGAAAAGGCTATAAAGGCCACAAAAGAAGGTTATTTTAAAAAAGAGATAATGCCCGTGCATGGTTTGGACAAGGAAGGCAATAAAATCCTTTGCGATACCGACGAGACGATGCGCGCCGGAGTTACTCGGGAATTGCTCGATAGCCTAAAGGTACTGCCCGGCACTGACTGGATTACGGCCGGACTTTCCAGCACAGTAACAGACGGGGCTTCCGCTGTATTGCTTATGAGCGGGAAAAAACTGAAGGAACTGGGATTGACACCGCTGGCTCGCGTTGTGGGAAGCGTTGTGGTGGGATCCGACCCCAAGCTAATGCTTACCGGCCCCATGACCGCGACACCGAAAGTACTCAAGATGGCGGGCATGAAGATGGACGACATCGATCTCTTCGAGGTGAACGAGGCCTTTGCGCCAATCCCGCTGGCCTGGGCCAAAGAGCTCGAGGCCGACATGGCGAAACTAAACGTCAATGGCGGTGCACTAGCGCTGGGGCATCCTGTAGGAAACAGCGGATGTCGTCTAAGTGTCACTGCGATCCACGAGCTTCAGCGTCGAAAGGCTAAATATGCTCTAGTGACTCTCTGCACTGGTGGCGGTCAAGCCCCGGCGACAATATTCGAAAGGGTTTAGTTTTGAATTTAAAGCAAACATTCAACTAAGGAGTTACGCCATGATCGAAGAAAACCGCGAATATGGTAGTTGTCTAGTCACTATCAAAAACAACTATGCCATCGTAACTTTTAACCGACCGGATAAGCTGAACGCTTTTAGTCCAGACTTGTTTGAGGGAATCCAGAAAGGCTACGCAGCTCTTAAGCGTGAAAAAACGATTCGCGCAATAATCTTTACCGGCGCCGGCGACAATTTTTCGGCCGGAGGAGATGTAGCGCTTGATATTGACCCGCTGAAGAACATGTCGCTCAAGGAGTTCAAGGAATACTTCGATCCCCTCGTCGAGCTTTACATGGATATGTACAACATTGACAAGGTCACTATAGCCGCAATAAACGGATTCGCGCTCGGTGCCGGGTTTGAAATGACCCTGCTGTGCGATTTCCGCATCGCATCCGAGACAGCGCAGTTGGGCGAATTTTTCGTCAAGATGGGACTCGTTCCCGAAATCGGCATGTGCATTCTTCCCAGGATCGTGGGTCCGGGCATGGCACGGTATATGTGCTATACTGGTGATCTGATCGATGCGAAAGAAGCGCTCCGGATCGGCCTTGTGGAGAAAGTGGTTCCGGCAGCGCAACTTCTCCCCGAATCGGAAAAATTAGCACGACGACTTGCTCGTGGGCCTGCGGCAGTTGGAATCATCAAAAAGGCTATGAACCAGATCGGCGGTCAGCCGCTTGAACTCAGCACCGACGTGGGCATTAGTTATCAATTCGCCGCTTCCAGAACGAAGGATCACGCGGAGGCCGTAAAGTCCTTCCTGGAAAAAAGGAAGCCGACATTTACCGGAGACTAGCCCGAACATATTGAAAAAATCTTTCTTGCAAAACAATTAATTGTCTGCATAAAAGAACTACCTTTTTTTAATAGAAACACAAAATTATGGAGGTAAGGTATGAGTACTACTAAGCAAGATTATGTTAATCAGTACAAAGAACTTCTCGGCAACCAGGCCAATTATGTGAAAAAATATTCGGCAGATAATCCGGATGGCACTGCCATTATCGAATACAACACCGGAGAGAAAGTATCATGGAAAAAATTCAATACTTCCGTCTCGGCATTCGCGGCAAAACTTCTCTCTCTAGGATTGAAAAAGGGAGATGTTGTCGCCACATCGCTGCCCCTTCTCAAGGAACATATTTATCTTATTTACGCTTGTTACAGGGTCGGTTTAATAGTGGCGCCTCTTGACCTCCGGCTTAAAACATCCGAAATACAATATTGCCTGGACAAGATAAAACCGAAAATTTATTTTTTCCTGGGGAAAACCCCTGTTGTTGACTTCAGGCCGATGATTCAGGAGGTAATGAAGAAATCGAGTTACGTAAAAACCTGGGTCCAGTTTCAGAAAGAGAAAGACTTGATTATTGATGGAGCCATGGGGATTGCCGATTTCGCCGCGGATATTAAAAAAATCTTCCTGATCAGCCTTCTTACCGGTTCAGTGAGAAGAGCATCAAAAAAAACAGCTACGCGCGATGCGTGTCTTATCATATTCACAACAGGATCAACCGGATCGCCCAAACCTGCGCTACTCTGTCACGAAAATATTCTCGTTCAGAATATTGGTCTGGTCAACGCTTTCCAGTTTAATAAAAACGACATCATGCTCGTTAACCTTCCACCATCGCATGTCGGCTGCATAACAGAACAGCTCGCCACGACGATTTACGGAGGTGGGACATCAGTGATACTCCATATATTCGACGCGGAGATGAGTTTAAAAGCCGTTCAGGAACATAAAATTACTCTTATGGGGCAGATACCAGCTCTCTTCAATATGCAGTGGAAACTTCAGAACTACGCAAGTTACGATCTATCCTCTCTTCGGTTTGTTCTTTACGGAGGACAAGCCGTATCTGTCGAATTTTTAAGAAAGATGCAGAAGATGGCACCGAGGATGGGTTCCGGACTCGGGCTCACCGAGACAGGCGGCTTCTGCACTTATACCGATGTTGATGCTAAAGTTGAAGACATAGCAAAAAGTATCGGATTTGACATGCCGCTCTTCCCGATCAGCATAAGGAAACAGATGAAGACTGACGGCACAGCAGGTGATCAGCTGGCGCTGGGAGAGGTCGGAGAGATTTGTTTTTCAGGCCCGCAGATATTCCTTGGTTATCTGGGAGATGAGGAGAACACTAAAAAAACAGTCTCGAGTGACGGTGTATGCTACACCGGAGATCTGGGGTTCTACGACGATACCGGTCTCCACTTTTCCGGGAGATCAAAACTTGTAATTAAACCTAAAGGATACCAAGTATATCCTGATGATATCGCCAATCATATAACTGAAAAATTAAAAGACCGTGTCGCCAATGTCGCCATAGTTGGAGTTGAACATGAAATGTTTACAGAAGGTGTCATGGCATTCGTGGAAAAGATTGAAGGGAAAAACGTAACGGTTGATGAAGTAATGGAAGTTTGCAAAGAGATTGCTTCCTACGCCAGGCCTTCGCATGTCGAAATCCTTTCAGCCGGAGAGATGCCGCTAAACAGAGTGGCAAAAACTGATTTCATGGTACTGAAGGATAAAGCGAAAGACATTGTTAAAAAATTGAGAGCTGAAGGCAAATGGGATTCTTAGCTGAACCTGTGTTGGAGTTTAAATGAAAATAAGCTCAAGATTTGTCGGGACTCCGCTTCGTACCCTTGAAGTTGCGGTCACGGCCCGGCAGACCATGAATTATGCTGCGGCAGTGGGGGATAACAATCCACGCTACTTTCACGACGAAATACCGGAAGGTATCATTGCGCCGCCTATGCTGGCCGTAGCCCTGACTTGGCAGATTTGCGGACGGATTTCTGAATATCTTCAGGCCAAAGATTTCCCATGGGAGCTTCTGCTCACGCAAGTACACTATACCGAACACCTGGAGTTTCACCGCCCTATCCTACCTGGTGAGCGACTCTTCATACACGGAAAAGTTGCCGCCATGATCCAGCATAAGGCCGGAACTCTGGTTGTGTTAAAGTTTGATGCCCGGGATGAGTCTGATCATCCCGTATTTACAGAACATATAGGCGGCATGATGCGAGGGGTTAGTTGTCCAGAAGGTGGTGCCGGAGTTGACGATATTCCCACTGTTGCCGCATCGCCCCTGAACGGAGCCGTAATCTGGGAAGCCCCACTGTATGTTGATTCTTTGGCTCCATTTATCTATGACGGGTGCACCGATATTCATTTCCCGATACATACTTCCCGTAAATTCGCCCACGACGTTGGTCTGCCCGGTATTATTCATCAGGGAACTGCAACGCTGGCCTATGCAGCGAGAGAACTAGTCAATCGGGAAGCCGGGAGTAATCCGGTTTTATTAAAAACACTTGCCTGCCGTTTTACGGGTATGGTCATGCCGGGATCGGACATACACATTCGGATGACCGGACGGCATATCACGAAGAGTGGAGTGATGGTTTACTTCGACGTTCTGAACGCGGAGGGAAAGAAAGCCATCAGCGACGGATCGGCTCTGCTGGCAATGGCTCCGTAAAAAAACACCTGCTGACCTCTTATTCAATCTTGGACATTTCTTCATAGATTTTTAGTTCTATAGTACTGAAGAATACGTCATATTGCTCTTTGTTTAATAACCTGCGCATTTCCCAGCCTTTTTCAGTCTTCTTCTCTGTAATAACGGAAAGGATGACTTCACACTCTTTCCAGTTGAGTCTTCTGACGATGGCATTACTCTTTGTTCTCCATTCATCCTGTATGAAATAATCCGAATCTACAGTAAGGTTTTTATAATTTATCTTAACACTGCTGCCAACGCTTTTCTCTTTAAACACACTGGCAATTGACTTGAGTATAATCACTTCCTTAGCCTCATAATTATGCCTAAATTCATCAGGCTTGGATATAACAACTTGTCCATGTTGAGGAGTGCAGGAAATTAAATTTACAATAATGATAATTGTGCCGGCTAAAGAAATGGACAGAAATGTTCTGGGATTGGTCACTTTTTTACCTCATTTAAACTTATTTTTGTTACTTATTTCCATTCACCCACCAGTTACTTTTATCTTTGAACCACCAATTGGAATAATCAGTCTTAATGACACTTTGGGCCATTTTTTTGCCTGCTTCAGTGCTCAGCCGCTGCATTGCAAAATTTATCCATTCCTCAGCATACTTATTTCCCAAATCACCACATTCTTTTAACTGTAGAATAAGAGCTATTTGATCGGCATCGCGAGCAACTAATGCTTCCTTTGTTTCCTGTCGGTTAAATTCATCAATTGACTCTTTAATATCAATGCCAAAAGGCAGATCCTCGGTCAATTCTCGCACTGCCTTTCCTTCATCGACATTCACATATTTTTTATTCACATAATTCATATCACCGGTGCGAGCTTCAGGTAAATCATGGAAGACACACATTTTCAGCACGCGCAATTCATCTAGCGATGCGTCAGCCTTACACAGAGCATAACCAACAAATACTGTACGTAATATATGTTCAGACACGGATTCCTTGCCACTGCCGAGAAACTGATAACCACTGCGCGGCGTTTTGGCGAGCATTCCTGTTTCAAATAAAAAGTTAGCAATTTTATGCATGTTGATCCTTCTTCAATACCTTAATGCGGGTGGCCATCATTTCCGCCATTTTCGTAATTTGCGCCTGCAGCGATGCAATGCTGTCATGCCTCATGCTTGCTATTTTATCCAATTGAGCCTTCCAATGTTCCAGGAGATCTATTTCATTCTCTTTTAATTTTTTTTCAAAACGTTCCTGATATTCTTTTATAAATGCGCTTGATGAATCCATTGATGTCATCTTCAAACCTCCTTCGTCTTATTGTATTTATTCATTACATCATTGGAGGTCTATCTTGCAACCGGAAATGATAGTTTGACACTATAGATTAAATACTATAAAGAAACGCAACAAAATTAAGGGAAAGCGGATAAACAGAATGTCACCTAAACCCAATTCAGAAGATATCGCCGGCGGGCAAGCTATACTCGAAGGTGTTATGATGCGCCACGGCAATAAAATAGCGGCCGCAGTTCGCAGACCGGATAAGCAGATCGTCATTCAGGAACGTGATTATATTCCCCTGACAAAACGATACAAGGTACTGGGATGGATATTTATCCGTGGAACAATCAGTCTGTTTGAAATGATGATCGTTGGAATTAAGTGTCTGATGTTTTCAGCGGAAGTAGCCTTATCAGAAGAAGAAAGAAAACCGAAAAGCTGGGAATTTACTCTTTCTTTCATTATCAGCTTCGCGGTAGCAATATTTTTCTTTGTTGTAGTGCCGGCATTCTTCTTTACCAAAATAAAAGATTTGGTGCCAAATTTAATTATTCTAAATATACTGGAAGGATGCGTACGGCTCGGAATGTTCCTTGGTTTTTTATGTTGCACACTTTTAATGGAAGATATGCGCCGTGTTTATATGTATCACGGAGCGGAGCACAAAACTGTATTTGCCTGGGAACACGGCCAGGAATTGACGGTGGAAAATATCAAAGAATTCTCCACTCGCCATCCACGGTGTGGAACAAGCTTTATTCTGTTCGTCATGATCGTTTCTATCTTGATCTTTTCTTTGTTAGGACGCCCGGATTTTCTGCACAGAGTACTGTACAAAATATTACTACTTCCAGTTGTTGCGGGCATTTCTTACGAGGCCATCCGTTTCACCGGCAAACACAGCCAGTGGAAGTGGGTGCAATTACTTAGCTGGCCTGGTTTGACACTGCAAAGGATTACCACCAGAGAACCATCCGATGATCAAATCGAAGTCGCCATTGCGGCAATGAAAAAAGTAATTTAACATCGATTTTCTTTTAACCACGGGTATGAACATCAAATGCAAGCTGTGTGATATTACACACTCCTCTTCGCGGGATAATTCAACTTACAGATATGGCTGCACTGCATTTGTAATATCTGAGTTTCATTAGAATTGGAGTTTCGCGATAAAATCACTAACCAGTTCTATTCAAATAGATTTTTACTAATGATTTTCATCTTGCATACCATTGTTTGCTTGTTGTATAAGCAATTGACTTTTCTTTTGAGGTGAAGTAATTAATTAATAACAATACAACTTTTCACTCTCTAACAGAGGGGGATGCATAATGAACAATCGATACACTTTGGCTTTGCTTGCAGTCATATTTTCAGCAGTCTTTTTTTCTGAATTATCAATGGCAAAGGAAGACACTGCACAAATAATTCTTAAAAAAACAGCCACGTCAAAACAAAACCTGTACACATATACCGTAAAAAAAGGAGATATGATTTCTACTATTGTCAGACATATTCCCAATATAAATAATGAGGATATAAAAGATAATTACAAAATCATTAAAGACCTCAACCCGGATATATCGGATCTCAACAAGCTCTTGGTAGGACAATTACTGGTCCTTCCCGGAAAACCATTATACGAAACGCAGCAAAAGATGGAATTAAATACTTCGTATAGAGCCGCTACTGCGGTTTCTCCAAAAAACAATCCTGTGGGCGATAATACTTATGTAATAAAGAAGGGTGAAAACCTGATTGGAATCATCCATCGTGAACTGAAAATTAAAACAAATACCCAGCCGGTTATTGATATTATTAAATCGCTTAATCCGAATGTTATAGATTTTAACAGAATTTATGCCGGGCAAATCATAAAACTTCCCAATCAAACCGTTTTCGTGAAGGCTGAGGAAGAAGACAATGGTAATGTTCAACAAATAGTAAAACAGGCAGAAAGCCAGAAGCAGCCCGAAGAGATCATTGAATTAAAAGAAAAGATAGTGATGCCACCGGAGGCCCGCATAGCCTTAATTAAACGCATCATCACCCAAATGAACGGATCAATTATGACCATGGGCAATTACTATCTTCCCATACCTAAAACCGGACAAGTAACCATTGATTGTTCTAAAATTCCCGTAATTGAATTTGATGATCAGACAATGATGTTTCTTGATTTGGAAAACCGGGCTGATGAAAACCTTCAAAAAATGATTAATGATAATTGGGCCAACTATCATCTGATAAAAGTTGATAAAAAAGATAATGTTATCGACGTCTTAAAAAAGATTTTTAATACAGCCAAAGGCTACAGCATGACCAAAAGAGAAACGCCCCTGACGATAGGCTCTCTTCCGCCGGTCGATTTAATTGTTGATTGGGTTATTACAAAATCCAATTCCAAACAATCAAAACTGTTGATGCAGGGATTGTGTATCGTTTATGGAAATAATCCACTGCTGCCCAAATCCATTAAAAACTATGCACAGAAAAATGGTTTGATCATTACTGAATTTTCAGAGAAAACGGGAATCGTCGGTAAGCCGGAAGAAATTTACTCGCTGCCGCCCCTGCCTGTTTTTCCCAAAGCATCAGTCAAAGATTTTTCTTATGCTTTAATATCTTATTTAGGGTTCAAGGCTGAGAAAGACACCGAGGTGAAGGTATTCGATATTGTTAAAGATGGCTTTAACTTATCGATAAAAGCCGATGTGCTGGTGAAATCTGCTGACAAAAAATACATTATTTACTCGCGAAAACTACCCGTGCAATTCGTTAATGAGTTGAAAAAAGAGGGGTATGAAGTCGTTTCCGTTGCCGAGAACGATTCGCCTAAAAGTATAATGGGAAAGATTTTACCCGTCTTTAATATTACTTTCGCTTCCGGATTTTTTACTTTTTCGGGAATTGATAAAAATCAAGCTCCGTATATTCTAAGTTTTCAGGGCACTAAAATAAACACCGACAATAATTTGCATATAATTGATTTTGAAATTGACCAGGGATTGCGCAGTTTGCTTCGTGAAGTATGGACGGCTGATATTGCCAGATATTGACATCTATTCACAAGAATAATAATTTTTAAGCGCTGCGTTCTTTCCCGCGGCGCTTTTAATTTAATGAGTCCCAAGTTTCAGAGACACAGTTTAATTGTACCACTTCTTGCTATTTATGGACTTTTTATGGTTAAAGCTATCGCCCTCTTTTCCGGCGGATTAGACAGTATATTGGCTGCTGAATTGATCCGCCGGCAAAACATAGATGTTCTATGCCTTACATTCACAACTCCTTTTTTTAGCGCCCAGAAAGCCCAGGATGCGGCCAAACAAATGAATTTACCTCTGCTTATTGATGATATAACTGCCCAACATTTAATAATGCTTAAGTCTCCGCGCTATGGCTACGGCAAAAACATGAACCCTTGTATAGATTGCCACATATTAATGTTGCAAGAAGCCTGTAAAAAAATGATGGAAACGGGCGCTGATTTTATTTTTACAGGAGAAGTGTTGGGACAAAGGCCAATGTCTCAGGGTAAACAATCACTCTATGTTGTTGCTAAAAACTCCGGCTTTCCCGACTACATTCTGCGGCCGCTTAGCGCAGGGCTGCTCGAGCCGACAAAGGCCGAGATAGAAGGCAAAGTTGATCGTTCACGCTTGCTTTCCATTCAGGGAAGAGGCCGTAAAGAACAAGTGCAAATGGCTGAGGATTTCGGGATCACTAATTAT
>Ga0208102_1000695_pt1 | contig 10150 bp, 9 predicted proteins | sample CryBogmetaGMA17M_FD_184549 | JGI IMG/M metagenome (GOLD analysis project Ga0208102, IMG submission 184549) | Freshwater microbial communities from Crystal Bog, Wisconsin, USA - MA17M (SPAdes) | ecosystem: Environmental > Aquatic > Freshwater > Lake | place: Crystal Bog, Wisconsin, USA | collected...
GGCGTTGATTATGTGTTGCATGAGGCTGCGCTGGGTAGCGTGCCGCGTTCTTTGGAAAATCCGATCCGCACTAATGAGACGAATATATCAGGTTTTTTGAACATGCTGACGGCCAGTCGCGATGCCAATATTAAACGTTTTGTTTATGCCGCATCGAGTTCTAGCTATGGTGATCATCCCGGTTTACCTAAAGTTGAAGATATTATTGGGAAGCCATTATCACCTTACGCTGTCACGAAATATGTAAATGAACTTTATGCGGATGTATTTGGGCGTTGCTATGGTCTGGAGTCAATTGGCTTACGTTATTTTAATGTATTTGGTCCACGTCAAGATCCTGATGGCGCTTATGCAGCCGTGATTCCAAAATGGTACGGTGCGCTATTGAGATCGGAACCTGTTTTTATTAATGGCGACGGTGAAACGAGTAGGGATTTCTGTTTTATTGCGAATGTTGTTCAGGCGAATATTCTTGCTGCAACGACAATAAATCCTGCTGCAATTAATCAAATCTATAACATTGCGTTAGGAGATCGGACAACGCTGAATGAATTATTTATGTTAATACGTGATCAAGTCGCAAAAATTTATCCGGGAGTTAAAGAGCTTAAGCCAGAATATCGCGAGTTTCGAGAGGGTGATGTTCGACATTCGCAAGCAAATATTAACAAGATACAGGAACGTTTAGGTTATATCCCAACGCATAGGGTTGGGGATGGCTTGAACGAGGCAACCGAATTTTACCTTGCGAATGTAATTTGGCCGGGCGACACAGGTCATCGAATTTAAGTGCTGCTTTTCATGGATGCTAAAAGAAAAACAGTTGGATCTATTGGAAAATATAATAGATGGGAAGAAGAGTATTATTAAAAGATTGAAACTTGCATTCGCTTAAAGGCTTATCAAGCAGAGATATTTTGGTACCTTCATTTTGAGAACGTTGTTTCTGATCGGACGGTTTTAAATATATGCGTACCCAAAAATTACATAAAAAATTGTTCTCATGGCAATGATCGTTGCAATTACTGGCGGATCCGGATTTATCGGTCGTAAACTGGTGATGCGTCATCTGGAACAAGGTGATGAAGTTCGAGTACTGTCGCGTCGCCCCCCCGAAAAGTCGGGATTGCCAGACTCGGTAAGGTGGTATTGTGGTGACCTGAGCAACTCTGGAGATTTGCAGTCATTCGTTGATAAGGCCGATGTTCTCTACCATTGTGCTGGCGAGATTAAAGACGCGACGAAAATGAAAGCTTTACATGTTGATGGCACAGCCCGATTAATCAATATGGCAACGGGGCGTATTGGTCGTTGGGTTCAGTTGAGTAGTACGGGTGCATATGGTCAGCGCCATGATGAGATCGTGACCGAGGAAACAAGTTTAAATCCGAGCGGCACCTATGAAGTAACCAAAGTACAGTCAGATAACTTGGTAGCCAATGCAGCAAATAAAGGCGCGTTTAACTATATCATCCTTAGACCTTCTATTGTGTATGGGGAAACAATGAGTAACCGCTCCTTGTTCAGCCTCATTGCGTTGATTCAGCGAGGGTGGTTTTTTTTCATAGGACAACCAAACGTTTCAGCAAATTATATACATGTAGATAATGTAGTCAAAGCACTGCTACTCTGTGGATCTGCTAAACACGTAAATGGTCAAGTTTATAATTTATCGGATTCCCGAAGTTTGGAGGATTTTGTAAAAATAATTGCCAATGCGTTAGGGTGTAAAATACCTCATCTGAGAATACCTGAATTGCCTGTGCGTGTAATTGTCAAACTGTTGGGATGGATTCCTGGCATGCCTCTGACTGATTCAAGGATAAATGCTTTAACAAGCTATACTATTTATCAAAATACAAAAATTGAGCAGGAATTAGCTTACAAACATGTAATTTCCATGGAAGATGGATTAATTAAACTCGTTGCCTATTGGCAATCGAACTTGATGAAAAGTTAAATATCCTTCAAAGATAAATACGCAAAAAATGAATTGCTCTGATAGATACCGTATGGCTGTGGTGCGATCCAATGTGAAATACATTTTTGTTATATCGAGTAAAATTGCAGATTAGTTCATTTTAACTGTTAATAATGATAAAAGCTGTAAGTCTCATAATTAAAGATATAGAAATTATTTATTGATGAAAAAAATCTGCTACGTTGCTACTATTCCTGCTGTGGTTCACGCTTTTTTGCGTGGTCATATTCGTGCGGCAGTTGAAGAGTATGAAGTAACGGTAATTTGCAATAATGCTGATGTGCACTTGCTTGAGGGTATTAACGCTCGACTCATTCTTCTACCTATTGAGCGCAAGATATCGCCTTGGCGTGATTTACTGGTTTTGATTGAGCTGGTGTTGTTATTTCGTCGTGAACGTTTTGATTTAGTGCATTCCATTATGCCTAAAACCGGACTGTTGAGTATGTTGGCGGCTTGGGTGACAGGTGTGCCTAATCGGATACATATTTTTACCGGGCAGGTTTGGGCGACAAAACAAGGATGGGAACGCAGATTTCTCAAGCTGTTCGATAAACTGATTGTTTTATTTGCTACGCGTATCTTGACGGATAGTCCATCGCAACGTGATTTTTTAGTTTCTGAAGGTGTTTTGCTTCAAGACGAGTGTATCGTTTTTGGGGATGGTTCAATCTGTGGTGTCGATGCGGCTCAGTTTAACCCTGATGTTCAACTGCGTAACAGAGTACGAGCGGAGTTAAATGTCAGTCCGGAGCAAACCATAATTCTGTTTTTAGGTCGATTAAATCGTGATAAAGGCATTCTTGATCTTGTTGCTGCGTTTACCGAAATTGCATCACATAGACCTGAGGTACTACTGGTATTGGTTGGATCAGAAGAGGATATTTCTTTTTTACGCGTACAGGAAATTTGTGGGGCGCATCGCGAACGATTGCGCAGAGTGAGTTTTACTGCCAATCCTGAGCGTTATATGGCAGCGGCGGATATTTTTTGTCTGCCCAGTTATCGCGAAGGCTTTGGTCAAGTTATCATTGAAGCGGGGGCAAGTGGTGTGCCGACTGTTGCCTCACGTATTTACGGTATTACTGATGCAGTCGAAGACGGCAAGACCGGCTTGTTATTTACTGCGGGCAATATTACAGGTCTTATCCAATCTTTATTAAAGCTAATAGATGCCCCACTTTTTCGACAAGAAATGGGCGAAGCTGCACGTGTGCGAGCACTTGAATTATTCCCCAGTCATAAAATTACAGCAGGAATGTTTTCGCTGTATAGTGAGCTATTAACTGAGCGTTATGATTAATAAATGAGCAAGATGGATAGATTAAATAACGCATATAACCCAAAGTTGAATACGATACTTGTTACCGGAGCCAATGGCTTTGTTGGCAAACCGCTTTGTCTGGCGTTATTTGCGCAAGGTCAAGCCGAAATAACTGGGGTCAGAGTAAAGTTAAATAATAGGGGCAACGTAAATCCTATTAAATTACGTCTTGTTGGCAGGCTTATCATGGTGTACTATGTACATCAAATATTCAGGAGTAGCTAATAGGTGAGTCACGCCTTCGAATTCATTGAGACTCCCATTTTCACCAAACAAATCAAGGCGATTGCTACTGACGATGAGTTGAAGGATCTACAGGTAGAGCTTATCGCGCAGCCGGAAAAAGGTGATCTCATTCAAGGTACTGGTGGACTGAGAAAGATCAGGATGGCTACTGGTGGGCAAGGAAAGAGTGGGAGTGTTCGAGTTATATATTTTTTAGCGACAGTAGAAATTATTTATTTGGTTCTGGCCTATCCAAAAAATGTTAAAGATAGCCTGAACCAAGCAGAGAAATCTGAGCTGAAGAAGTTAACCAAGTTGCTTAAAATCGAGGTTTAATATGAGTATTTTTAATGAGTTGAAATCTTCACTTGAAGAGGCTGTTGATATTAAGCAAGGCAAGAAGCTAGCGTCACGAGTAACCCGGTATGATGTTGCCAATGTAAAAGCACTTCGAGCCACGTTGGATGTATCTCAGCAAGAGCTGGCTGATGCTTTGGGGACTAGCGTTGATACGATAAAGAGCTGGGAAAACAAACGACGTAACCCAACAGGTCTTGCTGCTAAGGTGCTAGCGACCATTCAGGACAATCCAAATTATTTCCATGATCTTGCGGCTCACTAAATAACCGGGATCAGAGAAATAGAGAAATAACCGGGGTCAGAGTAAAGTTATATAGACTTTCAGAAATTAAATTTCCAACTCACATCGCTGTATGCTCATACAGATAACATCCTTGAAGGGATGGTATCTGTCGACAGAGAAATTATTTATCTGAAAATCTATAGTCCAAACTGGTAATCTATTGGCATTATAATTTGAACCGTTAGAGGATGCACACATGGGATATTCCGATATTATTGCACATGAAATTGAATTGCTGCCTCCAGAAAAGCAGGTTGAGATATTGGATTTTATTGCCTTCCTAAAAGCCAGATATTTGCCAGCCGAGATTGCGTCAGTACCCAAAACTGCCGGGGAAATAGAAACTTTCTTTCGAAGCTTCAATGTGGACATCAGTGGCTATAAATTTGACAGGGACGATGCCAATGCCCGGTAGGATATTTATCGACACCAATATAGTCATTTACGCGCTCGGGCAAGGCTCTACTAAAGCACACCTTGCTGCCCCATTATGACTATTCTTGAGTCGGCTGCCTGCGGTGTCCCGACCGTAGCCTCACGTATTTACGGTATTAATGACGCAGTCGAAGACGGCAAGACCGGCTTGTTGTTTACCGCAGGCGATGTGGCAGGTCTTACTCAGTCTCTGCTAAAGCTTATAGATGACCTGTTTTTACGACAAAAAATGGGCGAAGCAGCACGTGTGCGAGCACTTGAATTATTCCCCAGTCATAAAATTACAGAAGGAATGCTCTCGCTGTATAGTGAGCTATTAACTGAGCGCCATGATTAATAAATGAGCAAAATGGTCAGATTAAATAGCGCATACAACCCAACGTTGAATACGGTACTAGTCAGCGGAGCGAATGGTTTTGTTGGCAGGCCTCTTTGTGAGCGCTTATTTCAACAAGGGCAATCTTTGATCAGAGTAGATTTTATCTCTCGCAATAAGATGGGTAAAAAAGCCATCTCAATCCAAAAGAAGAGCTTTAAAAACAAATGCTTGCCATTAATTTAACATCGGCACGATACATCGGAAAAAGGTTGTAATTTTTAGTATAAAACAATATTGTTAACAACTAGTTACAATTACAATAAGATCGGCATATGTTAATGCAGCCAGAAACACCATCCAGGATAGAGCCATGCCTGTTAGACGTAATCGATACAACGACTGCCGACCGAGTTGCAGATTTAGTGTGGAAGTCATCACAGCTAGGAAAAAAAATCAACGTAAAGACCGCTGGTAGTCTTTCAGATTTGATTAGAATAGCTAATTGTTACTACTCCAATCTTATTGAAGGTCATAAAACAAAACCCAGAGATATTGAACGCGCATTAGCAGAAGATTTGGACAATAACGGTCGTAATCGTAATTTGCAAATTGAAGCACGCGCACATGTGCGACTCCAAAAAAAACTGGATGATTGTTATCTCAAAGGTACCCCATTAAATCCTTGGACGGTTGATTTTATAAAAGATCTACACAAGGATTTTTATAAAGATGCCACTGATGACATGCTTCTGATAGAAGGCAAGGGGGACAGTTTTTACATGGTGCCTGGTGATTTTCGTAGTGAATCAGAGCATGACGTTATAGTCGGTCAACATTTACCACCAAGCAGCAAGGTGGTTGAGGCATTTATGGCGTATTTTGAACAAAAGTATTGCATGCAACCAATGAGGATGAATAGCAGGATCCTTGCTATGGCTGCGGCACATCACCGATTCAACTATATTCATCCTTTCCCCGATGGAAATGGTCGAGTTAGCCGGTTAATGAGTCATGCGATGGGGCTTTATGCGGGTATAGGCGCGAGTGGTTTGTGGTCAGTATCTCGTGGCTTATCCAGAGGACTTGAAGGTCGCATGAGCTACAGGCAAATCATGAATCATGCTGATATGAAAAGACAAGGGGAGCTAGATGGTCGTGGCAATCTATCGAAAAGGGCGCTGACTGATTTCATCAATTGGTTTATTGATGTATGTATTGACCAAGTGACTTTTATGGATAGTCTTTACGATTTAAATACAATGGAGTCCAGGTTAGAAAAATACATAAAGATTCATGAAATTAGAGGCGAGGCGCTCAATATCTTAAAATACGTCTGGCATAACGGAGAAGTTGCCCGAGGAAACGCAATAGCGACTACAGGACTAGGCGAGCGGACGGGTAGAACAGTGTTGGCATCATTACTGGAAAAGGGTGTATTAGCGTCAGAAACTATAAAAGGCCCAGTCTCTTTAAGGTTTTCGGTTGAGTCTATAGATATATTTTTCCCCAGACTGTTTGCTGAAACAATTGATTAACTGAGCGTCATGATTAATAAATGAGCAAAATGGACAGATTAAATAACACATATAACCCAACGTTGAACACGGTACTTGTTACCGGAGCGAACGGTTTTGTTGGCAAGCCGCTTTGTCTGGCGTTATTGGAGCAAGGTCAAGTTGTGCGAGCGGCGGTGCGTGGTGTAAACAGGCAGGTCGAAAATTGCGAGACGGTAGCTGTTGGTGAGCTAAACGGACAGACGGATTGGACAAATGCGTTGCTGGATGTAAAGGTGGTTATTCATCTTGCTGCGCGTGTGCATGTTATGAATGATACTGCAACTGATGCGTTGGCAGAGTTTCGCAGGGTTAATGTTGAGGGCACTTTACATCTTGCCAGACAAGCGGTTAAGGCTGGCGTACAGCGCTTTATTTTTATCAGCTCTATTAAGGTGAATGGTGAAGGCACATTAATAGGGCATCCCTATACCACTGAAGACTTACCCGCTCCGGTTGATCCTTACGGTATTTCCAAGTGCGAAGCCGAAGATGCGTTGCGTCAGTTAGCGATTGATACGGGGTTGGAAGTGGTTATTATTCGTCCACCGCTTATTTATGGGCCGGGTGTGAAGGCTAATTTTTTAAGCATGATTCGCTTGCTGGACAAGGGTGTTCCGTTGCCTTTGGGCGCGATTCATAATCAGCGCAGTCTGGTTGCTTTGGATAATTTGATTGATTTAATCATTACTTGTATTCATCATTCCGCTGCGGCTAATCAAACCTTCTTGGTGTCCGACGGTGAGGATCTTTCAACGCCTGAATTGTTACAGCGAACGGCGGCTGCTTTAGGCAAAAAAGCGTGGTTGTTGCCTGTTCCCGACTTTTTATTGGCGTGGGGCGCAACATTGACAGGCAAACAAGCGGTGGCGCAGCGACTCTGTGGTTCATTGCAAGTTGATATTTCCAAGACATGTACTTTATTGGATTGGAAGCCGCCTGTAAAGGTAGATGAGGCGCTGTGCAAGACGGCACACTTTTATAGCAGCTCCATACATGATTAACATCGGCTGGGTATTTTTTATTGCCCTGATTTTGGCTGCGATATTAACCGGATTATTGCGCCGTTACGCCTTGGCAGCCAGCTTGCTGGATATGCCAAACGCCCGCAGTTCGCATAGTATGCCAACGCCTCGCGGTGGTGGCTTGTCGATTGTTATTGTGTTTTTGCTGGGACTTCCGGTGCTTTCAGCGATGGGGATATTAGCGACAAATGCACTATGGGCATTTGTTGGGGCGGGTGCATGGGTGGCTTTGGTAGGGTTTCTGGATGATCATGGTCATATTCCGGCACGATGGCGACTACTGGCCCATTTTATCGGGGCAGCGTGGGGGCTTTATGGGTTGGGTGGATTGCCGCCGCTCGTGTTCTCGTTGCCACAATATCTGGACGTGTATTCTATTGATTTGGGCTGGGCGGGACAAATTTTGGGGCTGTTTTATTTGGTTTGGTTGCTTAATCTCTACAATTTTATGGATGGTATTGATGGGTTGGCCAGTATTGAGGCGATAACCGTTTGTCTGGGTGGGGCGCTTTTGTATTTATCAGGATATGATAATAGTGGGCAGTGGGTTACGCCGGTATTGATGGCAATGACTGTTGCCGGTTTTCTGTTTTGGAATTTTCCGCCCGCCAGGATTTTTATGGGTGATGCGGGGAGTGGTTTTTTAGGGATCGTGGTCGGACTTTTTTCCATTCAGGCCGCCTGGATTGCCCCGCAGTTTTTTTGGAGTTGGTTAATTTTACTGGGCGTGTTTATCGTGGATGCCTCTTGGACGTTGGCGCGACGTTTTTTAAACGGTGAAAAAGTCTACGAGGCTCACCGCAGTCATGCTTATCAGCAAGCATCGCGTTATTATCGTTCACATAAGACAGTTTCACTGGTTATTGGTGTTATTAACCTGTGTTGGTTAACGCCGTTGGCGCTATGGGTTGGGCTGGCTGGACTTAATGCCTTGCTGGGTTTGGCGTTGGCTTATTTACCGCTGATAGTATTGGCTATTTATTTCAACGCAGGAGCAAGAGAACCGGATTTATGCAACAACAATTAGCGCACTGGTTTATTGGTCTTCAGCGCCGGAATAAGGCGGTTATTTTAATTGGCGCGGATGTGGTTTTTGTCTTGTTTGCGCTGTGGGCGGCTTTTTCTTTGCGTTGGGGAGAATTTTATATTCCTAAAGGCGATGAGTGGTATTTATTTGCAGCGGCACCGTTTATCGCCGTACCTATTTTTGCACGATTAGGCTTATACCGAGCCATTATTCGTTATATTGAGATTAGGGCTTTATGGACAATTGCTCAGGCCACAACGCTTTATGCCTTGGTTTTTGCCTTTGTCTTGTATGAATCCGCTATCCAGGTTATTCCCCGAACGGTCTCACCACTAAATTGGCTACTTGTTATGTTGCTGGTGGTTAGTAGTCGCTTTTTTGCACGCTGGTGGTTGGGTGAGACTTATTTTAGCTTGGGCGGCATTCGAAGTGTAGCCGATTCCGGTAAAAAAAGTGTAGTGATTTATGGGGCGGGCAGTGCGGGTTTACAACTGGCTTCTGCGCTGGCGCACGGACGTGATTTTAAAGCAGTGGCTTTTATCGATGATGATAAATCCTTGCACAAAAGAAAAGCGAATGGACTGCGGATATATCCGCTAAGTTCTTTAAGTTATTTGATACAGCGTTACCAGGTTTCAGATGTTTTACTGGCCATGCCTTCTGCAAAACGCTCACGCATCAGTGAGCTTATCCGCTTGCTGGAACCTTATGCCATTCATGTGCTTTCAATGCCCGGGTTATCTGATATAGCCCAAGGTCGGGTTAAGGTTGATGCGCTTCAGGAAGTTGATATTGCTGATCTTTTGGGGCGTGACCCGGTCGCGCCCGATCCTTCACTGCTTAAGGCGTCAATTAGCGGTAAAGTGGTCATGGTAACGGGGGCAGGGGGGTCTATAGGATCAGAATTGTGTAGGCAGATTATTCAATTGCAACCACTTGCGCTGATTCTTTTTGAGGTGAGTGAATTCGGGCTTTATGCGATAGAAAAAGAATTGAATCACCGGTTAACCAATGGCTTGGGTTCCAAGCCCATAGAAATTATTGCCGTTCTTGGTTCAGTGACGCAAGCCAAGCGCATTGAAAAAGTATGTAAAGCTTTTAAGGTGCAAACTATTTATCATGCGGCCGCTTACAAGCATGTGCCGATGGTAGAGAAAAATCCTGGGGAAGCCGTATGGAATAATATCTTTGGAACTTATCGTGCGGCGCAGGCGGCCATCAATGCAGAAGTTGAACTTTTTGTACTCATTTCAACGGATAAAGCAGTCAGGCCGACAAATATCATGGGCGCGACCAAGCGTTTTGCCGAATTGATTTTGCAGGCGCTGAGTTTAAATGCGGATCATCATTCCAAAACCCGTTTTACGATGGTGCGCTTTGGTAACGTTTTAGGTTCGTCAGGGTCTGTCGTACCGTTGTTTAGAGAGCAAATAGCCCGTGGTGGACCGGTAACCGTTACCGATGCCAGAATTATTCGTTATTTTATGACGATACCTGAAGCCTCTCAGTTGGTTATTCAAGCAGGCGCTTTAAGTCAAGGGGGCGATGTGTTTGTGCTGGATATGGGCGAACCCATCCGAATTGTTGATTTGGCAAAGCGAATGATTCATTTAAGTGG
>Ga0208102_1000700_pt1 | contig 10125 bp, 7 predicted proteins | sample CryBogmetaGMA17M_FD_184549 | JGI IMG/M metagenome (GOLD analysis project Ga0208102, IMG submission 184549) | Freshwater microbial communities from Crystal Bog, Wisconsin, USA - MA17M (SPAdes) | ecosystem: Environmental > Aquatic > Freshwater > Lake | place: Crystal Bog, Wisconsin, USA | collected...
ATCAGTGGGTCACCAGTCCGACTCTGGTCATCGGCTCCAGAAATATCAAGCAGCCAGGATTTTTCCCACGACATCCGCAATCTGGCGGCAGTATCTTTGGGTTTCTTCTTTGGTGGGGCCTTCGACCATGACGCGGCACATGTCCTGGGTGCCGGAGTAGCGCACGAGCACCCGCCCTCTATCACCCAGCTTTTCTTCCACCTGCTTGATGGCGGCCATAATTTCCGGCACGGTTTCTATTTCCGGCTTTCTTTTCACGTCAATGTTTATGAGCATTTGTGGAAACACAGCCATGATGCTGGCCAGCTCCGATAGCGGCTTGCCTTCTTTTTTCATGGCGGCCAGCAACTGCAGGGCAGTAATCAAGCCATCACCGGTGGTATGATGCTGCAGAAAAATCAAATGACCGGAATCCTCTCCGCCAATGATGGCGCCGCGAGCCAGCATTTCTTCCAGCACAAAGCGGTCACCCACATTGGCAAAAACAGAATCAATGCCCAATTCCTTAAAGGCAACAGACAGCCCCAAATTACTCATAACCGTGCGGACGACAAAATTGTTCTTCAGTTTGCCTTCTTTTTTCAGCATGGCTGAGCAAATGGCCAATATCCGATCACCGGTGAGCACAGTTCCTTTGTCATCCACGGCAATCACCCGGTCGCCATCGCCATCGAAGGCAAAGCCCACATCGGCTTTCTGACGCAACACTTCGGCAGCCAAAGATTCGGGGTGCTGCGAACCGCAATTGAGGTTGATGTTTTTGCCATCGGGTTGATCGAACAGTGTAGTCACCTCAACACCCAGTTCGGCAAAAACTGCGGGAGCCATGCGATACGTTGCCCCGTTGCTGCAATCCAAAACGACTTTCATGCATTCAGGATTGAGTTCCCGGGGAAATGTCTGTTTGAGGAAGTCCACATAGCGACCGGCTGCGTCATCCATCCGGGACAATTTACCCAACTCTTTCGGTGCCGGATGGAGCTTATGCATATTGTTGGCAAAGATTAATTCTTCGATGCTGTTTTCTTTTTCATCGGAAAGCTTAAAGCCATCACCGTTAAATATTTTTATGCCGTTATCCTGCATGGGATTGTGAGAGGCGGAAATAACAATGCCGGCATCAGCACGCATGCTGGAAGTTAAAAAGGCAATGCCCGGCGTGGGAATGACACCTGCGGTAATGGCGTTGACGCCCATCGAACAAATGCCGGAAATAATCGCGCTTTCAAACATATCGCCGGACAGCCTTGTATCCTTCCCGATGATTATCCGGGGTTTGTGCCCCTGCCTTTTGGAAAGGTAAGCAATGGCACGTCCTACATTCAAAGCCATCTCCGCCGTCATCGGGTATTGGTTGGAAATTCCACGGATGCCGTCTGTACCGAATAGTTTTCCCATTATATCCTCCAGATTACTTATGTTTTTCTACCTTACGAAATCTATTTTTGCAACAGGAAAACTGGGTCTAGTGGTTGTTTTAATTTTTATTTTATTGTAGTATTTTTCCCAAGAGACATTAAATTAAAATTAAGGAAACAAATAAAATGAATCAAAAAGTGACTGTAGTAGGAGCAGGTAATGTCGGCGCGACAGTGGCGCAGAGGATCGCGGAAAAAGAACTTGCCGATGTTGTGCTGATTGATATTATTGAAGGCGTGCCGCAGGGCAAATCTCTGGATTTAGCTCAAGCGGCGCCGATTGAAAAACACGATGCGCATCTGACCGGCGCTAACGTTTATGAGGCTTCCGCCAATTCGAATATCGTGATTATTACGGCGGGAATCCCCCGCAAACCGGGCATGAGTCGGGATGATCTTCTGTCCACTAACCGCGGAATAATTAAAAACGTGACCAAACAAGTCGTGAAGTATTCACCCAACTCTATTCTGATTATTGTCAGCAATCCTCTGGACGCGATGTGCCATGTGGCCATGGAAGAAAGCGGTTTCCCCAAACATAGAGTGATCGGCATGGCGGGCGTTCTGGATTCCGCAAGATTTCGCTCGTTTATCGCAACGGAACTCAACGTCTCCGTGGAAAACATTTCCGCGCTGGTTCTGGGTGGCCATGGCGATACCATGGTGCCGCTGCCTCGATTTTCCACAGTGGCGGGCGTGCCGATTACGGAACTGATGTCTCCGGAACGCATCGAGGCGCTGGCTACAAGAACACGTAACGGAGGCGCGGAAATTGTCGGCCTTTTAAAAACAGGCAGCGCTTACTACGCACCGGCTTCGGCAGCAGTCGAGATGGCTGAATCCATCCTCAAAGATAAAAAGAAAATTTTACCATGTGCCGCTTATCTGGAAGGCGAATACGGTATTTCCGGCCTTTTTGTCGGCGTGCCGGTAAAGCTGGGCAAAAACGGAATTGAACAGATTATTTCTCTGAAGCTGACCGCAGATGAGAAGAAGGCATTGGGAAAGTCTGCCGCGGCGGTACAGGAGCTGGTGGAGGCGATGAAGAAGATGGCATAGTGCTATTGAAAAACGCCGATCCCCGCCTTCGCGAGGAGGGCGTCTGCGGCGTTGCGCTTCACCCTGCGCCGTTCAACGTAAGTCTTATGTACGCTTCACGGCTCAGGTCTGGCGCGCCTGGCATCTTGACATTTTTGAATAGCCCTGAATATTTTTTTTAACACATATTTAGTGTTTATTGAAAATATTTTTGAGGAGAATTTAAATATAACAGACTTATAGATTTGGAAATACAATTTATGAAGCGCAAAATCATCAGGATCGATGAAGAGAAGTGCACCGGCTGCGGTTTGTGCGTGCCGGGTTGCCACGAAGAGGCTATAAAAATTATCGATGGCAAGGCCAAGCTGGTCAGCGATGTTTTTTGTGACGGCCTGGGCGCTTGCCTGGGCGAATGTCCGGAAGGCGCACTTTCCATAGAAGAGCGGGAAGCAAATCCGTTTGATGAAAAGATGGTTCAGGAAGCTGCCGCCCGGAAAAAGAGTGATCAGGCTCAGGGACATGGTGGCAAATTCTCCCCGCAGGGTCTTGATGTTATTAGTTCTGCCGCCCACGCTTGCCCCGGATCGGCTCATGCGGTTTTTGAAAGAAAGTCACAGATCACACCGGCAGTAACGCCAGCGGGCGCAAAGCAATCTGAACTGACTCACTGGCCGATTCAACTGCATCTGGTTAATCCTGCCGCTGATTTTTTCCGCGGCAAAGATGTTGTGCTTGCCGCCGATTGCGTCGCTTATTCACTATCAGATTTTCATGAAAGATTTCTGAAAGGCAAAAGCCTGGCCATTGCCTGCCCGAAACTTGATGAGGGGCAGGATGTGTACGTGGAAAAAATACGCAAGATGGTGGACGAATCCCAGATCAATACTCTCACGATAATTATGATGGAAGTGCCCTGCTGCCGCGGCCTGCTGCAAATTGCTCGCGCGGCGCTCCAGGGCGCAAAAAGAAAAGTCCCTCTCAAAGCCATCATCGTCAGCACCCGCGGTGATGTGATGTCCGAAGAGTGGATTTAGGTAAATCTCAACATGAAAAAATTATTTTTTGGAAGCAATCCGTCTCTGCCGCAAGTACTCGAGGAATCCCGGCAGCACTGATATAATCACTATCGCAATAATTACTATCGTAAAATTATTTTTTACGGCGGGAATATTCCCGAAAAAGTACCCCCCCAGTAAAAATATGCAAACCCACGCGATACAACCGGTGACATTAAACAAAATGAATTTAGAATAATTCATGGCGCCAACACCGGCTACGAAAGGAGCAAATGTACGGATAATCGGCATGAATTGGGCGATTATGATCGTTTTCCCTCCATGTTTTTCATAAAACTGATGTGTTTTTTCGAGGTACTCTTTTTTAAAAAAACGGCTGTCTTCAAAATGAAAAACCCTGGGACCAATAAAATGGCCGACGGAATAATTAACCGTATCGCCAGCGATTGCCGCGATACAAAGTGATATTAGCAGTATTTCAATATTCAACGCGCCCATCGCCGCAATACTACCCAGGGCAAAGAGAAGAGAATCGCCCGGAAGAATGGGGGTAACAACAAGTCCTGTTTCACAAAATATTACCAGAAAAACAATAACATAAGCCCAGACACCAAAGCTCTTGATGATCACGGGCAGGTATTTATCCAGATGAATAAAAAAATCTATAAAATAAATGATTATGTCCATAAATAATTATGCTATAATTACAAATATTAAATTAATCTATATAAGTAGAATAGGAGGGTGTCAACATGAAAAAAGTATTAATCGCTGTATTAGTTGTCATCGTGGCGGTAGTTATCGGTTACTATACTTTCCCGGAAAAAGTAGCCGGTTACATGATGGATGCAGCCAGAAGCAAGGCCGGCCTGACCAAAAAAGAAATCAAGATCGGTGATCATAATATTGTTTATCTGGAAGGCGGCAAAGGGCCGACAATATTACTTTTTCACGGCTATACCGGAGACAAAGACAACTGGACATTGTTTGCACCTTATTTAACTAAGGATTACCATGTAGTTATCCCCGATATTCCCGGCTACGGTGAAAGTTCTATGATCGAGAAGGCCTCGTACGATTTATCAAGCCAGATATCGCGTTTGCATAAATTTGCACAGGCACTTAAACTGAAAAAATTTCATATCGCGGGTAATTCCATGGGTGGACTTTTTGCGGGGACTTATGCTGTACGCTATCCTGATGAAGTTATCAGCCTGGGGCTGTTTAACGCCGTAGGGGTCAAGTCTTTAGAAAAAAGTGTTGTAATGAAAATGGCGGAAAAAGGTGGAAATCCACTTTTATTAAAAGACAGCAAAGACCTGCCACGCTTAATGTCACTGGTTTTTGTCAAGCAACCAAGTTTTCCTTATCCACTCGAGAAAGTAATGATCTCAACCGCGTTAGCTAATCAAAAATTTTATGAAAAGGAAGGCAACGAACTCTATGCTGATATTTACTCTCTCGAAAAAAACCTCCCGAAGATAAAAGCGCAAACTTTAATTCTTTGGGGTGATCAGGATAAGATCATTGATGTCTCCAGTGTGCCTGTTTTCGAAAAGGGATTAAAAAATCACAAAACTGTCATCATCAAAGATTGCGGCCATGTACCCATGATCGAAAAACCGCAGGAAACGGCAACACACTATATTGATTTCATTAAGGGCATTAAAATTTAGTCTGCCCTCAGGCATGGCGCGGTAATTCACGCGCCTGCATTTCCTGAAGAATAACGTTGCGGGCTTCTTCCGGATTTGAAATTTTGAATAGGACGTAAATGGAAAGAGCACGCGGCACATTCTTGGCCTTACCGCCCGCCGCGAAGATTCCGGCACCTATTCCGCCCTTGCCGCCGCCAACGGCGGCGCCACCCATGGCCATATCCTGTCCCATTCCCAGGCCGGACGAGGTGATGGGGATCACTGTCCCGAAGTTGAGCATGCCGCCAAGCACTCCTTTCTGCAAAATGAGGTCGTCAATCTTGGAATATAGGGTGCTGCGCTCCATCACCTTGAGAATGCCAAAGCGTGCCACAATACGTTTCGATGTCAGATAATAACGATGACCGCGCCGGAAGACCTCAACTGCCACCATCCCGAACAGACCGGCAGTAATCAGCATATAATTCTCCAGATGGGCATGCACGCCTTTGGCTAGTCCCAAATGAGGCTCGATTTTCCATTGCAGAAGAATGTTACCGGCAATCAGTGCCAAAAGAGTAAGCACATAGCCAAAGCTGATCCGGAAGATGGCCATGATTAGCAAAGGCAGCATGATAGAAACAAACCATAAAACATCATAGGTATGCTTGACTAAGAAATTGATCTGAACCTTCCCCTTGAGCAGTGCCGATAGCTGCGGGTAATAGATGATGTATAGCACTCCCAAAACGGCCAGGCTGAGCCAGAAGAGCATCAGATCCAGCATAGCCAAAGGGTGGGGCCGACTCATCAACAGAACTTCTTCGCCCGGCAAGGTTTGGAATGGAATAGAAATATTTTTGGACATTGGATTTCTCCCCCCAGTTTAATTTTTTAGTAAGAATTTCCTTTCTATGGGAAAAAGTATAGAAATTTCGTTTTTGTATGTCAAGGCAATATTAATCACAAAGTGTGTGATGTGGTGTTGATTCCCCAAAAGGGTTTGTGTTTCACGGAAGAGTAAATTTCATTGGAATCGTTGTTTCTGAAGTTTGGATCTGATTAACCTCTGCTTCGCGGGATGATTCAAATTAAAGATATTACTGCACTGTGCTTTTAATATCTGAGTTTCATTAGAATTGGAGTTTCACAAATAAAACTGTCATCGCAACTCCTTAAATATCTATTGAAAGTATATAATATTCGACCTTTCTTTGCGGATAGAGCGCCTCCATGATCTTTGTGTAGCGCGCAAGCTGTTCATCGTATTTTTGCCTAAGCCCACGCATTGAACCAGATTTATAATCAATGATGGTGATAAGGCCGTCGGACACTATCATTCTATCCACTATACCAAAGTTATTTTTATCAGATATCTGCTGCTCTATGTATATTTTCCCCGGCCTGAACATTATTACAGAAACATCCTTCATTTGGACAAAACGAATCGCGGCACCATATTCCTCATCGTTTAGCTCCCCTGCGGGTGGGAGTTCATCTTGATTAGCAACCTGCGCCAGCCAGCGGTGAAGGCGTTCACCGCGCATAATACCAGCTTTAATATAGGTAGATATAAGCGTCGGGTCAATCTCACCATACTTATCAGGTTCATCATTATGCTTTTCGGGTACATCAAACATTGTTATGATTTCAGCCTCTTTTGCAGAACCGGTAAAAGAGCAAATCTCCTTTTTAACGCCATCCGGCGCGAATTGCAAAAATGTATTCAGTACTGCCTGATGGACAGGTTTATAGTTTTCATCCTTTTTTGTCGGCAGAAAAACTGTCAGTGTTTTTACCGCCCTTGTCGCGGCGACGTAGAAAACATTGGCCTTCTCTCGGCGCATCCGCGTCAGATTTGCTTCACGATTTTCAAGAATATCCCCAGCAATGGCCGAATCACTGGCACCCAAAAATTCAAACTCCTTACTTGTAAATTGCACATGACATTTTTCCGCGTCCAGATAGAATGGCGACTCTTTTTCTTCCTCGTTCCAAAAAATAAAAACATGCTTAAACTGAAGCCCTTTTGTCCCGTGAATAGTATCAACCTTAATACTTTCTCTGTCCTCGGCCTCCGGTACTCTCACGTTAAACCGCATCTTGAACATCCGCAGAAGAAAGCCCTCCACGTCAGCACCACCTTCACTGAAATATGCCTGTGCCTCATCCTGCCAAATATCCAGCATATTTGCCGACAGCTTACCGCGCAGAAGTTCAATGGCGCAACTTACGGCCATTATCCCGAAAGGCTGTGGAAATTTTTGGGCAAACTCCGTCTTGACATCCTCAATATTCCCGAATATCTCGCCCCATAGTGGTGAATTTGCCGCTATTTTAGTGAACTTGATATCGCCATCTTGAGAAAGAATGCTCGCAATAAAAAGCATTACTGCAACACCTTCTTGTTTAGAAAGAAGCTGTCTGCCTTTTACTTCTGACACACCTATCTTTTTGGCTGAAAGTTCAGAAGATATCTTTTGAACATGGTTGTTGGTAACCGCAAGCACCGCCATATCACCCCACTGACAGCCATACTCCAGTTTTTTTGCGCTGAGAACTCCAAGTATCGCGGGATAGAAATTCTCTTCCGAATTGCCCTCTTTTTTAAGCTCGACAAGACTAACCTCTGTTCCGCCTTCAAACTCTTTGATTTCTTTCGGTGGTTTCTGTGTTTCTGTTCTCTCTTTCCCGGTAAATAGATTTTCTACAAGGTTATTGAAAAAAGAGATTAGCAGAGGTGTGCTTCGAAAGTTGTACTCCAGCGAGCTTTCAGTTATTATGCTATTTTCTATATACTTGCTGATTGCCTCTTCCAGCGCGTCGCGGTTCGCGCCGCGCCATCCGTAGATCATCTGTTTCCAATCTCCCACAGCAAAAAAAGATCTTTCACCGCGCTCACCATGACCGGATAAAATCTCGTCAATAAGGGGAAGCAGTATCGAAATATCACCAATCGAGGTATCCTGAAATTCGTCAATCAGAAGATGTTCAGTCCTGTCAAGCCCAAGGGAGAAGTAGTTGCTCATGAGCTTCGGTCTTTCATTCGATATGGTATCGTCAAGGGCAAGGAGGCGTTTGCGCACATCGGGAAAAAATATCAATCCTTTTTCCTTCTTCACAGAATCTGCAGCATCAAGATATATCTCACAAAGAAACGTAACCGCAAGCTCCCGAAGCAGAGCCTTGTTTATTGAAAGCTTCTCGGCCGTCTTTCTGTAATCCATAAAAATATTGTTAAGATCGGAGTACGGGCTTTTATCCCACTCTATATTCCTGCCAAGGCTCGTATAGTTTATCAGATTCGAATGGATGGCAACTGTCTTAGAAATAAAACTGTCATAATTAACCAATACATTTATAACCCTGTTTCGAACATTACCGGCAGGGATCTGTTCCGACAAATCATTGGCCTTTTTGCTGAGCGACGCGAGCATGTTGGTTAATTTGCCATTCTCGCTAATAATATCATCAAGGTCTTCCAGCCTGTTCATATCGGCAAGACAGCGTGCGATAGTCTGTTCATCGGCAAGAGGACCCCAAAGTGTGTCAATGTCTGTTCTTAATATCTTGGCGGCTACTATCAGCGTATTGCCTTTGCCGCTTTGCATTACTTTGTTACGAAAAAGGCTTTCTATCTCACCGGATAATTCTATCTGCGCCCTTTCGTCTGCCAACTTTGGCGCAAAACCGGACGCGGCAAAAAGCCTGTAAAAAAAAGAATCTATCGTCGAATACCCGACGCGACCAGCCTCCATAATAAGCCGCAGCCTGCTCAAGAGGGACATCTCTTTTTCTAACGCTATCTTTTCCATTATACGGGAGCGCATCTCAGTTGTGGCGGCTCGGGTAAATGTAAGGGCAGAGATAAATTTTCCACCCTTAGATATTCTTTTAAACACCTCTTCTGTGAGGGTTGTTGTCTTTCCCGAACCGGCCGAAGCTTTCAGAAGAATACTGTCCATTAGTTATTCCCCCGTGAAGCCTTATAATAATTCGGCCTGCCGCATAATGCCTGAAACAGGCAATACTGACACTCCTGACAGTTGTAATCAGGCAGAAGTTCAGCTCCGCCGATTATTGTGTCCAGGCGTTCCTTTATTGCAGACATAAGTTCTTCCGCCGTAGCACTTAACTCCGAAGGAAGAATTATAACCCGATCTTTTGAGGATTCTTTTAGAAAATAAAAACGGGCGCCTTCGACCCCTTCAATAAAGTGCTGATAAATAATAAGCTGTGCCGCAGGATGCAGAATACCTTTTTCTTTAAAGCGCTCCAGCGCTGTTGTTCTTTCTGATGTCTTATACCTGCTTCCATTTTTCGAATACTTGAAATCAATAACCTCGGTTCGCCCCGATATATTTGCCAGTCTGTCTGACCTTCCGGTTATCTTATAGCATCCGGCGATCGTGCCACTGAATTTTTCCTCACACGAGATAGCATTATCGGCAAAAACTAAACGCTCGCCTGACTCCTGCTCGTCTTCATATATTTCCTGCAATAAAATCTTTGCGTTAAGCATGTAGATATTTATCCCGTCAATATCTCTGACCTCGGCGTTTTCATCACTTACCCATAGTTCATCAAATAGTTTCTCCCATTTATTAAGCATATCCTTTCTGTCGGTCGAGAGCTGCTGAAGGAATTTGTGGACAAAACTTCCCATCTGCATATTTATTTTTTCATCGTCATCCATAAACAAAGGTGGTTCTATCCTCAGTATATATTGGTGATAGAATAGAAACGGACACGCCAGGATCTTTACAAGACTCGAAAACGAATATATAAAATCTTTAAGCCTGTTCCTTAGATCATCATCTATTTTTATCGAAGGCGTTTCGGAGTCTTGCCTTTCTAGAAGAGATTCTTTAAATGCTACCGCTGTGATCGGTTTTCCAAATTCCTGCGAAAGAAGGCTCATGTAGTAACTGGGCGTCCTCTCCCTTATTTTGTCATCCACTGCAACTATTTTGATCCTGTCGCCCTGTGCCAGAATCTGCCGGAAGATAAGAT
>Ga0208102_1000706_pt1 | contig 10053 bp, 4 predicted proteins | sample CryBogmetaGMA17M_FD_184549 | JGI IMG/M metagenome (GOLD analysis project Ga0208102, IMG submission 184549) | Freshwater microbial communities from Crystal Bog, Wisconsin, USA - MA17M (SPAdes) | ecosystem: Environmental > Aquatic > Freshwater > Lake | place: Crystal Bog, Wisconsin, USA | collected...
GTTCCCTCATAGATGGTCGTTATCTTGCAGTCACGTAAGTACTGCTCAACAGGATATTCGCTGCAGTAACCGTAACCGCCATATATGTCGATAGCCTTCGAACATACCAGCATGGCCTTGTCCGAGGAATAGGCCTTGCAGATCGGAATTAAGAGTTCCGCCAATCCCTGCCACTTTGATTTCTCTATCTTGGTTTCGGAGATTTCGGCCATGTCGAAGCAGTAGGCCGTATAATAAAGCAGCACCCTTATTCCTTCCACATGTGCCTTCATCCAGAGGAGCGTTCGTTTGACATCGGGATGCTGGATGATGGGTACGGGCTTGGCATCGGGATTTTTCATGTCCCATATGGCAACGCCCTGAATTCTCTCCTTTGCATATGCCACGGCGTGTTCATACGCCGCCGTCGCAACTCCCAGCGCCTGTATGCCTACCTCAAGCCTGGCGCCGTTCATCATCTGGAACATGATTGCCATCCCGGCTCTCTCTTTTCCGAGGAGCTCTCCAATACATTTTCCCTCGTCGCCGAAATTCAGGGTACAGGTTGCAGAACCCTTGATGCCCATCTTGTGTTCGATGTTTCCCGTACGCACATCATTCGATTCCCCCAGGCTGCCATCATCATTAACCAGGTACTTGGGAACAATGAATATGGAAATACCCTTCGTTCCCGGCGAGTCTCCTTCGATCCTGGCGAGAACGGGGTGGATGATATTCGGGCAAAGGTCATGGTCTCCGCCGGAGATAAAAATCTTGGTCCCCGTGATGCTGTATGTACCGTCGGGTAATTTCTTCGCCGTTGTTTTCAGTGCGCCCACATCAGTTCCCGCTCCAGGTTCCGTCAGACACATGGTTCCGGCCCATTCACATGAATACATCTTATACATATATTTATTCTTCTGTTCTTCCGTGCCAAAATCTTCTATGAGCGAGGCGGCTCCGGTGGTCAACATAGGATACATGATGAGGGGATAATTGGCGGCCTGAAAAAGTTCAAAGCAGGCAGTGGCAACGCTTGTCGGCATTCCTTGTCCGCCTACCTCCGGATCTCTCATGGCGCACTGCCAGCCGGCTTCAACAAACTTCCTGTATGCGTGGTGGAAGCTTTTTGGCACGGAGACTTTTCCGTCCTTGAATTTGCATCCTTCCCTGTCCCCATCCACGTATGTCGGGAGGAGTACTTCCAGCGCCATCTTTTCCGCCTCCGTAAGCATCATGTCCACGGTTTCCTTTGAATAGTCTGCGTATCTGCCGTTCTTGAAAAGATTTTCTATGCCGAGCTGTTCATAAAGGACGAATTGCTGATCTCTGGTGTTTACCAATAAGTTACTCATGACGACCTCCTTAAATAATCCGCAGATGCATGGACATTAAAAATTTCGTAAGGCACAGAACCCCGGATGAATCGGGGGACGCACTACTAATATATGTCTGACAAATAAAATTTGTTTTTATACATACATAACCATGGCGCGCTTTGCAAGAGTTCCTTTGGCAACGGGCAATTGCCTGAAAATAATTATTCTTCACTTTTGACTAATATTGAAAATTTGTGAAATTTATGCAATTAAGACGGGATTAAAGGAAACTTTACCAAAATTGCCTATAGAGGAGAAGCTTGATATGAAAAACTTATTGGAAAATATCGAAGAAATCCTGCTCATGGGTCCCGGCCCTTCCTGCGTGCCTCCTCAGGTCTATGCGGCCCTAAGCCGGAAAACCCTTGGACATCTGGATCCCTATTTTCTGGACATAATGGAAGAGCTCAAAGAAATGCTTCGCCGTATCATGAACACCAAGAACAACCTCACGATCCCCATATCGGGAACGGGTTCTGCCGGCATGGAGGCATGCTTCGTGAATCTGGTGGAGCCGGGTGACAAGGCTCTCATCATTACCAACGGGGTCTTTGGGATGAGGATGCAGGACGTAGCCGGCCGGCTTGGCGCTAAGGTTGATGCACTGGAGTTCGCCTGGGGAACCCCGGCTGTGCCGGAGGCGGTAGAAAAAAAGATCCGGCAGGATTCCTATAAGATAGTTGCTGTGGTCCATGCCGAGACCTCCACAGGCGTGAAGAATCCCGTTGCTGAAATCGGCGCGCTCCTCAAAGGCAGTGACACAATCTATCTGGTGGATACCGTTACCAGTCTGGGCGGCATCGAAGTCATGATGGATGACTGGAACATAGATGCCCTATACAGCGGCACGCAAAAATGTCTTTCCTGTCCCCCCGGACTTGCACCCCTTTCATTTTCCGACAAAGCGATGGCCAAGCTGAACGGGCGCAAGACGAAAGTGCCCAACTGGTATCTCGATATAGGCCTCATTGCCAACTATTGGGGGAAGAATCGTGTTTATCACCATACTGCGCCCGTGAACATGATCTATGGTCTGTACGAAGCCCTCTTTGTCATATTTGAGGAAAAGCCGGAAAAGGTATTCCGGAGGCACAGGGAAAGTCACCTTGCCCTGGTGGACGGATTAAGAGACATGGGCCTGAAGATGCTGGTGGAGGAGCCTTACCGCCTGCCCATGTTGAATGCCGTGTGTGTGCCTGATGGCGTGGATGAACTCGCTCTCCGGCGACGTTTGCGAAGCGAATTCAAGATCGAGATCGGCGCCGGCCTGGGACCCCTGGCCGGGAAAATCTGGCGTGTCGGGCTAATGGGGCACACGTCCAGAAAAGAAAACGTTGCGAGGTTCCTTGCGGCCTTGCAAGAAGTGCTGCGAAAAAAATAGAAACCATTCTTGACCTAAAGCGCATACGGAAAGCCCACATCCATTTCTTCCATGTCCCGCTTTCCCATTGACACACACAACCCTTTTGTGCTTAGAGCGCTTGTTGAATGCTTTTATCGGGGGTGGGAATGAAAATAGTGTTTAATAAATATGCAGCGTAAGATAGATACAAAAGAAGGACGTTTGCGGGTGCAGTGTATAGAGGAGCTGGTCCGCAGTAAGGGGCTGGATGAGGGGGAAGCGCTGGTAATCGACGAGCGCCTGCTCTCGCTGATGCAGATTATCTCGACGGGCATTGGAGATGATATTCACCTGAAAATCGCCCCCGGTGACAGGTGGAGATACAACGCAGAGACCAACGAAATTGTATTTCCCGTAGGATTGCTGCTGTCCTCTTCAGTAGAAGAGGTCGTTGCCTTTTGCGCTCACGAGGCGGGACACAGGCAAATATCCCGCCTAAGCTTGAGAAAGGCGGTGTTCAAGACATTCTCCGCGAAGGAATCTGAGAGGCTTCTCTTGAATGCCTTCGAAGACAGCCGGGTCGATAACTGGCTGATAAGCGTTTTTCCGGGGATCAAACACTACCTGGATATTGCCTACGACGACATGCTCCCCCGGGATTTGTCCAGATCGTCGTATGTAGATCATCTGAAGGGTGAAATCTCCGAGAGGGCGAGCACCTCCTGCCATCCGTATCTCCTGTATCCGCACCTCGAATACCTGCTGGGCATGCGCTATTACTGGCTGTATGGCCGGCTTCCTTCCCGGTTGATGAATCAGGAAGTAGGCGATGCCCTTGCGCGGACGCACGGGAATTTTGCGGCGATTTTCAATCACTATCCGCCCGGGCGGGTTTCGGAAAAAGAGAAGCTGAGGCTCGCGGAAGAGACGGCCCTGATGGTGAGGGACAACATTCTTCTGGAGTATGATAACCTCGTCAGGCTGGCGATTGCGAAGCTGGTGGAGGCCATAAAAGAGGGCCAGCTCCAGGTCAAAGATAAGAAATGCACCCCGGAGGAATTGAGCCCGGATGAGATCGAGGAAGAAGCGAGAAACCTATTAGAGTTCAAAGCCAGGGAATTGGCGGACAAGTTATCTCCGAAGACGGACAAGCACGCCAGGAAAACAGAGGAATACAGAAGAGAAACCCTGAAAGAAACAGAATCGCGCATAGAAGGCGGAAAATCTTCCGGCGAAAGAACGGCGCCGTTGCCCACAGGGACTCTTCGCGACCTCATCAAGAAGCAGCGAAAGATAAACCGCGAACAGGATGCGAAGATGGGCGAGTACGAGAGGGTCTACAGGCTGATATCGAACCTGGTCCAGGCCTTAAGCGGCGTTTTGGAAAATCACTTCGCTAAAAACAAAAGGCCTTCCTTCAAGGGCTATTTTCCTTCCGGCCAGAAGCCTGATTTACGGAGGGCCATGGAGCTTTCCCGGAAATTGAGCGAGGGTATTCCCGTGCAGGATAAGGATCTCAAGGTCTTCCTGAAGAGGAGACTTCCGACACAGAGGGACCACAAGATAATCCTCGCCCTGGATGAATCGGGTTCCATGGATGAACCAAAGAGGACATCCGCCCTCGCAGGACTTCTCGTCTTCATGGAGGCTCTGGATCATATCGGCATCGACTACGGTGTAATCGGATTTTCCGACAGCCCCTTAATGCACAAAGAGTTGGGTGTGAAGCTGGATACCGCCGGCCGGCGGGTTTTGTTTGATGAGGTCTCCCTGTGCATACCTGGAGGTTCCACCGCCGATGCGGATGCCCTCCAGTTGGCGACGAATATATTAAAGGATCAGCCGGAGGATTCATCAAGGTGGATCATCATGGTAACGGATGGAGAAGGAAACGTGAATACAACAGGCAAAACATTTGTCGAGCTTCAGAAGGAAGCTCTGGATCAAAGGATAGAGGTACTGGGAGTGGGTTTGGGCGAAGAGGTAACGGAGGTCATAAAGAGGTACGCAAGGAGCATGCAGATTGACGACGTGGAAGAGCTGCCGTCCGTCCTCTCGGGCATACTAGAGGAAAAACTTGTTACGCAGGACGCATACTGGGACAGTTTTCTGACGCCCCGGCATGAGTCTCACATTGACAGAGAACAGCCAGAGGCATCTCTGCCGCGGGATTTGTCGGAGCTCATGGCGTCTCTCTATCTTTATCTGAAGCAGAATATCCCGGCCTTCAATGTGAGGCATCTGAAGAGGGCGTCGGAGCTCCTGGGGTTTTTGCTGAACCGGGGTTATCCGGTAAAAGTGGCGTTCGGAAGGAGCCTGAAATACGCCTTTATAGATACCAAGGAACAGTCCCAGAGGGTAAGAGACCTTATCCTCGAAAGGATTGAGGAGATGCGGAAGATATTTCCCGACTTCACCCGGGAAGACTTGCCGCAGGAATTTGACTCAGCAACTTCACAGGCGGACGTCCCTGTGTCTTCGATCCCCCACGACATGGCTTCTGTCCTGGATATTTTGATGAAGAATAACACTCATCCTCAGATTGAGAAGGCCCTCTCATTGTTGAAAGAGCTCGTCGATTCCTCTGACATGGCTTTCGTGAGCATCCCCGGACTGGAGGCGAGCTTCCGGGTCATTGATGATGAACTTCTAAAAGGGATAACGATAGAAGATTTGGAGAGAAAAGCAGAGGATAAGAGCTGGGCAGTCCGCCAGCCCGCAGCCTTAGCCTTGGGCCGGGTTTATCTCGCACTAATCAAACAGGGGAAAGATGTCGACGTAAGCCTGTTAGAGGAAATTCTTAAGGATGAAGATCCCTCCGTCTGCCGCGCCGCCGCCCAGGCTTTAAGCCGGATCTGGTATTATTATTATAGCAAGGGAAAAATAACGCTGGGGGCATTGGAACGCAGGCTGGAAGACGAAAACTGGGCCGTCCGCCAAGCTGCGGCGCGGACCTTAGGTAGGATATATCCTCCCCTTATGAACCAGGGTATGGCTGTAAGCATCAGCAAATTGGAAGAAGGGTTGTGGAATAAAAACTGGTTTGTCCGCCAGGCCGAGGCCGAGTCCCTGGGGCAGACTTATCCCGCCCTTATCAGGAAGGGAATAGAGATAAACTTGGAGGGATTAGAAGAAAGATTGAAAGATAAGAACGTACTGACCCGTCAAACCGCCGCCCAGGCCCTGGGTCAGGTCTATCCCGTCCTCATCAAACGGGGGAAAGATGTTAACTTAGGCAAATTGGAAGAAAGGCTCGACGATGATGACTGGTCAGTCCGCCAGGCCGCTGCCGTGGCCTTAGGCCGGATCTGGTTCCACAACTATTACCATGGCAAGATGGCTTTAAAAGACTTGGAAAAAAGACTCGAGGATCCAAGCTGGTCTGTGCGCCAGGCTGCATGCCAGGCACTGGGGCAGATCTACCCGGCCCTTATCAGGCGGGGAAAAAATGTGAACTTAGGCAAATTGGAAGACAGATTAAGAGACGCGGATGTGGATAGATCCGTCTGCCAGGCCGCAGCGCAGGCCCTGGGCCGGATTTGGCCTCACAGCTATCACCGGGGGAAGACAACCTTGAAGGAGTTGGAGGAAAGGCTAAAGGATGAAAACTGGTTTACACACCAGGCTGCCGCGCTCGCCTTAGTCCAGATACACCATGCCCTTGTCAAAAAGGGCAATGTCGCAGATCTAAACAAACTGGAAAGGAGATTGAAGGATAAGATCTGGTCAGTCCGCCAGGCCGCGGCACGGGCATCAATAAAAATCTTTTCAGATGTCATATCGAGCAATCAGAAGGAATTCACCAAGGTCCTTGCTTCCTTCAATGAGATGCTGGGTGAACCGATGGCAAATACCATAGCAGGCACACATTCCGGCCAGGTTCAGATTGGTGAAAAATCTTTAACAGTGGGAGATCTGCGTTTAGACAGGGCATCAAGCAGGGATGATATACCTGCCTGCGTGATGACAGAATCCGGCTATCACATTTTGGAGACGTTAAGCATAGGCTGCCTATTGAGACACTCCGTCTTGCTCCTGGGCCCTACGTCAACAGGGAAGAGCTTCTTGATTAAATGGCTCGCTCACGTGTTGGGCTATGAGCACCTCTCGTATTCCATCAACCCCTACACCTCCAAGTTTGAGATAATCGGCGGCATTAAACCTGACGGGGAAGGCAGATTTGTCTGGCAGGATGGCATTCTTCTGAATGCGGCGCGAGATGGTCTGTGGCTGACGCTGGAAGAGATAAACCTGGCATCTTCTGAAGTGGTCGAGGTAATGAATGACTATCTCATTACGGGAAGGATATCCTACTCGGCCAACGGGGAGCAGAAGGAATTGTATCCTCATCCCGACTTCAGGCTCTTTGCTACAGGAAACCCGGAAAGTTACAGCCAGAGGCAGAAACTCTCGCAGGTATTTCTATCCAGGTTTAAGATCCTCTATCAAAAAGAACTTTCTGAAGAGGAACTGTCGCAGATATTAAGTTCCTTATTCGAGATTACCTCCTCCTCTGCCCTTCCCATTGCCAGATTCCACACTACCTTACAGAATCAGGCAGACAGCCGCATCATTGGCAAGGCGGAAAAAGACCCATATACATTTACCCTCAGGGACATAATAAGACTGGGGAGGAGATTGGAACCGCTCCTGGCGAAAAAATCAGCCGACAAGGAATACCTCAAAAAGTTTTTCCTGGAGTTCTTCAGTGTCTATATAGGCAGGTTGAGAGACAGCTCCGAAAGGGGTGCAGTGGTCAGTTTATTGGACGCGCATTTCGGCTTCAGGGCTCACGGCCTGGACCTGGAAGAAGTGCTCAGATCCGCCTCTCTGGACCTGAATTCCCTGCTTGCAGCCTTAACATCTTCAAAGGGAGATGAATTGATTCCCCGGCATGACGCGGCAATTGTACCTACGCCGACGCAGAGGATAACCCTCTATCTCATCCTGAAAGCCCTTATAAATAACGAACCTCTTCTTGTGGCAGGAAATCCTGCCTCAGGAAAGACCACCATCATTAGATATTTAGCCAGTCAAAAAGAGACGGACCTCTACTATGTCAACCTCTCCTCCGACACAGGCCTGGAAGAACTTCTGGGCGGTTATACTCAAGACAAAAAGGGGAAATGGCATTACAGGAAGGGCCTTCTGTTCAGGGCCATGGAGGAGGGAAGCTGGCTTCTCATAGATGAAGCGAATCTGTCTCCCCTGTCCGAATACTTGAACACACTACTCGACTTTGGCTATGTTATTGATGGAGAGGAGAATGTCTGTCACGCCCATCCTAATTTCAGGATATTCCTGTCGATGAATCCTCCTTCCGTGCATCAATCACGAAACCTGCTGTCACCTGCCTTGCGGTCGCGGTTTACCGAGGTCTGGGTTGAGGAGTTGACCAATTTGCGAGAACTGGCCGGTTTAATAGATACCTGGAGCAGCAGACAAGAAGAGACGCATGGGTCTCACAAGAAAAAGAAGGGGAAAAAGGGGAGAGATGCAGGTGGTGAAAAAATTTCCGCGGACAGAAAACCGGTAAAACCCGACGCAAAAAAAGAGATTGAGGAATTTGCATCGGGCAAACGATTTACCCATTTTTCGACGTAAGCGTAAAAAGGTCTTACAACTATATTATATCAAGCTATCAGCGTGTCATTGCGAGGCATGAGATTGCTTCACTTCGTTCGCAATGACATCTTTATTGACCTGTCGTGAAATTATTTAAATTGGCATCAGAAGAATGCTACCAACAGGTGAAATAGCCCGACGTCTCTTTGACAGCGTGTTTCATAGAGGGGAAAACGCCGTCATCGAAGAGGTTCGAATCGGCCTCGGCTATGTGGGGGTACGGTTGGACGATCAGCGCATGGGGCTGGCGGCCCTGTTACTCCATGAACTCCCGGCGGGCTGCTCCGTATTTCCCGATGCCGGAAGATTGGCCGGATCAAGGGCACGCTCTCTCCTCCGCAATTTAATAGAAGGACAGAATCAGCTCACGAAAGCCTTGGGACTTGCAGCCGCGAATGCCGTTCTTCATGCGGCATCTGGTGAAGATGAAAAGGACTCACTCTCGATCATGAAATTAGTGTCTGAAGATCATGTGGCCATGGTCGGTCTTTTCACACCGATGGTTCCGAAGATAGAAGCAACGGGAGCGAAGCTTACCGTCATTGAACGGAATCCCGCCCGCCTGGCCGTTCTCGATAAAAAAGAAAGTGGCAGGATATTGAAGGAATGCACTGTCGCGATTATTACGGCAACCGCACTTCTTAATGATACCCTGGAAGAAGTTCTGAATGGCCTGGGCAATCCAAGGCATGTCGCCATCCTCGGCCCCTCGACTCCCCTCTGCCCGGAAATATTTCATGACACACCGGTCAACCACATGGGAGGGGCTTCAGTGCGTGACACGAAAAAGATCATGCAGATTATCTCCGAAGGCGGCGGCACACCGGCCATGCGCCCCTATCTCCGGTTCGTAAACCTGCTCGTCAAATAATAATGCAGTCAGAGAGACACATTTTTTTTATTTGAAATAAAGAAGCAGGAGGGTTAAATAGAATCTTTCTTAGAAATCAGCGTTATCGACAAGGGATTAAACTATGCCTGACTACTCGACTTACCTGCGGCGGTTTCAAGCGGGCGAAAAGAGCCTGAACCCCTATCTCGATTATTTTGACATAACCATAGAAGAAGTGCGTGAAGGATATGCGCGTTTCCGGATGCCGGTCCTCCCGCCTGCTTTCGGAATAACGACCGTTGAACTGAAGTGCAATTTCCTCGCCCCGGTTAAGAAGGGTGAGCTGATTGCGGAGGCAAGCATTTTCAAGAAAGGGCGCACCTTAATTATCGGTGATTGTCTGGTCAAGGACGAAAATGACAGGGATGTGCTTCGCTGCACTGCAACATTCTTAATGTTTTCGGGAAGCAAGGACCCTGAATAATGACCGGACATGCGATCCGTCCCTGCGAGGAAAGAGATATTGAAATTATCTATGAAATTATTAACGACGCTGCTCAGGCTTACAGAGGAATAATTCCCACGGATAGATGGAAGGAACCTTATATGTCGAAAGATGAACTCCGGCATGAAATTGATGAAGGAGTAACATTCTGGGGTTATATAGAGAACGGGGAACTTCTTGGAGTCATGGGTATGCAGGACATCGAGGATGTAACGTTGATGAGACATGCATACGTGCGCACGGCCAGGAGAAGGCAGGGCATAGGTGGCAGGTTACTATCTGAACTCCTGAAGAAAACGAGGCGTCCGATCCTGATTGGCACCTGGGCAGCAGCCGTATGGGCGGTTCGTTTCTATGAGGCGCATGGCTTTTGTCTAGTCTCTCCGGAAGA
>Ga0208102_1000719_pt1 | contig 9929 bp, 12 predicted proteins | sample CryBogmetaGMA17M_FD_184549 | JGI IMG/M metagenome (GOLD analysis project Ga0208102, IMG submission 184549) | Freshwater microbial communities from Crystal Bog, Wisconsin, USA - MA17M (SPAdes) | ecosystem: Environmental > Aquatic > Freshwater > Lake | place: Crystal Bog, Wisconsin, USA | collected...
ATGACGCCCCGGGGATCACCACGGAACCCGCAACCCTCAATCTTATTATCAGTGACATGAAGATGAATTTGGAAGGCGGGACAAAGGGCGGTTTGCAGGGATATGACGCTGATGGTGCGCCTATTTATGCTGGTTCCGGTTATCCCGAATGGTTTACCCAACTGGTTAAAGATTACAGTAAAGACAAAACATCCCCGTCCGGGAAAAAGGACAGTGTTGACGCCAAGACCTTTATCAATGTTATTGACAAGGGTTTGAAAGGTGATAAACTTACACCTCGGCAGCAGGGATTTTGGGAAGATATTAATAGGGCCGCGGATAGTGAAGCAGGTAAAAGTTATGCTCCGTTAGTTGAAGAATTTAACCGAATAACAAAAGGGGAAGAATATGTCACAGCAGAAAGACAACTTGCCGAAGAAGGAATTGACGCCAGCACAGTTGGATCTAGCAAAGAAAGCATTATTACATCGCTTGGCAAAGAAAGGGATATTACTCCCGAACAAGAAGCAGCCGCCCTCAAAGAGTTAGACAATTTCTTTACTGAGGCATCAAAACCTAAGGGCGATGTCCAACCTAACTTGGAAGGTTTATCACCGGAACAGACCTTTACTTTAAACAATCCCCCAACTGAAATCAGCCCTAAACTATCCGAGCAGGTCACGCCGAAGAATCAGGATATGTTTTCAGGGTCAGTGCCCTTCGCCCCGGAAGCTGGCTTTAGACGACAGCCGGAAAAGGCCGAACCAACGGACGCAATTACCCGCAGAAGTGACCTTGTGCGTTTCCTCAATGAAAAACTTGATATTCCTATCAGGACAGGAAGGTTTAAAAATAAGGCACTCGGCATATTCAAATTAAGGGAAGAAGTAATCAGATCAGGCAAGGCGAATGACATTGAAGTTATCGCCCATGAGATAGGTCATGGCTTGCAAAAATTCCTTTATCCCGAAGCAATAGGAAACACTGGTTTAAAATCATATCCCTTCTCAGCATTTAAAAATGAATTGGACCCGATAGCAACGAAGCCGGGCGCAGGCCAAGCCAAAACACCAGAAGGATTTGCAGAATTTATCAGACTTTATATTACCAACCCGGCAATGGCTAAAGAAAAAGCCCCGTCTTTCTATGACCATTTTGAGCATTTGCTTAAAGAGAAAACACCTGAAACTCTTGATATTTTACAGGACGCTTCCCGGCAGTATGATCGCTGGCTGAAACAGCCGGAACTCCAAAGGGTTTTATCCCAGGTATCGGTTGGGGCAAAAGAGAAAAGAGAAGTGTCTTTTGATAAGATTTACACCGCTGCCGTTGATGATCTTTATCCGCTTAAAAAGATTGTGGATGAAATGGCGCCTAGTACGAGAAATTGGTATTTAAAAAAAGAGTCGCCATTAAAGACGGCGGATGATCCATACAAATTGGCGCGGCTTTTTCGTGGAATGGATGGTAAATTTGAGGCGTTTATAAGTCATAGTCCTTTTAAATTTAAAACTTATGAGGACGTTGGGAAGTCACTTGGAGATATTATTAAACCTCTACGCAATGATCTTGATACTTTCCGTGCGTATATGCTTTCAAGGGCAAGTATTAAATTAGAAAAACGGAAAATAGAAACGGGAATTTTACCTGGAGATGCACGGAAAGTTGTTGCAGATAATGATACGACAATGAACAAACCGTTTGAGGAAACAAAGGAGTTTCAAACCCATGTTTTAAATTACCTTGAAGACAGCGGAGTAATTGGTCATGATAGCCGGGTAAAAATGGAAACGGCAAATGAGGATTATGTGCCGATGTATCGAGTATTTGACGAGCAGAAACCCATCGAGTCAGGCGTGGGTTTAGAGGCCAGAAATCCAATTAAAAGAAAAACGGGCTCATGGCGGGATATTCAAGACCCCCTGGAATCAATTATAAAAAACACTTATCTTTATATCAACGCAGCAGAGAAAAATGCTGTTGTTGGTTCATTGATAAAACTGGCCGAGAAGACAGCCGGCATGGGTAAGTTCGTTGAGAAAATCCCCACTCCGACCAAAGGCACAAAGGGAAGTATCGAAGAAATATTTACCAAAGAGGAACTAGATCAAATGGCGGAGATCGGTATTGATCCCGACAAGTCTTTTACAATATTTCGGAAAGACGCATTTGTCCCAAAGGATAACGTTATATCTTACTGGCGCAATGGAGAAAGAGAACTTTATCAGGTACACCCGGACATCGCCAACGTATTTCAAGCGCTGGATAAGGAAAATTCCAACTGGCTCATACGATTGTTGGCGACTCCGGCTTCATGGCTCCGGGCTGGTGCAACCTTAACGCCTGAATTTATCTTACGCAATCCACTAAGAGATCAATTCTCCGCTTTCGTTTATTCCAAGTATGGATTTGTCCCCGGTTATGATCTGGCAAAAGGCATATTCAGCATGGCCAAAAAAGATCAGATGTACTGGGATTGGAAAAAGGGCGGCGGGGATCACTCCATGCTGGCGTCTATGGATCGCGATTATTTACAGGATAAAATGGGTGATCTTTTACAAAAATATCCCGTTATGAACCGTATTAAAAACCCGGTTGAAGCGTTAAGGATTTTATCAGAATTAGGCGAGGCGGGGACAAGGATCGGGGAATTTAAAAAAGGCATTAATGCTGAAGGCGCAACCAAAGAAGGAATCCAAGCGGCAGCAATGGCAGCACGAGAAGTAACCCTTGATTTCAATCGTAAGGGGACTATTGGCAAATCGTTTAATATGATTACCGCCTTCTGGAACGCAAACGTACAAGGCACGGATAAGATGATCAGGGAATTTAAAGAAAATCCCATAACAACATCATTAAAAACAGCAGCGGCATTGACTCTTCCGTCTGTACTCCTGGCCATAGCAACACATGATGATGAGCGGATTAAGGAAATCCCGGCATGGGAGCGTGATATGTTCTGGTGCATCCCAACCGAAAACCATATCTATCGTATTCCCAAACCTTTTGAGTTGGGTATTTTATTTGGATCTGTTCCAGAACGGATAACACATTATATTATGGATCAAGACCCTCACGCATTTGAGGGGATTTTAAATTCAGCAATGTCGGGTTTAACTCCTGGATTTGTACCAACGGTGGCAATCCCGATCATGGAGAACTGGGCCAATAAAAGTACGTTCTTTAACCGTCCCATTGTTCCGAATAATAGAACTGACCTTTTATCTGAATATCAATATGGCCCTTATACAACGGAAACGGCCAAACAACTGGGTTCTATTCTGGGTAAACTCCCGTGGATGGGAAATACACCGATCAGTTCCCCGGCAAAGATCGACAACCTTATCCGTGGGTGGACTGGTGGACTGGGGATGTACGCTTTACAGATTGCCGATAAAGGACTGGAAGTAACCGGGATCACCCCGCGGGATTATGAGAAACCCGCAGCGACATTATCGGAAATTCCTTTTATTAAGGCATTTCATACACGCTATCCATCGTCAAATGCCGCAAGCATCCAACGGTTTTATGATAATTACAAAGAAGCCGATCAAACACTCAAGACCGTAAAGGCACTTATATCCCAGGAGAACAATCCCGATGCGGCCATAAAACTTATGGAAGCGAACAACATGGAAAACCTCCGAGGTAACTACACGGCCATAAGCAATATCCATACAATGATTGACGCTATCTATATTAATCCTACAATGACCGGGGATGAGAAAAGAGAATTTATTGATATGTTATATTTGCAGATGATTGACGTTGCTAAAAACGGAAATGAAGTTTTTGACATGATCAAAGAACAAAGAAAGGAAATGCAAAAGATTGACTCGGCTCCGGCGATTGAAAGCAAACCCCAGGAATTAAGGCCGCCGGTGTTTTAATGGTTCGCGTTTGGTTCGCAAAAAAGATTGACTTTTGTATAAGAGTTCGCTAATAAGCCGACACGTTCTGGACACTCACTATCTAAACACTCTCTAATGGGGTTTTTGATATTGATTTTATTGTGGAAATCAGCCATTTGCGTAGGTTCGAATCCTACCGGGCGTACCATTTTTTTACTGTCCTTTCAATAAGTTAGTTTTTTGATTTCACGCACTGGACACTATCTAAATGAATTACCTTGCCACGGTTTTCAAGGGCGGTGGAAATCATGCCGCGCTGACGTTTAGCATATCGTCTTGTTGTCCTAATTGAAGTATGCTTATAAACGTCCTGGATAAAATCTATTGAATACCCTTCATCGGCCAACTGGCATCCGAGAGAGTGCCGGACTGCTTCATACAGGCCAATATTAATACCCACCTGATCGCAAGCCTCACTCCATATTTTGTTTAATATCTTGTTGTCATAGTGTGACCCTCTTTGGTTATGGCAGAATATCCATCCCTTGAAAGAAGGCCATTGGCGGGCAGATTTAAGGGCTCCCGCTGCCCTTGTGGTAATGTCCTCAATCCGGATTCCCTTTGCTCCAGTCTTTGTTGTTTCTTTTAATTCATATTCGCTGTGTGATCTGCGAAATATTATTTTATTTTCGGTAATACAATCAGGCCGTAGGGCTGTAGCCTCTTGTGGACGGCAACCATATTCCATCATTACAATAAATATAGGACGATGCCTTTCCTGTATGGCCTGCAAGACCTTCTGTTGCTCATCATAGGTCAAGTATGCCGTTGTTTCTGGCTCCGGTTTGGCAAGAGGTGGAAACTGCGGCATGACGAAAGAAGGAACGTCTTTTTTGTGAAAGCGCAACATGGTTTTTAAAGCGGTAAGAATATTGTATTTTGCCGCCTCTGATAACATTAATGATTGCTTGAAAAGTAATAACTTAGAGTGAGTAAAATCTCTTATGTCTTGATTTTCGCCAAAATACTCAATGGCGTGATTAATTGCATTGCGATAAACTTTTTTTGTGTTCTTCCCCGCGCCTGTGGAATTTAACCATACCTTTGAAAACTCTTTAATTGATAGTGGAGAATCGGGGCGGTATGCCCGGGGATCAAAAGTATTTTTTGTGATGTCTGCTTGAATTTTTCCCAATAGGGTATTGGCTTGCCGTTTATCAAACATCGGCTCACCTGATACGGATCGCCAAAACCTTTCTTCTTTACCGTTCCAATACACACCGACATAGTGCCGCCTTGCAGGGCCATGATACTTGATATACCCTTTCATATAGTCACCTCCCCAGGTGGGGGAAGGCGTATATTTTATGGCACAGGAAGTCAAGCTCATTATGTAAACCAAATTATCAGAAACACTATCGCCCATAGAATAAGGCTAATCGGTATTCCAACTATCAATCCTTTAAAGAAGTTCATTTTGTCGTATCCTCTTTTAATTTGTCTTTCCGGTCAGCGTTGGTTAAGGTGTCAAATATCCATGCCTCACAGCATTTATCTTTAAATGGAAAACTCCAATGTGTGTCATAGTAAGGGCAATCATTACCGCCTGATGAAAAACAGTTCCCGCAGCATTTTAAACTCTCGTACATTTCCCGAAGCTCTTGCGCAGAGTGGGCAACTTCTATAACTTGGTCGGTCATCGGTTTCCCTTCATTCCTTACAAAATCAATTATCTTATCAAGCCTTGCATTACAGTCGGGGCAATATTTTTTTACTACTCCGTGCTTGCATTGTACTGGAACTCTCATTTCCCTTCTCCTTTAAACACTGGCTTAACTTATAAGGGACAACAATAAACCAAAATAAATCTCTAATTATTGGTTTGTCTAACATATGTTTACTCATTTCCCCTCCTCCAAGTATAGACTAATAATCTATTTAGGGTAACAATCTTCACAACGATAAGGGCGTTTTCTTTTTACACATTTTTCATTATCTCTAAAAACTAACTTCCCTAAATAGTCATATCGCTTTGCCAACACTCCTACTTTTTCTATGGCTGATTTCATAGTATTAGCGTGGACTGAATACCCCATAGCTTTTTGTGGGACTGTATCAAAATTATATCGTTTCATTTCTTCTCCTCCAAATATGCCACCGGCCTCTTAAACTTCCTCATTCCTACCGCGTAAACAATTTCGGCCATTTCCCTGACCTTCTTCTCATTGTGCGCCCAGAGTCGGCAGCGGTCGGAGCAATAGCGTTTCTTGCCGTCTAAAGGCTCGGAGCATACGGGGCATAAGGTTGTATTGCTTTCTGATTTTGGCACGATTCCGGTAATCCTCCACCGTTATAACGGTTAGAAACCTCTATATTCTGGTAAATTCAATCACCCAAACCCAGGGATTAGCCGACCAGGGATATTTCTTGCCATTGATGGAATCCCAAAGGGTAACAAACGGATGTCTAACCATTATCGTGTCTGAATCTTCAAGCATCGGTTCGCAAAATAGGCCTTCTTTTCTGGCGTCGCCAATAGTAATATCTTGCAATCTCTCAACTTTAACGTTAGTAATTTCCAGCGTTATTCGTGAAGCCCAGCGCGGCATGAAGATTGAGGGTTTCCATTTAACATCCCATGTTTCAGGTAGTGGATTCTGACCGGAATAATCTTGAAGGTAAGTTGCTTTATACATTTTCTCGCCGGGATAATCTCCAAGTTCGTAAGTATCGGCAAATGTTTCCCGCACCCAAAGACGATCGCCAATCATGCCATATGGACAATAATCTAACGGTAATCCTCGCAAAAAATGTTCTCTACTTGCATAGTGTTTGGATTTATCAGAGTAATCACCATTTTCGTCTGTCGGGTAAAACCCGCCATTTTCGATTCCATCGGCAGGCTGCGGCTTTACAACCCTGCGAGTCATTGTTTTACGTCCGCCGAGAATTGCTTTCACCATCGGAGTGCTAAATAAGATTGGTTTTTCTTTCATAATTTATCCTTATCTACGCCGCTTTACTCGATACGGAGTCTAAGCGCGTGACTTTGCGTTTCCAAAACTTTGTGATCTTCTCATAAGCGGCCTTGATGTCCATCGGCACGTCATAAGATTTTCGCTCTTGATATTTTCCGGTTATAAAGTAGTCGCCGGCCAGTATCTTTTCTTTGCCCTCAACAAGTTCTTTCACCTGATCGTCAAGTTCGTCATATTCAGCGACAGACGGTTTTAGAGTTTCCATCCGGTCAAGGATGGTTGCCAGTTCGCCGGTGTCAATCTCAACTTCCTTACCGATCTGAACCGGCAGACAGATATGAGCAAAGGCGCAGTTATCGCACCACATCGGAGTGTTGATCGGTTCCGGCATGGTTCCAGATGCCAGGTGTTTATTGATTTCCTCGGCACGTTTGAGAGTTTCCTCGCCCATCTGATAATCTAAATCCATCCATATTTCTTTGATCTGCCCGGACGATTTATCCTTGAAAAGAAACACGCCCTTTTCTTTTCCGTCCATGAGTAAATATAAATTTAATTGCACAGGATACTTGCGGATATAACCGTATTTGCCGTTCTTCAGGTCATTGATGGTATTGATTGCCTTGAACACAAAAGGCGAGCATGACTTGATTTCCATTGGGTAGATTGCGCCATCATCGTCAACTATCTTGCCGTCACAATGTCCGGTGATCTGGTGTTCTTTGTATTCAAAGGCTCGTTGCTGTTCAATGACCTTGATACCGGCCTCGGCCAGTTCCTTCATAACAATATCTTCAATTTCATTCCCCATATCAAATATCTGTTGAAGGCCGACATCGTGCAAAGATTTCTCTTGCCAGCGTGTCCGGTTTAGGACGTGGTATTTGACACAGGGTATTCCAAGATCGCTCGCGCGGTTTGAGTTTACCGGATGCTGCTTGATCTTCTTCTTCTTCGATTCAAGTATTTTTTCGACTATCATCCTTCTTCACCCGCTTGCCTTTCTGCCGGTTCGCACTTTTTGATTGACTCAATGTCATTGCCAAAAGTTCCGACTTTATAATCAATCTCAATCTGCAAACCAGCCTCCAACGCTTCTTTGGCAATCTTCGCGTTGCTCTCGGAGAATGTCTTATATTCAACATCACCGGCCTTGACGATGAACTGTGTCCACGGTTTGTTTGTCTTTTTATTCGTTCCGGTTGTCTTGCGAACATCTGTCACGCCCGCAGTTACTTTCAGCGATCCCTCAGAGGCTATGCCTGTTGCGGCCTTACCGTTCTTCTTGTAGTCAACACGGCCAACGCTGTCTTTGGTAATCCCTGATTCCTGCAAATCTTCCCATGTGAGGTTACGCAATCCAAGCAAGCGGGTAATGCCGTTGCCGATACAGTTTGTATAAGCTGATTTTTTCAGATCGCCTTTGTCAATTTCTGACGGCGGGAGTTCTTTCCGATCATCACCATAACCGGCATACTTTTTGAAAAACCCGTCTTTACTTGAACGAGTACCGATGGCCTCAATTGTTGCCCCTGCCACGGTGAAATATCCCTTGTAGGTATAAGCGAAGTGGCCGCTTTCCTCTGTTTCTAAAATAGGCTCGTCTATCTTCCAGGCAATCCCGAAAACCCTTGCAACCTTTTCAGATCCCGAAACTTGCAGATAAGGGTTTCCGGCCTGATCCGTCCAGTCCCTGGCGTTTGTCGCCATGAGAGCGGCGCGTTTGATTTTGTTTAATGCGCTGACTCTCTTCTCTGCCTGTTCAGCCAACGCAAGTAATGTTGAATCTCCGATTGCGGGTACTTCTACCTCTGTCACTGCTAATCCGTTTTCCATTGTTTCCTCCTAAATTAAAAAATATTCGTAGACTCCATTGCCTTTCGGCTTCTTCTCTGTTGGGATGCCGTACTTATCCCGCAAATCCTTAAACCTTCGCCGGTATTCTAATAGCTGAAGCTCATCCCTGATCTGTGTATTCAAGATTGAACCTTGCAGCAACCGGTTGTATAATTTTTGGCATTGCGGTGATAATGCCGGTCTGTCAAAATTGAGGTCTGTTTGAGTCATACGCTTTCCTTTTGGTGGTCAGGCAGGGGCGTAGCACCTCTTGGGCGGTGAACAATGGCATTTAAGCGGCATCGTTTTTTCACCCCTGCCGTTCCATATTTGCGGCAGCAGTTTGATTTGCTGCATCCGGCTCGTACGATCTTAACCGTGTCCTACACTTAGACGATGCCGCAGTTAGAATAACACCTCCTGTATTGTCCTGATCGCTGACTGGATTTCCGGCCTGAAGGCAAACCAAAGACAGGATCCGATATAGATGCAAATCGCGTATAGTGCCGTCCAGCCCAAAACATTAATCATGCTCGATATGTCTTTGTATAACTTCTTGCCTTCGGTGTTCATAAGCCATCCCTCCATGTCAGCCCCTCAAAAAATAAACATTCATAAAAGTTAAGAATCCAAACAGAGCCACTAGCGTAATAATTATTGCGATGTTCAAAGCGTAATATCTAATCATGTTTGTGGCTCTCTCTATGCGCGTTAGGTTGATCTTTAACATCTGCTCTCCTTGCCCTTCCCATCCTCGCCCTTACTATCTACCGCTATCGCGGCTTTATCGGCCTGTTAAGATGTTGTCTTTTTGACTCCGGTTTGTGCGGTGTTTGCTTTTCACCTGATTCATTAGGTTGAGTGCCACCTTGCCGCGCCGGAGCCAGACTTTGGGGCATTTATTTTACCTCTACAAACTTTCCTTTTTGCAATTTGTAAAATGTGTTTACTTTAATTTTCTTGCCATCAACTGCCTCGACGTGAACTTTTATCAAATTGTATATATCGTCAAATTCAGCAAGGGCAAGGACAGAACCAACATCACCGCGAACTTGCGCATCCCTACCACAGCCATAGACAACACAATTTTTACCGCCAGTAAGTTTTGATTCGTTACCGCCATTCAATGCGCTCCTGTTACCGCCATTCAATGCGCTCATGTAACCGCCATTCAATGCGCTCATGTAACCGCCATTCAATGCGCTCATGTCACCGCCATTCAATGCGCTCCTGTCACCGCCATTCAATGCGCTCCTGTTACCGCCATTCAATGCGCTCATGTAAC
>Ga0208102_1000723_pt1 | contig 9886 bp, 6 predicted proteins | sample CryBogmetaGMA17M_FD_184549 | JGI IMG/M metagenome (GOLD analysis project Ga0208102, IMG submission 184549) | Freshwater microbial communities from Crystal Bog, Wisconsin, USA - MA17M (SPAdes) | ecosystem: Environmental > Aquatic > Freshwater > Lake | place: Crystal Bog, Wisconsin, USA | collected...
GTTCATAACAGGCGCTGGACAGAGATGCTGGGCTTTTCAACTAATGAAATGGAGAAGCCCTCGGATTGGTGGGGAGAACGTGTATATCCGGATGATTACCCCCTCGTTGAAAAAAGCAGCCTGGATCATTATTCCGGAAAAGCCCCGTTGTTTGATGTAGTGTACCGGATGAAACACAAGGACGGGAGCTGGAGATGGGTGCATACGCAGGGCAAGGTGGTCGCGAGAGACACTGATGGTCGACCGCTACGCATGATCGGAATCAACCAGGACATCACCGAGCGCAAACTGGCAGAGGATACTGTACGGAAATCAAAGGAGTTTCTCAATAAAATCATAAACACCATTGGCGATCCGATCTATGTCAAGGACCGGGAGCATCGACTGGTTCTCGTCAATGATGCCGCATGTGCACTATTCGGGTGCCCCCGAGAGGAGATGCTGGGACTTACCGGGTATGACCTTTTCCCTACGCGGGAGATGGCAGACCGGTCATTCAATCGAGACGAGGAGGTTTTCCTGACCGGAAAGGACAGTATCAGCGAGGAGACGAACACGTATGCTCCCGGAAAGACCCGCACGGTCCTTGTCCGGAAGAGCCGGTACGAAGATGAGTATGGGGAGCAGTTTGTTGTCGGGATCAGCGTCGACATCACCGAGCGCAAGCGGATAGAAGAGGTATTCCGGGAGAGTGAACACCGGCTTGCCGATATCATCAGTTTCCTCCCGGATGCAACCCTTGTTATTGACAAAAACGGGACGGTCGTTGCATGGAACCGTGCGATGGAGGAGATGACGGGCGTCGCTGCTGAACAGATGATTGGAAAAGCAGATTATGAATATGCCCTCCCGTTCTACCATGAACGGCGTCCGATCACCGCTGATCTCGTCCTTCACGATGACCCGGCAGTTGCTGCAAAATATCCGGTCATGAAAACAGAAGGAAAATCCCGGTTCTCCGAGATCTTTATCCCGCACCTCAATAAGGGGAAGGGTGCATACCTCTGGTTTACCGCAACCCCGCTCTATGACGCACACGGGAATATTACCGGGGCAATCGAATCCATCCGGGACATCACCGGGCGTAAGAGGGCAGACGAAGAGATCCGTACCCTCCAGCAGTTCCAGCAGAGCATTATTGATAACGCGAAAGTCTGGATCAGTGTCCTTGATCCCAAAGGAACAATTCTTGTCTGGAACAATGCGGCAGAAGAGATCAGCGGGTACCCTGCTGATGACGTGATCGGAAAGAATACCGTCTGGAAACAGCTTTATCCTGACCCGGTGTACCGGAAGCAGGTCGTGGAAAATATTCTTGACATCATCAAAAAGAACACCTTTGTCGAGAACTTCGAGACCCGGATCCGGACGAAGAGCGGGGATGAGAAGATTATCTGGTGGAACACCCAACCGCTGCGGGACGAATCAGGAAAAGCGGTGCAGTTCATCGCCATAGGACGCGACAATACCGAGCGAAGACAGGCAGAAGAGAGGATCAAAGTACTCCGGCAGTTTGAGGAGAGTGTGATTAAGAACGCGAACATCTGGATATCGGTGCTGGACGGAAAAGGGAATGTAAGTGTCTGGAACAAAGCGGCAGAAGAGATCAGCGGGTACAACGCTCGCGAGGTTATCGGCAAAAACACCATCTGGAGCCGGATGTATCCGGATAAGGATTACCGGCGCACCGTCACGGCAACGATCAAGGAGATCATCGGAGCCCACAAGTACCTGGAGAACTTCGAGACCCGGATCCGGACCAAAGACGGGCTGGAACGGATCATCTGGTGGAACACCCGCGTCTTGCAGGACGTTCCCGGAATCGATGAGACGTTCATTGCCATAGGGAAGGATGTCACCGAGCAGAAGACGCTTTCTGATGCGTTGCGGCAGGCAAACAAGCAATTAAACCTGCTCTCCAGCATCACCCGGCACGACATCCTCAACCAGTTGATGGCGCTAAGAGGCTACATCGAGCTCTCCCGGGATTATCTGGACGACAAAAAAACCCTTGTCAACTTTTTGGAAAAAGAGGAAACTGCGGCAAGAACAATCGAGGAGCAAATCATGTTCACCCGCGACTATCAGGAACTGGGTGTTGTGGCACCCGTGTGGCAGAACGTGAACGCGGGTATCCAGAAAGCGGTCACGGGTCTTTTAATGCGGGACGTTCGTGCCGAAGTTGACCGCTCCGATCTGGAAATCTTTGTCGATCCGCTCTTTGAGAAAGTCTTCTACAACCTGATCGACAATGCGCTCCGTTACGGGGGTTCAGACCTGAAGACAATCCGAGTCTCATCTCAGGAATCTGACACGAGCCTTGAGATCGTCTGCGAGGATGACGGCGTGGGCATTACGGATGAGGACAAGAAAAAACTTTTCCGGAAAGGGTTTGGTAAACATACCGGTCTTGGGTTGTTCCTCTCACGCGAGATCCTGGCGATAACCGGCATCACGATCACCGAGAACGGTATACCGGGAAAAGGCGCCCGGTTCGAGATTACGGTACCAAAAGGTGCGTACCGGTTCAATGCATCCAGTACACCTGCTGAGGGAAACAAATGATCCGTGTCCTCTATGTCGATGATGAACCCAGCCTGCTTGATATTGGCAAACTGTATCTTGAATGGACAAAAGAATTTTCAGTGACCACTGCGCAATCAGCTGCTGATGCACTCGCCCTGTTAAAATCCAACAAGTTCCAGGCAATCGTTTCTGATTACCAGATGCCGGGGATGGATGGTATCGCATTTTTAAAACAAGTCCGCTCACAATTCGGTAATATCCCCTTCATTCTTTTCACCGGGAAGGGACACGAGGACGTCGTCATTGAAGCCATCAACAACGCCGCCGACTTTTATCTCCAGAAAGGGGCAGATGCCAAATCCCAGTATGCCGAGCTTGTGCATAAGATTCGCATGGCAGTCGATCGAAAGCAAACAGGAGTTGCCTTAAAAGAGAGCGAAGAGCGGTACCGTGTCTTTATTGACTCGTTGGACGATATGGCATTTTTAAAGGATGCCCAGTTCAGGTACCAGATCGTGAACCGGGCTCTTGCCACCTGGTTCGGCAGGACAGAAACAGAAATCCTCAACAAAACAGATTTCGACCTGATGCCCGAACAAAATGCACGTAACTGCCATGAGTCCGATGCATTGGTGTTGGACGCAGACTCAGTTATCATAACCGAAGAACGAACAGGTGACCGGACATACGAAACCCATAAGTTCAAAGTTCCATTAATTGACGGGACGTACGGTATTGGTGGGTACATCAAAGACGTCACCGAAACCAAACAGATGGAATTGGCGCTCCGGATCAACTCATCAGCCATAGACTCTTCGATAAATCCCATCGCTTTCCTGGATATGGATGCCAGACTGACATACGTGAATAATTCATTCCTCACATTGTGGGGATACGATAACCTGCGGGAGGTTCTGGGAAAACCCGTTATATCGTTCTGGAACAATGAAAATGACGTGGTTCCGGTTCTTTCTGCACTGCGAGAAACCAGACAGTGGACCGGTGAACTGTGTGCCCGTCGACGTGACGGTACACTCTTCGATGTTCATCTCTCGCTCTCAATAATTCGCGATGAGATGGACAATCCCTTGTGCATGATGGCATCTTTGATTGACATCACTGAACGAAAACGGGCGGAAGTGGCGTTGCTGCAGGCACACAAGCAATTGAACCTGCTCTCTTCCATCACCCGTCACGATATCCTCAACCAGCTGATGGCGCTCAAAGCATACCTCTATCTCTCGCATGAGATGATCGATAACCCCACGATACTTGCCGGGTACCTCGAAAAAGAGGAGCAGGCGGCTAATGCCATCGAGGAGCAAATCACGTTCATGAGAGACTACCAGGATCTGGGTATCGCAGCACCTGATTGGCATAGCGTGAACGAAAGTATACAAAAAGCGGTCGCCGAGCTACCGATGCGGGACATCCATGTCGAAGTCGACCCAAAAAATCCGGAGATCTTCGCTGACCGGCTCTTCGAGAAAGTCTTCTACCACCTGATCGACAATGCACTCCATTATGGCGGTGTGGAGATGAAGACGATCCGGGTTTTCTCACAGGAATCTGACCGGGGACTTACCATTGTATGCGAGGATGATGGTGTGGGGATTACGGATGAGGACAAGAAAAAACTTTTCCGGAAAGGGTTTGGTAAGCATACTGGTCTTAGCCTGTTCCTCTCCCGTGAGATACTTGCGATCACCGGCATCACGATCACTGAAAACGGTGTACCGGGTAAAGGCGCACGGTTCGAGATTTCGGTGCCGAACGGGGAGTGGCGGATGAACCCGGATACTGGTAACGGACACAGAGGCGAACCATGACGAACCAGCTGACGATTCCTGTCCCTCATAAGGGATGGCTCCCCCTTGTCCTCATCATCGTCCTGACCGTTGCCATCCTGATCGTCAGCGTCATCTCGCTCGTCTCCGGCTGGCTTACCATCTTCCAGAACCTGTTCTATTTCCCTATCATCCTCGCATGCGTGTACTACGTGAAGCGGGGTTTTGTGTTCTCGGTGCTCCTCGCATGTTGTTACTTTGTCCTGATCCTCATTTTCTCACAAGACGTCGCAGTGCTTGAAGGCGCCCTGATACGGGTGCTGATATTCATCCTTGTTGCTGGGGTAATTACCTACCTTTCCGTTATCAGGATCCGTGCCGAGAAGTCACTCCGGGAGAGCGAGGAACGGTACAGTTCACTTTTTGACAACAATTATTCCGTCTCTCTCATTATCGACCCGGATACCGGAAGGATCGTGGATGCCAACGCAGCGGCAACCCGGTATTACGGATATTCCCATGACGAGCTTACCTCACTGGGGATTTATGATCTCAACCGGTTGCCAAAAGAGACCGTGATCAGGAACCTCCGGCGGGCAAAGGAGGAGAAAGCAAAACACTTCTTCTCTGCCCATTACCTTGCATCCGGTGAGAAGCGCAACGTTGAGATCTACTCGGGACCGATTACCCTGCATGGGAACCCCCTCTTCTATTCCATCACCCACGACATCACCGAGCGCAAACATGCGGAAGAGGCACTACGGCAGGCAAACAGACAACTGAACCTCCTCTCCAGCATCACCCGGCATGACATCCTCAACCAGTTGATGGCGCTCAGGGGGTACCTCTATCTCTCGCAAGAGGTGATCGACGATCCGAAGACTCTCATCGAGTACATTAAAAAAGAGGAGCAGGCAGCAAATACTATCGAGCACCAGATCATGTTCACGAAGGACTACCAGGAGCTGGGTGCCGTAGCTCCCGCATGGCAGAGCATGAACACAAGTATACAAAAAGCGGTTGCCAGGCTGCCGATGCGGGATGTTCGTGTTGACGTTGACCCGAAAGCACCTGATATTTTCGCAGATCCACTCTTCGAGAAAGTCTTCTACAACCTGATTGACAACGCTCTCCGCTACGGGGGTGACCAGATGAAGACCATCCGGTTCTCATCGCAGGAGATCGACACGGGATTAGTGATCCTCTGCGGGGATGATGGTGTAGGAATTACAGCGGAAGACAAAAAGAAACTCTTCACCCGGGGTTTTGGGAAGAACACCGGGCTCGGGTTGTTCCTCTCCCGGGAGATCCTCTCAATCACCGGGATCACGATCACTGAAAACGGTGTACCGGGCAAAGGGGCACGGTTTGAGATCACCGTGCCAAAGGGAGCGTGGCGAACAGCCGGGAAGGGAAACCCTTAAAACCCGGATTTTACCGGGGACATTCGCATCTCACCCCAGCGGTGCAATCGTCCTGCCATAGATATCGTTCAGCACCGGTGCGAGTGCTGTGTAGATAGCAGCGAACCCGCTCACGATACCGATATACCCGGCTAGTACGGTGAAGATGCTGCTGCCTGTTGCCGCCCCGGCAGATTCGAGCAAAAAGACGATGGCAAGCGTCCCGAGGACAAACTGGAGCGCCCGGGACATCTTCAGCGATCCAATAAAGAGGATCACCGTGAATAAGCCCCAGAGGGCGAGGTATGCTGCCATCGCACCTGCCCCACCTGTATCTTTTGCAAGTCCAAGCACCGGCAGGAGGAGAAGTGCTGCAAACGAGAACCAGAACAAGCCGTACGAAGCATAGGCTGCCATACCGTAAGTGTTGCCCTTCTTCCACTCCATTAAACCTGCAGTGAACATGGCAAAACCGCCGAAAAAGATCACCATGCCAAGGATCATAGAACCTGCCTGGATGATTCCTGCATTAGCGAGGCTCAACAGCACTCCTGGCATACCATATCCGAGGAGCCCCAGTGCCCCTGCTCCCGCTGTTATGTCCTTTATCTCAACGATCGAACTTCGGTTAACGTGCGTATCTGTCATTGGTAATCACACCAGAATACACTACGGATTCTTTTATTAATGATATATATGGAAGATCATTTCCATCTGCGACGTATATCGCCGGTGCGTTTTTGGAGTTTATCACGGTGTGATTTTCATCTGCACGCTTCATCGTAACTATCCGGTACGCACCACAATTATCGTATGATCCGGCATCTTTACGGCGATCCTGTACTGTTCTTATGCCCCACCCCCAGTCTCACAGGAGCAGTTCCAGCAGGTCAGCCGGGTCGAAGAACAGGACGTTATTACAATCAAAGGCTTCCGGGTCATACTCCCCGTCATACCATTCAACCTTCGCTTTGTGCTGCGGGTGTCTGGGATCTTTCATGATGGCACAGAATTCTTCGTATCCCAAAACAGATCCGACATCATCTGGCGGAGAATTCCGTTTTCCTGCGATGCAGCACGGGTACTCCTTACCCGGTTCTCGTGGTAGGATCTTTTCGAGAAGGATCGCATGATCCCATTCGTCACCAAAATCGTACACGTACTCTGCTCTCCTGTTCTCCATAGAGAAGTATGCGGCAATGTCGTGTTTCCAGCCGGTCAGAGTGTGCCGTTTAAGGAGTGGATCCGGAATGCCAATAGTATCTTTTATTCCGGTCTTCGGGTTTAAGATTGAAAACTCGTGGAGGTGATGCCCCCCCCATCTCATCAGATCCCATATCGCGACGTTGAGATCCCAGAACGTGTAGGTCTCCGGAACCTGAACCCTCCGCCAGATCCGTGGAGTGATATCCGCGAGCGTGACCTTGAACTGGTATACCCTGTCATATGATCTTTTCATTGCTGTGACTCCCGTTATTATCCTGTTTTTTTTGGATCTGTTAAACTATTCTATCCGGTGCATGGAATGCCGTGAAATGCGTGAACGCAAATACATGTTTGTTATCGATAATTGTTTTGGGTATTCCCCGAATTTAGAATGCCGGAAATTTTCTAAAAAGACTCCTTCCACTCCGTTTGTCGTACTTCTCCTGCTGCGAATCGTACACAAGGTAACCCAAATGATACAATTTCAGACATATTTCTGTCATTGGATAAAAATTTACTTTACTCTTCCAATGTTATCGTCGTGAGTTTCACCGACTCGACACCCTTCTGGGACATCAGTTTCTCTGCAAGTGTCTTAAGCTGCGTCCCGTCGCCATGGACCAGTATCACTTCAAGACACCGGTTTTGAGTGACGTGCGAGTGGAGCGATGCCTTGATGAGCGTATGGTAATCGTGCTGGATATCGGTGATCGTCGTAAGAAGCCCGCGCTGGTCATGATCGTACACCATGGTGATGACTCCTTCACGTTCCCCTTTGACATCGGACATCCATTTGTAATAGGTGATGTAGGTGCGGATCGCATCGCGGATACCCTCAGACCGGGAGGAGTAGCCGCGAGCGTTCAGTATTTCGTCAAACCGACCGAGCAGGTTTTTGGGAAGTGAGATTCCAATCCGGGATAGATCATCGTCCATGGTCATAGTAATACGTGAATATCATTGCGGATTGCTTTTTAAGGTTTTGAAAAATGTTCGGGAAAGTATGAAGTGGTAAGACTACACGGGTCCAAAACTATCAGATATCTGCGGGATTGTTGTGAACCTGCGCCGGAAAAACAAAATGACGTCTCTTTAAACTGAAGAATCGGAAATTATTTTTCAAATCAAAAATTCAGATAAATGATACAATCGGTTCGATAAAATCTCAAATAACAATACTTTTTAACCACGCGGTGTTACAATTATTTACAAACGTAATAACAATTATTGGGGACTTCATGCATATTCCTGATGGTTTTTTACCTATATCGCAGGCTGCCTTATACTGGATTATCGCACTTATCTTCATTGCCCTCTCACTTCGCTGGGCAAAGCGCGAAATGAGCGAGGACAAGGTACCCCTTGTCGCCGTTCTTGCAGCGGGCATCTTTGCTATCCAGACGCTTAACATGGCGCTGCCGATCTCCATCATTCCCGGGGGGGTCAGTGGGCACGTAGTAGGTGCAGCCCTTGCCGCCATCGTGCTCGGCTCACCGTTTGCCGCAGTATTCATCCTCACGCTCGTGCTGGTGCTGCAGGGAATCTTCTTTGGCGATGGAGGGATCACCGCGATGGGTGCCAATATCATCAATATGGGAGTGCTCGGCGGATTTTTCGGGTTCTATACGTACAAGTCAGTAAATAATGTATTCCGCAACCGGTTCTGTGCCGCATTTATTGCCGGCTGGGTATCACTATTCATCCCCGCGATCATCTGTGCCGTCGAGCTTGCCCTTGCAGGAACACTCCCCCTTAATTTCGGGCTTGTCACTATGGGCGTGTACCACGCAGTCATCGGGATCATCGAGGGAGGTGTCACCGCATTTGCCCTCGCGCTCATCATCCATGCACGCCCGGATATCGTCTCTGGAGAAATTCCTGCAGGTTCCCGGAAGGCAAAAGATGTAATCATCGTCGCAGGTATTACCATAGCACTTGCGATTTCGGTCTTTGCCCCTTACTATGCTTCCACCTATCCCGACGGGCTGGACAGCACATTCCTGTCAGCGTACGGGGCAAAAGATGTGCGCACAGTAGATATCGATCATTCGAAGGTTGGTTTGGCAGAAGCCGCGGTCGTAGAAAAGACCGGCAACTCATTCTCATGGTCGGCGCCCCTTCCGGATTATTCCCTGCCTGGGCTCGATAAGCCCGGGGAAGTGCTTGCAATCATCTTTGGCGTGATTGCACTCTTCATTCTCGGCTTTGGCATCAGCCGGTTTATTGCCCGGAAGAATTGAGATGGTTTTTTTGTGAAAGAAACCCACCAATAAACGGAATTACCCATGCACCTCATCGAGACCCGCGATCTCACCTACACGTATCCCGGCAACGTCACCGCACTACATTCCCTCAACTTTGTAGCTCCGCGCAATGCCCGCATTGCCGTAATCGGATCGAACGGCGCTGGCAAAAGCACGCTCTTTAAATGTTTTAACGGAATCTTCAAGCCGAGTTCAGGTTCCGTCCTTATCCGTGGTGAGCCTATCACCAAAGGAAATATCCGCGAGGTGCGCAAGTTTGTGGGCATCGTCTTCCAGAATGCTGACGACCAGATCTTTTCCCCGACCGTAGAACAGGACGTTGCATTCGGTCCCACCAATCTCGGGCTCGATGAGGAGACCATCCATCACCGGGTGGATGAAGCGCTCAAACTCGTGGGCATCGAAGACCTCGCGCACCGGGTCCCGCATCACCTGAGCGGGGGGGAGAAGAAACGGGTCGCTATTGCCGGTATTATTGCCATGGAGCCGGAGGTGCTCGTGCTCGACGAGCCGACAGCCGGGCTTGATCCCAAGGGCGTCCATGACCTGGTTGAGTTCATCAACTCCCTCTCAAAAAAATACGGCATGACTGTGATCTTCTCCACGCACGATGTCTCCATGGTAGCTGAAGTGGCTGATTATGTCTACGTCATGAACAAGGGCAGGTTCGTTGCCGAAGGAAGCGTTGAAGAGATTTTTT
>Ga0208102_1000724_pt1 | contig 9884 bp, 10 predicted proteins | sample CryBogmetaGMA17M_FD_184549 | JGI IMG/M metagenome (GOLD analysis project Ga0208102, IMG submission 184549) | Freshwater microbial communities from Crystal Bog, Wisconsin, USA - MA17M (SPAdes) | ecosystem: Environmental > Aquatic > Freshwater > Lake | place: Crystal Bog, Wisconsin, USA | collected...
ACGTTCACTTACCTCGGTACTGCCGACGCTGACACGGTAAATGTCATTGGTGTGTTCAAAGGAGGGACTGAACAGACAGTACTATTCGCCTATGTCTGATCAACCGCGCATTGATCAATTGGGGGGGCAGATCGCCCCCAAGGATATAGGAAAAATTTCTCTCATTTTGTATTCCCTGACCAATCACTTCGACACCTTAACGATACCGCACGCAAATTCATATGTATGACAAAGCCCCGGAAAAAGATGTGGACTCTCTCACCCTCCGCCATTGCCCTGGTCGCACTTGCCGTGTTCGCCCTCATTGCCCCCCCCGTCACGGCGACACTCGTTCTGTCTGATGTATCGTTCTCTCCCAACCCCCCACTGGTACCGGCACAGTCACAGCATGTGACTGCAAACTTCGCGATTATTCCATCAGGTGCAACGACGTTTGCGAGCGGTCATAATATCCAGCTGCAGACCGATCTTGTGAATGCCCAATGGAATATACGGGTCATGCTCGATGGTCTTCCGGCAGCGCAGCAGTCAGTTACTGGTAGTGTCGCGTTTATAAACGGTGCGCTGATCTCCTACCCGACCTCCCGTGATGTCTCCCTCATCATCGGTATTGACGGGACCGTCCCTGCGAATGCCGGCGTTTTCGTCATGGTTATGCAGGCAGAGGAGATTGACAACAGCGGGGGCATCGTCCCCGGTAGTGTGATCACCATCAACCAGCCAACCACACTATCCACCGTATCCCCGGTCAGCCCAACAATTCCTGCCCTTACGCCCGTTATTACGACACCGCCCGCTCCCTCCCCCACACGGGCGCCCGGGTTCTCATTTGTTGGTGGAATTCTTGCGCTCTGCATAGTGGGGGCGGTGGTAACCGGACGCCGTTTTCATTCGCACGGGTTTTTGTGACGGGCACATCAATATCTTTACAATCCTTAAACCCCCACCCCTTATATGGAGAATAGCACCGCATGGAGTTCGCTCCACGGCACAACCCCTTCGGAAAAGATCGGCTCGCTCGGGATTGAGTGTGGCAGGATCATAGACGTCCGCAATCTGGATACAGCATCTCGCAGGTACGGTATCGATATCTTCCTTTTTTTTGAGAAAGATCTGGTTCACTCCCATACCATCAGTCAGATTCAGGAAAAGTTCAAAGATGTCCCTGAGTTCGAGCGCCCTTACGTCCGTGTTGACCGGTTTCTTGACTTTACACGCGAGAATGATCCCTCATTTGAGCAGACGCTCCAGGATCTCCCCCTCATGATCGAGATTGTGGCGATTGGCGAGATGCAGCCGGCGGATGGTGGCAGGGCGGCTCCATTTGTCTTGGGGCTGATGCCATTTCTCGACGAACTGGATGTGGATGCGGATCTGCCGCAGGTGAACGTACAGGGTCACCTGTGAATCGTCAATGGCGGCATCATTATGCATCACCATTTATGATAGACATATGCCGCCCCTGGCGGGGAACTTACAACCCGTCTGTGTCTGCACGGTATAAATTCCCATACGACAGATAGTATAAGACATGAGCATCTTCCCCAAAAAAGATTTCATCTGGTTTTTTGATTCGATAGCCCCCAGCAAATACCTCTTAAAATTCAGAAAAATGGCGGTTATTACCTTTATCGGAAGCGACATCGCAAGCCGGGGAAGACTCTCCCATTATGGCTGCACCGAGCGCAAGCAGTTTGCATCCGCGCTCAAAAAGATACGGGCAGACACCGAACTGCTCCTTGAAGATATCGAGGCATATCACATTTACATGGCGGTGAAACGGACGCAGAAGGTGCCCGGGGATATTGCAGAAGTGGGTGTGTATAAAGGAGGTTCGGCAAAGATCATCTGTTCAGCCAAAGGCGACAAGACTCTCCACCTGTTTGACACGTTTGAGGGATTGCCCAAGGTGGACGAAGTTGACGTGGTCTGGCAGTTTTACGAGGGAAAATTTGCTGCCTCCTATGATAGTGTGCGGGCATACTTACAGCCGGAAAAAAACGTCATCTTTTACAAGGGCATATTTCCCGCAACATCCGGTCCTGTGAAAGACACACGGTTTTCGCTCGTCAACTTTGATGTCGATACGTATGAGAGCACAAAAAAGTGTCTTGAGTTCTTCTACCCCCGGATGAGCCCGGGGGGCGTCATAATCTCCCACGATTACATCACAGTGCCCGGCGTGCAGAAGGCGTTTGACGAGTTTTTCCTGGACAAACCCGAGCCGGTGGTCGAAACCGCGGGTTCCCAGTGTATTGTCATAAAGTGCAAGAGCATGTAAAAAAAGAAATTGCTGTAGCCTCCCTCGCGCCACAAGCCCGGAAAATGGAAGTGTTGCGACGAAGCATCGCCCCAAAAAAAATATCCTGAACCGGTTTTTTGCTTATCGGGTTCCGGACCGGATTTCTGTCTCACTCTTTTACGATCAGGATGCCGAATATTACCAGCATCAAACCGACAAGCAGCACGACAATCCCGATCAGTCCCTTGACCGCAATAATCACGTCAGGCAAAAATGCCCAGATCCCGTAACCGCCAACGACTAACAGTACAATTCCGATAAGTAACGCAATAATTCCTGTCTTATCCATAATGAATCCTCAACCCAATTCATTTTTAACCGGGAACATATAAGCGTATTGTCAATTCACGCGCCCGGATGAGCCCGGACACCAGCGTTTTGCCATTTTCCAGGGATACGGCAGGACAAGCATCAGCAGTATCGCCCCGGCTATCGGGACCGGAATTGTGCCAAGCGCTGTCGCGAGCGAGTAGTGGTCAGCAATGACACCGTTGACTGCTACGCCCAGCCCGCCAAAACCGATTGCAAGCCCGAGCATGATGCCGGAGGCAAGCCCGATGTTCTGCGGCATCAGTTCATGGGACATCGCAACGGCGACGGCGAAGGTTGACCACAGGAAGAACCCGAACAGGAGAATCGCGCAGATCGCGATGATCCCGGTACTTACAAAGAACAGGTAGAACGACGGAATTGTACACGCGAGCGCAAAGACCACGAACTCCTTTCTGCCGATCCGGTCGGAGATACGCCCTCCCACAACCTGCCCGACAACCCCTGAAAGGAGCATCAGGGTAACGATCGTCGTTGCGGTGACCAGGTTGTATCCCTGCGTGACGAGATACATGGGAAGGAACGTGATCGCGGCAAAAACTGCCCATGCCCTGAGAATGGATGCGACCATCAGGATAATGAAGGGTTTTTTGGACTGGGCATCCCTTTCGCGGTGCGCCGGTTCGCCATGCCCCCTGCACGCGCCGGAGACACCTCCCGGCAGCAGGTGGCGCAACCCGAATACCATAAATATCGCGGGAAATATCAGGAGCAGCAGCCCGGGCAGCCCCAGCCACCAGACAAGTACGCCCGCAAGCACGGGTCCGATTGCATACCCGAGGTTGCCGCCGACAACGAAATACGAGGTGATCCTGCCACGGTTTTCGTTCGTGCACAGGCGGCTGACAAGGCTTAACGCTGCCGGGTGGAAGAAAGCGTGCCCGAGTGCGGCAAGCACCGCAAAGACCATGAGCAGGGAGTAGTTCTGGGTGATGCCCATGAGTGCCACAAAAACAGCGCTGAACAAAAGGCTGATGCTGATGTGAATGGTAAACCCCTTTGAGTCCGAAAGCCAGCCGAGTACGGGCTGGGTAAACGATGAGGTTACATTATACGCGGTGACGAGGAGCCCTGCGGCAAGATAGGAATACCCGTTATTTGCGATCAGGAGTGGGAGAATGGCGGGCAGCACCGGCATGTAGATGTCGGTGACAAGATGCGCCGCTGCAAGACCTGTGATGGTTTTATGCGTGTCGCATGGCTGGGTTATTGTTTCCGCGTCAGTCGTAGGATCTCGACCTCGATCTCCCGCACGTCCTGCGTGTGGAAGGAGAATGTGCGTTTTATGGGTAGGGCTCCGCCGATCTTCTCGCTTATTTCTGCCCTGCCTTTAGTGTAGGCTTCAATAAATTGCACCGATCCCGCATTAAAAATACCGTATGTGACCGGCGCCGTCCGGAGTGCGCAATCGATGAATGGTCGGTCTGCATGTGCCTTCTGCGCCCCGAACGGCGGGTTCATGATGACGGTATCGAAGGTGCTGATACGGTCGGGTAGCGTTATATCCCGCACGTCAGCGACAATATACTCTACACAGGCACCGAGCAGTGCGGTATTGCGTTCTGCCACATCCGCCGCCAGCCGGTCAATGTCGATACCGGTTACTGAAGCCGCTCCGAGAAGGGAAGCCCCGATCGCAAGCACTCCGGTGCCGCAGCCAAGGTCGCAGACGGTCTTCCCTTCAATATCCCGTTTCATGAACGCATGGTAGAGGAGCCGGGCGGCAAGCGGTGCCTGTGTCTGGTACTGTTCGAGTGACGGGCGGGGGTGCGTGAACCCATCAAGGCGCTGCAATGCCATCTCAAGTTGTTTTAATCTCATGGGATCTCGTCAATGGCGTAGTCATCCCACGTCCGCACACCGCAGATGATCTCAAATTCCTGCGGGGAAAGGACTGGAACCGGAAACCGTACCTGGTCGTCGTAGGCAAGCCGGGGGCATGCGGTGTTGACATAGCAGGCAAACCCGAGGTTTAAGAGTTCGTCAGGGCTCACCTCCTGCATCGTAACGATGGTGGCATGGGGTGCGAGCGAGAGAAGGTACTGTGCCAGTGCCATGCGTTGCTGCCCGCTTTTTGTACTGACGATGATGCCGATGTGACGGGCAGCCTTTGCCTTCTCCATCATCGCAAACCGCCGGCGCAAGAGGGTATCACCGTTCACTTCCTGTGCGGTGCCTGCGAGGGGATCCAGCGCGATCACCCGTGCACGGGTGGCAATGGCGATCCCGGTGGCGTGGAAGAGCCCGGTGCCGACAAAGAGTACCTCGTCCGCACCCGTCCCTTTTGCCGCGGCGAAACTACATCCCAGCACCTGCCCCCGGAAGGGAGTGCGTGTGCTGCCACCGGCAACACGGACATCGATTCCCAGTGACAATAAAAATGTCTCCATCTGCGGGATGAGGTGGACATGCTGGACCGTGGTGACGAGGCAGACAGATTTCCCTTTCAGGAGCGGGAGGGCGTTTTTTGTGACAGCAACATCGAAATCGACAGGGTACGGTTCGAAGATCACGTTCTTCCGGCTATCGACCGGCGCGTGCCCGAAGTGCACGAGCACGTCTGCGAATTCCAGGGTTTCGAGCGCCAGATCGCAGGCACCGTAACAGGGATCACCGCAGATAATCACGCGAAAACCGGCTTCTTTGAGACGGACGGCATACTCAGCCGCCTGCCTTTTGAGCCCTTCAGGAAACTGGAGGGCAACCTTCTGTGCCCCCCGGGTTTTCAGTGTTTGAATGAGTTCAGAGGTGCCGTTCAACCACATGCACCTTTTCGGTGACCTCGATCTTGACGAGCGATTTGTACGGGCGCCCGATATCCGGATCCCCGCGTTGGATTGCAATGCAGACATCTACGACATCAGCACCCGCAATCTCGAGCGCTTTTAAGAGCGCCTGCATCGTGCCCCCGGTACTTACCACGTCATCGATGATCACGACGCGGTCACCCTTTTTTATCCCGTTGATGTAGAGTTCCCCCTTGGAGTAACCAGTCGTCTGGTGGACGGCGACTTCCCCGGGCATCTTGTATTCGCGCTTGCGCATGACCGTCATCGGGATGTCGGTCATCACAGAAAGGACCGCCCCTATGTGGATGCCCATCGCTTCGACGACCACAATTTTATCGACGTTGTTTAAATCGAGCATCTTGATCATTGCACTGCACACGTCGCGAAGCAACGCGGGTTCGACAATCGGCACCCCGTCTGTGATCGGGTGGATAAAATAATTATATTCGCCCCTCTTTACCATCGGGCACGATTCAAGGGATTCTACCAGCAGGTCAAGCATTCATATCACCAATATCTTTTAACAACGCCTCAATGCGGTCACGGTGCACATGGGGCATGCAGACGATCCGCAGGTGCCCCTGCCGTGTCCACGAAACCTTCCAGGGTTCGGGTACTTTTTTGCATTCAAATGTCGCCACGTTGACATCAGGGGTGGCGGCACGCGGGATACCGAACGTTTCCATACCGGCAATCAACCGCTCGGTATTTTTCATGCAGCCGGAAACGATCGCCGTCATTCCCTCAATACCCAGGTAATCGAGCACGGCAAGTGCGCCGGCTACCGGAGCACCCGGGCGGGTACCGGTAAGCGTGAACTCCTGCTTTACCGAGAGGTAAGGGGTGTCGATATTGAGGGCATTGAGCATATCCGGTTCCCGGGTGAGCAGGCAACCGGCAGGGATCGTGCTCATGCCCATCTTGTGCGGGTCAACGGCAATGGTGGTCACACCGGGGATCGCGAAATCGAATGGGATTTTACGGCGAAGAAATGGAATCACCATGCCCCCGAATGCGGCATCTACGTGCAGGAAGATATCGTGCTGCACTGCGATCTTTGCAAGGGCAGCGATCGGATCCACCATGCCATATTCGGTTGTGCCGGCAATCCCTACGAGACAGACCGTGTTCTTATCGATCTGCTCTGCCGCCTTATCTGCGTTCATCCTCCAGTCTTTACCAAGCGGCACGCTCCGCATCTCAAGAGAGAGAATGTCGCACGCTTTTTTGAACGAGAAGTGGGCGGATTCCGGAACGACCACGTTCGGATGGTTAACTTTCTTTAACACCTTTGCGAGACGGAGCGCCTGAATATTGGACTCAGTGCCGCCGGATGTGGCATACCCGCCCGCCTCCTTGTGATGAAAAAGGGTTCCGAACCGTTCGATGAGCATGCGTTCGAGGGATGCGGTCCCGATAAAAAGTCCGGGGTCGCCAAGGTTCGTCTCCATGAACATGCAGTGCGCCCGCACCGCAACCGGGTGGGGAGGTGTGCACATGGAACACAAAATCGATGCGTAGTCAAGATCTTCCCGCTTTTTTTGGGAGAAAAAAGAGAAGAGATCTTCTTCTGTACGCCCCTTATTCAGCATCGCGGTTTCTCGCAGCTTCAAGGATGATGCGCTTTTCCGTCCGGGCGACGGCTTCTCTGATCTTTGAAATCGCATCGATGTTTGCCGATACGCTCGTGATGCCGTGTTCGACCAGCCACGCAGCCATCTTCGGGTCAGAACCTGCCTGACCGCAGATCGAACACTCGATATTGTACGCACGGCAGGTCTGGATCGCGTTGTGGATCAGGGAGAGGACTGCCGGGTGCTGGGGTGCATACATGTCTGCCACATTCTCGTTGTTCCGGTCGATGGCGAGCGTGTACTGGACGAGATCGTTCGTCCCGAACGAGGCGAAGTTAATGCCTGCCTTGATGAACTCCTCGACCATAATCGCGCTCGACGGGATCTCGATCATGATGCCGAGCGTCACGTTCTCAACGTCCACGCCCCAGCCCCGCATCATCTCTTTTGCCAGAATGAACTGGTCGGGATGGGAGACCATCGGGAACATGACGCCGAGATTCTCGTAACCTTCCGCCCAGAGACGCTTGAATGCATCCACCTGCAGCTTGAACTGGTCCGGGCTCTGGAGATCGCGGCGGATGCCTCTCCAGCCAAGCATCGGGTTGTGTTCGTGCGGTTCATTCTCTCCGCCTGCCATGTTCCGGAACTCATCGGTTGGCGCATCCAGCGTCCGCACCCAGACACTTTTTCCGGGGAACGCATCGAGCACGATCTTGATGCCGTCGTGGAGTTCTTTTACGAACTCCTCTTCCTTGTGGTTAGTAATAAACCAGCCCGGTGTCTTGTTGAGCCCGAGAATAAGGTGCTCGATCCTGAGCAGCCCGACACCGTCTGCACCGGTTGCCGCCGCCCGTACTGCCGCTTCGGGAATTGAAACGTTCACCTTTACGCTCGTTGCCGTGATGATCAGTGCAGCGCCCTGTACAGTGGTCGCAGCCTTTGCCGGTGCCGCACTCTCGACTATCCCATCATAGATGAGCCCCTTCTCACCGTCAACCGTGATGAGTTGCCCGGTCTTCAACACCTGCGTTGCCGTTTTTGTGCCAACGATTGCTGGGGTGCCCAGTTCCCTGCTCACAATCGCCGCGTGGCAGGTCAACCCGCCTTCGTCGGTCACGATTGCAGCGACCTTGCGCATCGCCGGGACCATGTCCGGGTTCGTCATTCGGGTGACGAGGATGTCGCCCTCTTTGACTGATCCCGTGTCCTTTACATCCCGGATAACGACGACTTTTCCGGAAGCGATCCCGGGTGCCGCACCCTGTCCCTTTAAAATGATCTGTGCGTCCTGTTTCTGTCCAGACATGCCTGATGCCTCTTTTTTATTGCCGATTGTTGTGATGGGTCGGGACTGGAGGATATAAATCGTCCCGGCAACAATACCCCATTCGACGTCCTGCGGGATGCCGTAATGGTTTTCTGTGATCTTGCCGTACATGGCGAGTTTTGCCACTTCGTCATCTGTAAGTACCTGTGCATCCTGCCGTGCACTGTCCACATCCACCAGTTTTGTGCCGTGTTCACCGTCTGCAATGATTGCCACTTTCTTGTTTGAAATGAGCCGGTCGACAACCTTCTCTTTCTGCTGGTCAAAAACGTACTTGTCCGGTGAGACTGATCCGGATACTACCGCCTCGCCCAGTCCCCACGAACCCTCGATGATGGTGAGGGGTTCGCCCGTGATTGGGTGGGAGGTGAACATGACTCCCGCCTTCTCTGAATGCACGAGCTCTTGGACAACGACGGCGATGTTTACGGTATGGTCGTCAAAGCCCTGCTTTGCCCGGTAATAGATCGCCCGTGCCCCATAGAGCGATGCCCAGCATTTCTGGACAGCGACAAGAAGCGCTGCTTCACCCTTGATGTTGAGGTAGGTCTCCTGCTGACCGGCAAAACTTGCGTCCGGCAGGTCTTCCGCCGTGGCACTTGACCGGACTGCAACGATGGTATCCGGTTTTTGCATCTTTTTGTAGGATTTGCGGATCTCATCTTTAATTATCGCCGGCATCTTTGCCTTGAGCACCATCGTTTTTGCAGTATCGGCGGCTTTTTCAAGCGCTTCATTATTCTCCACGTCGAGCTGGTCGTATGATTTGAAGATCTTCTCTTCAAGACCAGTCTCAACTAAAAACCTGCGGAATGCCTGGGCAGTAACAACGAATGCCCGGGGTACCGGAAGACCAAGGGAAGCCATCTCTCCAAGGGAAGCTCCCTTGCCGCCGACAGAAACGATATCCTCCTTTCTGATCTCTTCAAGCCACAGAATATTGGGTACATTTTTCATGCTCGCACCACTTATGATCTCATCTTTCCGTGCTTAATAATTTCCATCGACTTTATCATGAAAGTCGGTAAACCGACTTTTATTTCTGTTTACCTTGATTGTCTTGGCGGGAGGATGGCTGGCAGAACCCGGGGTTTTTGCGGGACATGGGGCAGCGTTTGGCTAAAAAAAAGAATAACCCTGATTAGGTAAGCCGCATATATTGTATGGGTTTTTTATGGCAAATGCGAGAGTTCTCGTCAGCGATCCGCTGGCGGAGGAGGGGCTCGAAATCCTCAAGAAGGAAATGTTTGACGTTGACGTCAAAACAGACTTAAAAGAGGACGAGCTCTGCAAAATCATCGGGGATTATGATGCCCTGCTCGTACGGAGCGGTACGGAAGTGACGGCAAAGGTGATCGAAGCGGCGACACGGCTCAAATTTATCGGGCGCGCCGGCGCCGGTGTAGACAATATCGATACGGACGCGGCGACACGGAAGGGAATCATCGTTGCAAACGCCCCGGAAGGCAACACGCTTGCGGCAACCGAGCACACGATGGCAATGATGCTCTCCCTCGCCCGGAACATCCCGCAGGCGACGGCAAGCGTTAAAAAGAAGG
>Ga0208102_1000728_pt1 | contig 9843 bp, 6 predicted proteins | sample CryBogmetaGMA17M_FD_184549 | JGI IMG/M metagenome (GOLD analysis project Ga0208102, IMG submission 184549) | Freshwater microbial communities from Crystal Bog, Wisconsin, USA - MA17M (SPAdes) | ecosystem: Environmental > Aquatic > Freshwater > Lake | place: Crystal Bog, Wisconsin, USA | collected...
AGTTGCAGAGACGAAGACCACCTGCCCCATGTACTGCTCGAACTCGACAAACTTTAACGGGCGGTTGTCGAGCGCGCTCGGGAGCCGGAACCCGTAATCCACGAGCGTTTTCTTGCGGGACAGATCACCGTTGTACATGCCATGCAGTTGCGGGATGGTCTGGTGGCTCTCATCGATGATCACAAGGAAGTCTTCCGGGAAGTAGTCGAGCAGGCAGTAGGGCTTCTCGCCCGGTCGTCTGCCGTCAAAATGACGCGAGTAGTTCTCGATGCCCTTGCAATACCCGGTCTCCTCGATCATCTCGATATCATAGTTCGTCCGCTGTTCAAGCCGGTGAGCTTCTATCATGTCCAGATGCGGGAGCGCACCTGCCAACTCTTTTCGGATGGACACGATCGCCGCTTTTTTAGCCTCTTCCGGAACGACAAAGTGCCTGGCGGGGTAGATATAAAAATATTTTAGTTCCTCGCGTCTGGCACCGGTGTTCTTGTCCACCTCCATGATCCGCTCGATCTGGTTCCCGAACAGCTCGATCCGGATGATATCGTTGAAATACCCGGGTACAATATCGATCGTGTCCCCCTTTACCCGGAACCTGCCGGGCATAAGCTCGAGATCGTTTCGCTCGAACTGGATGTCAAGGAGCTTGCTCATGATATCGCTGCGTGAAATTGTCTGCCCGACAACCAGTTCGAAGCCCATGTTCCGGAAGTTCTCGGGGTTGCCGAGTCCAAATATGCAGGAAACTGATGCAACAACGATCACATCGCGTCGGTTGACAAGGGAAGCGGTGGCGGAGAGGCGGAGCTGCTCGATTTTGGGGTTGATTGCAGAGTCTTTTTCGATGTACTGGTCCTTTGCCGGGATGTAGGATTCGGGCTGGTAGTAATCATAATACGAGACGAAATACTCAACCCGGTTGTGGGGAAAAAAATCGCAGAACTCCTGGTAGAGCTGGGCAGCAAGCGTCTTGTTGTGTGCGATGACAAGCGTGGGCTTCTGCACCGCCGCGATCACGTTTGCCATCGTGAAGGTTTTCCCGGAGCCGGTGACACCTAAGAGCGTCTGGCACTGCTGTTTGTCTTTAAGCCCGGCAACCAACTGTTGTATTGCCTCCGGTTGTGAACCGGCAGGGGGAAATGTGGACGTCAGCTGGAATTCTGTCACGGTACTGAAGATGTTTGGAGCCGGAAATGATAAGGGATGTGGATGAGGCAGTGAGGAGATGGGGTTGAATTCTTTGGGTAACACCAGTGCTGAGCCGTTCCAATTAAAAAAAGTGCTTTTGCCATTGTGACCTGAATCCAGTTTTTGTTAATTTTCGCTTTCTGCAACGATTTTATTAGGCTGTCATATCACAATAGATGGACAGGGCGGGGTCCGGTTTACACTTGTACCTGATCATGCTCCCCTTCGGTGCAGGACTCTGTCTGGATTGAAAGATGAGAATTAAAAGACGTATCGCAAAGATCCTGCCTATATCTCCACGAATCAATTTATGGTATGCATCCAAATATAACCGGCAATGGATCCATTCTTTTTCCTGATCGATCTTGTTATCCACTTCGATAAGTACCTGCCCGGGATCATCGAGTCATATGGGTTCTGGACGTACCTGATCCTGTTCGCAATCATCTTCTGCGAGACCGGGCTTGTCGTAATGCCCTACCTGCCCGGAGACTCGCTCCTGTTTGTTGCAGGAGCACTTGCGGGGACGGGGTATCTCAATATCGAACTCCTGATTATCACCCTCATTCTTGCTGCGGTGCTTGGCGATACGGCGAATTACTGGATCGGGCATTCGGTGGGAATGAAGGTGCTGGAGAATAAGTACTCCGTAGTCCGCCGTGACCATTTAGAGAAGACGGAAGAGTTCTTTAAGCGGTACGGCGGGTTGACGATTGTGATCGCACGGTTTATTCCATTCATCCGCACGTTCGCACCGTTCCTTGCCGGTGTCGGTAAGATGAGCTATCGCTGGTTCCTCTCGTACAACGTGATCGGTGGCGTACTGTGGATCTGTGCGTTCATTTCGGCGGGATATTTCTTTGGCAGCATCCCCATTGTCCAGGAGAATTTCAACTACATCATCTACGCAATTATCGGGCTTTCGTTATTGGCGGTTGTATCAATTGTCATAGGTGTCTTTCGCACAGTGCGCACACATTCTGCCGTTGATCCGGAGAATGACGAGAAAAAATAATATGCATTTTCAATCCTTTTTTCGTTTTTGAGATTGTTCACTCTCAACCACTCTCGTGCGTGCTCGTGCGTGAATGATTTCGCCACTGTGTGCGTCTCATATCTTATGATTTTCTCTCAGTATAGGCGTTTTTAGCAAAATGTGTTACACTCCCAAAATTGAATAGATGTTTTGTGTTCCATCCCTCTAATGTTGACGGCACAGGAGAGAACCCGCGCCAAGGTACTTTTACGGCGTTTCTCAGCGCTCATGGGTGAAAGTACGCGGCAAATAAAAAATGCGTGGAGCAGGATTCGAACCTGCGAACTCCTGCGAGATGGGACCCTAAATCCCACTCCTTTGACCGGGCTCGGATATCCACGCACAATAATTTTTTAGCGAGTTTAGTGCCAAGTCTTTTGATGAGACCCTAAATCCGGCGCCTTTGACCAGGCTCGGCAACCCTCGCGTATCCGTAATATTTGTCCGGGTGTATTAAGAGCGTATCGGGGACTCGATCGTGGCAAAAAAAACGATCCTGATCACATCTCGACCCGGGTAACAACACCGTGTATCTTATCTGCCGGAAGCCGGTAGAACTGCACGACCGAAGGCGTCAGGTGTTTGATCGCACCGAAAATCCTCCAGAGAATGTGATTTGTCACAATGTCCTCCATCCCGTAGAAGATCGTCTTTTCATCGATATCAGCTTCCTTTAGAATTGTGGAGATGTCAACGATCTCCATATACCCAAGGTAGATTTCAAAGATTGATAGCCCAGCCGAAAGTTCGCGGGTCATCCCCCACGTCACCCCGAAAGGCTGCTCGGTCCTGATAATTGAGACGATAATATTCTCTTCATAGATGATGTTATTCGTGAACATCGTACGGGGGATGTATTGGGGGATACGACGGAAATCCCGTGCGAAATACAGTGCGGAACCAGAGATCCGGTTTATCGAATTGTACACTTCGTTGAATTTTAAGAGGAACTCATCAAGCGGAACAGGTGAGAGGACACTCGCCAGCCGCTTCTGCCCAGTCACGTAGATGAGGATAATAGCAAACGGGATTGCAGCAATAACAAGTGACCAGTAGCCTCCATAAGGGATTTTATGCAGGTTTGCAAGAAGGAACACAATGTTCACACAGAGCACTCCTAAAGCAATCAGGGTTTTAATGATATCCCCGCGGAGCACAAAAATCCAGATGATCATGAGACTCGTAATTGCCATCGTTCCACTCACGGCAAGCCCGTATGCATGGGTGAGGTTGGTCGATGTTTTGAATATGAGAATTACAAGAATTACCGAGACGAGTAAAAGCCAGTTCACGACATCAATATAAATCTGGGACCGCAGTTTCGTTGAAGTGTACTCAATTCGAAGGAGCGGCAAAATCCTGGTGGTGACCCCTTGGTATACGATGGAAAATATCCCGGAGATCATTGCCTGCGAAGCGATAACCGTTGCCACAATGGAAAGAATAAGGAATGGGATATAGAGCATTTTTGCCTCAGAAAAGATCATCTCAAAGAGAATATTGTGCGCCCCGGGATTTGTGATAAGAAACGCACCCTGCCCAAGATAGTTGATGGTAAGTGCAATGAAGACGAGATACCACGCACGGAGAATTGGCGCACGCCCTAGATGCCCCATATCGGCATAGAGCGCTTCACCACCGGTGGCACAGAGAATAACCGATGAGAGGATGAGAAAACCCTCAAGCCCATGACTGGTCAGGTAATGGATGCCATACATTGGGCTAATCGCAAGGAGCACCTGTGGAGCATAGAGGAGCGCAACAAATCCGGATACGGCAAGTACGGCAAACCAGACGATCATCACGGGACCAAATGCCCATGCGACGCGGTCCGACCCTTTTGCCTGAAGTGCAAAGAGACCGATTGCAATGATCCCGGCAATAAGCATCAGGACGGTCTGGGCAGTATTCTCAAGACCCGGAATAAGGAGAATACCTTCAACGGCTGACAGAATGCTGACGGCAGGAGTGATAACTCCATCGCCAATAAAAAGGGAGATGCCGACAATAGCAAGGAGCGAAACGAACGCAACCTGATTACCGGATTTCAACAATGGCAACAGGATCTCCTTTAACACGATTGTCCCGCCCTCACCTTTCTTACCGAGGTGCATGGCGAGGTATGCATATTCAACAGTGACAAGGATGGTGAGAGTCCAGATGATGAGGGACAAAATGCCCATAACATTATCTTGGGTGGGGGGAATCAAAAGAAAGATAGCAGTGAAGGTGTAGATGGGGCTCGTCCCGATATCGCCAAATACCAGACCCATCGATTTGACGATCCCGGGCATGGCAAAATAGTTCTTGAGCATCACTTCATTACCGGTCAACGGAAATAAGGTATAATGCTTTCTCTTTAGCATGAAAGTCGGCAAGCCGACTTTCATCACGGCTTACCTGAACCGGAATGGCGCACCCTATTTTCATAGGAAATGGCTTTTGCCATTTTCATGCCCGTATGTTTGAACTGTCGTCAGCTCATCGGTGGTTTTTATGAAAACGGCTCGCGGCATTTTCATTGCGTATGTTTGTCCAATCGTCGGCTCATCGGGAATTGGCATAAAAATCTCATTCGTGATTTATTAGTCGCCTAACCGTTCATCGCAGTGTTCAACAGGGGTTTTTCGCGAACAGGAATAAAGCAATTTTTAGGGTGGAGGCACACATTCCGGAGGTTGATGTGCTGATTCTCTCTCTGCAAGAAAGATACGCAAGCCAGTGAAGAAGAGGACGATAATAACCGGTCCGAGAACAAACCCAACAACACCCATGGTGATCACTCCCCCAAAAAATCCGACCAGCATGATAAGCGGGTTGAGGCGAAGACGACGCCCCATCAGTACAGGGCGGATGAATAATTCCGGAAATGCGGAGATACCGATATATCCTAAAAAGAACAGGAGGAGAACTCCATGGATATCCCCCAGGGAGAATGCATAGGTACCCATGAAGATAAAGACAACGGCAGATCCCAGTACCGGAATGAGTTCACAGAATGCGCAGAGGAAGGAATAAAACAGGACGTGCCCGTACCCGAGAATATAGAAAAACGGGATAGCTGCTACAAAGGTAATGGCAGTAATCGCCACTTGCACGATATAGATGGCATACAGGGTGTCAACGGTTACATCACACATCTTTTGCATGTGCCCCTGCAGGGAACCCGGCACCCTCACCATCACCCGTTCCTTTAACGCTTCACCATAAAGCAGCAGGATATGGAGTGACAAAAAAAAGACCAGTATCCTGAACAGGAGCGGGGGTAGTGAATCGATCGTGGTCTGCAGGTAACTGGTATACAGCGATTTTGATGCCTCAAGCCAGCCGGAGACCTGCGTGCGGTCAAACTGGATCCCGAAAACATTGGGACTGGTCGCCGGGTTGTTTATCCAGAGTGTAATGGTATTAATAATCTCACGAAGTGTATCGCTGTTTGCCGAAAGGATGCTGATGGCAAAAAAGAGACTCGCGATAAAGATTAAAAAAACGGTTATGGTGACAAGACCCGCAGAAATTCCCCGCCGCATATAAGTTGAACAGTAATGGTGCAGGGGCATAAGCACAACGGCAAGGGACATGGCAAGTACCACCACATCCAGAAATGACCAGAAGACGATCATCGTTGCGGTAACAATCAGCACCAGTAAGATGAGCGTGCCTGATTCGTTCCGGTTACTACTCATACGTAATCAGTAATCTGCCCCGGCACACATTAATGCGTGTATCATTGCTGACATGTGGTTCATTTGAGGAAAAAAACCAGATAAACCGTTCCGGTTCATGAAAGATGTGATGAAAGTCGGCTTGCCGGTATCCTATGAAAATCCGTCCGGAATTTTCATCTGTATGCTTGTGGCACGCGAGCATCATGTCCGTTTTCTTATTAACTGCCGATGAGCCGGCAACGGTGAAAAAATACGGACATGAAAACGGCGCAGCCGTTTTCATATGAAAAACGATACCCATAACACTATTTAACGCACAATGACCTTGGTTATCTGATGAAGCGCCGCGACCACCTCGCACTGATTATGCACGATGTGGGGCACATCTTCGAATTTTTAGGGTTTGCATCGGTCGTGCCATTTGTTGTGCTTGTGATCTTTCGTGAATGGAACCTTATCCTCCCGATGGCGTCAGCTCCCTTTATCTTCATCATCCTCGGGCGGCTCATATCACTCGTGCCCGGGCGGGATATCGAACCTCCCATTTCTGTCGCGCTGGTTGCTGTTGCCATCGCATGGTTTGCGATTGCCCTTGTCGGGGCGCTTCCTTTTGTCTTCGGGTTGCACATGCATTATACCGATGCCGTGTTCGAGGCGATGTCAGGCTGGTCTGGTACAGGTTTTACGATGATCTCCACGCTTGATTCCACGCCAAAAACGCTCCTGTTCTGGCGTTCATTCATGCAATGGATTGGCGGGATTGGCATTATTGCATTTGGGATCTCGGTGCGCCGCAAGACACGGGTCTCACTCTTCCAGCTCTTCAGGGCGGAAGGAAGACCGGAAGAGATGATGCTAAGCGTTGAGTCGACGAGCCGGAGAATGTGGAGGATCTACCTGTTTCTCACGGTTGCTTTTACGGGTCTTGTTATGCTCTCCGGTTTACCATTGTGGGACGCGACAAATCTTGTCATGGTCGCTATTGCCACCGGAGGGTTTACCCTTCACAATTCAGGATTGGCATATTATAACAACCCTCTTCTTGAAGTGCTGCTCATTCCGGTGATGCTTGCCGGGGCAATACCGTTCAAAGTATTTTTTCTTATGTATCACGGGAAGATCAGGGACATGTTCCGCGACCAGACAGTACGTATTCTTCTCGGTATTGCATTGGTCGGATCGGTTATCGTGTCGCTGGATCTCTACATCTTCGGCAGCATGCCCCTCTCCACCGCATTTCGTGAAGGGGTGTTTGTTGCAGTCTCCGGGCTGTGCACCTGCGGGCTCCAGAATGCAAACCCGCTTTATTGGGCGGCAATTCCTATCGCAATTGTCACGATGATGATGTTTATCGGCGGAGCAATGGGAAGTACCGCCGGGGGGATCAAGGTAAACCGGGTTGCGCTTGCATATACCGGGGTGAAGTGGTGGTTCCGGCGTTTCTTTGTGAGCAGCCGGGTAATTGTTCCATTCCGGTATGAAGGACGCACGCTCTCAAAAGAGATTTCGGAACTGGAAATCTCAAAAAATATGCTGGTCATCGCGCTCTATGTGATCACGATCTTTGTCTCGACCATTATCTGCCTGCACCTTTACATCACTTCGTTTCGTCTTGACGAAGTGGTCTTTGAGATCGTCTCTGCGTTGAGCAATGTGGGACTGGGTGTCGGGTTCATCAGTGCGGCCAGTCCTCTCTCAATCAAATGGATCTTTATTTTATTGATGTGGCTCGGCAGGCTGGAGATCGTACCGGTCATCATTCTCGTTCTTGGAATATACAAGAGCGTAGAGGCAGAGTTGAATAAAGAGTTCAAGGTTAAGTCTCATGACGAGTGAAAGGAGAAGTGATGAAAAAAATTTTGTAATTTCACGGATGATTGTCTTCATGCATGAATGAACTTATGAATACGCGTACAATGATCCTTCTCTCATGTAGTCGCAGTTCAAAAATCGAATCACACGGTTTTTAATAAAAATCTGCGGGTTCCAAAAACGTTTACAAAAAACAGAATAGAGGCATTGGTGTTCCCGTTCGGGATCTAATCAGCCCTTCTTTGCCCCATATTCTGAAATAAGGGCGATGCCACAACGCGGCGACAGTCGTCTGGCAGTAAATTGTTGGCGAAACAGTTGGGTGTGCGTAACTGGCTAATTGCAATGGCACTCCCGGGCATCGAGCGGTACCGGGACGTATGGCAAACGCCGGGATACATTAAAAAGCGGGCGGAGTTGGTGCGAATCAATACTTTATCCCAGGACCGGAATAAGTGCGATGCGGGCGTGTGCGGAATTATGGGAATTATTTGAACGGCAAGATAGAAATCCACACAAAAATTCGGTCGTGTCACAAGATCGGCTAAGATCTCACTGATAGCAAAGATACCTAAGCGTTGCATGATATCAATCTTATCGAAAATGGATTAGGGTAAATCCAATACTGAAAACCGGTAAATGAACCGCCGCGGGGGCGTCCCTTCGGGGGCGGCGGTAGCATCATATTAATCGTATGAGTTGCAAAGTTCCCACTACGCGTGCCACCATTACGATTGATACGACATATTTCAAAGTCTTTCAAAATCCATCGACAGCTGAACTGTCATCTTTGAGACATAGTGGTGTCCCATCTTTTCGTTACGAAATGCCCGGTACTGCCATGGGCTGGTATATCGTACGAGGATTAATCTCAAAATCGCTTCCAGTCCTCGGGTAGTCCATCGCATCCATTTGTGCTTCACACGTTTCGAGATCTCACCCATGAGTCGTTCAATCAAGTTTGAGTTCCAGGGAATATCGATTCCATTGATGGATAATCGGGCAAATGTGACGAGGGTATTTGAGAATGTGTTAAGAAATTTCGCAGACAGAAGACACCCCATATCTTTCAATCGGTTTGCCAGCGACTCCAGACCATCAACAACCTGGTTGATCTTTTCACCAATCCTATCCGGTTCGGATTTATGAAACACGACGACATTTTTGAGCGAAAGGAGCAGTGCTTTGAGTTCATTAATGATCTCTTTTCGGTGTTTCAGGTTTAATGCATTATCTTCCCATAACTTGTAACCCAGTATCCTGAACCCGTGGATCAGATCCGTCTGAAATTGAATATTTTCATTCGCAAATGCGGTTCTCAGTTCGGGTTCTCCATCACTTACGATTACTGCAATCTCTGAAAGTGTTTCATTGGTTTCAAGGTGATCTGCCAATGCTTTCCAAGACTGATTTACCGTCATTCCAAGCAGCACTTTTCTTCCATCTTTTACACCCAGCATGACATTTATCTCATTTTGTTTTATCCCCGGCTCCTGAGAGTGGGACTTGGTACCGTCAGCCATGGCCACCTGCATACATGCATTTCCCGGATTGATTTCAATCGATTCACCGGATTCCATTACCTGTTTATTTATGGTGGTTCGGGATGGGACCGCCGGGATCACAATACTGAGTTCCTCAACGGTGTCGCGATAACTCAGTTTTTGAGCGAAATCAACACACATCATCACAATGTCGGGTTGATATTTTTGTTTCCCTGCAAATTGGATCGTTTTAAAAACAGGCTTGATTATCCGATTTTGTTCAATATCCTTGACTCTATTCACTTTGAGATTCAGTTGTCCAATGGAGGTTATTAGTTTTCTTACGGATGTTCCCGCACGTGCATACCTTTCATTTCCCGTTTTTTTTGAATATTTTTCTCCACACACTTTTGTCACGATCTCAGTATCTGCTGTATTTATGATCTGTTCAACTAATTTTGCCTCGATTTTTAGGTTTCTTATCTCATAGACGAGATATTCTATCGGTACTACTTCATCTTCAGGAAGGCAAACTTTTACTTGCAGTGGGACTATAATTTCCATTTGGGGTGGTCTCCTTTTGTTTTGGACTAACAATGAGATCATCCCAAAGATGATTATCTTAGCCGATCATTGGACACAATCAAAAATTTGT
>Ga0208102_1000731_pt1 | contig 9792 bp, 8 predicted proteins | sample CryBogmetaGMA17M_FD_184549 | JGI IMG/M metagenome (GOLD analysis project Ga0208102, IMG submission 184549) | Freshwater microbial communities from Crystal Bog, Wisconsin, USA - MA17M (SPAdes) | ecosystem: Environmental > Aquatic > Freshwater > Lake | place: Crystal Bog, Wisconsin, USA | collected...
GGGCTGGCTGATACGGGCTTGGATTCCGGGTCGGCTGCATGAGGTTGGGATTGGATGCAGGAATCCGGCGAAAGGTGCGATGCGGCATTTTTGGAAAATTGCAAACCGGGCGTTCATCGCGTTTGCCGGAAAGATTTTTTGTGAAGATCCCGGGAAAAATTTCCGGTGAAATTGTTTTGGGAAAAATCTGGGGAAGTCGATCATCGCGGAATTGAAATTTTCGCGGATGGAATTTCGTTGGAGAGTGCCATGAAGTGAAACCGACCGCTGATGTGAGGGAGTGGGGGGGTTGTCTGTAGGCCGGGCCGGTATGGGGCGTTTTGTCGGGTGTTTATTGGATTGGCTCTTTGAACATGCACTTACTGCTGGAAATGGCACATACATAATGTTAAACATGTTGTTGCATAATATTCACAAAAATCTCTAATAAAAAATTCAGATGATAAGGAGGCGACAGGTTCCTTAACGATTAGTTATTACCACTGGACCCTGGCACTTTTTGTCAAACGGCAAAGGGAGATGAAATCATATGCTATGGTGTAAAGCAACAAGTGGTGTTCTGGTAATCTGCCTTGTTCTCATAAGTTTTTCGTTCCTGGCAGGATGCACCCAAAAGGGACCGGAGCCCGGGGTAGTGAAGACTGACACCGGGTATGTTTCAGGAATGCCCCAGAACGGCCTTTGGATCTATCATGGCATCCCGTTTGCGGCTCCTCCGACCGGCGACCTGCGGTGGAGACCGCCCGCGCCGGTACAGCCTTGGAGCGGTGTGAAGGAAACGAAATTATACTCACCGGCCTGTCCCCAACCGGCTGCTGTAGATCCCGCCCTGAATATGAGCGAGGACTGTCTGTACCTCAATGTCTGGACTCCTGCAAAAAGTGCGGATGAGAAACTGCCGGTCATGGTCTTTTTCCATGGAGGAGCATTCGGAACGGTTGCCGGCTCAATGCCGCTGTATAACGGTACTGCCCTTGCAGAGAAAGGAGTGGTCGTCGTCACGACTAATTACCGGGTCGGCGCTCTCGGCTTTTTGGCCCACCCACAGCTTGCAAACGAATCCCAGTACAACAGTTCGGGCAATTACGGGCTTCTCGACCAGATTGCATCCATGCAGTGGGTCCAGCGTAACATCGGTGCGTTCGGGGGAGATCCGTCCCGGGTAACGATATTCGGGGAGTCGGCAGGAGCGGCAAGCGTCCTCCTCCATCTTGTCAGCCCGGCAAGCACGGGGCTTTACCGGCAGGCAATTGCCGAGAGCGGTCCCCTCTGGACGAACGGGACTACTATGAATATCATTGCTCCCAGAGCTGAAGCCGAACAGTGGGGAGAGGAGTACGCACAAAGCCTCGGATACTCGGGTCCGGATGCAATCCGGCAGATGCGAAATGTGAGGTATGGGGATCTGGTTAATGCAACACCGTGGCCGTCATCCTCGTTCTGGCTCGTGCATACCCTCCGGTTCAAGCCCACGATTGACGGGTGGCTGATTCCTGACTCCCCGGATACCCTGTACCGTCTCCACCGGGAGAACCCGGTTCCCCTTATCATCGGGATGAACAGCGATGAAGGTGCCACACTTGCTGCAGACGCAAACGTGACCGTTCCGGAATACCGGACATACATCCAGAGCAGGTTTAAGAACGATGCAGATGCGGTTCTTGCAAAATATCCTGCCAATTCAACCGCCGAGGTCCAGATCCAGATTAAGCGGATTATGACGGACTACGACTTTAGTGACTCTGCAAAGTTTATAGCGGGATCGATGGCAGAGGTAAACACGAGCACATACCTGTACCGTTACTCCTATGTCATTCCCGGACAGCCCTTGGGGGCATTCCACGGCAGCGAAGCTATCCTGTTATTCAAGGTCCCGATTCATTCGGATCACGTAACAGATTCTGTCGGTGACAACCTGATCGATATGTGGACCCGGTTTGCAAAGACCGGAAACCCGAACGGCGGGATGAATGTTACCTGGCCGAAGTATACCCGTGACGGGGGCCAGTATCTCGATATCGGGGCGGTCCCCATCGTCGGGAGCGGGTATTAGATCCACTTTTTTCGATATTGCCTGGATGAGCATCTCCTACCCCAGCCATATTCTTTGTGCCGTTTTTCCGGCATGTCCCTTTTAATGTCTATATTTTATTACCTCGTACATCGATTACCGAAATGTTACTACCATGTCACAGATCCATCGTATCCTCATCATCTGCATAGTGATCGCGGCGATCCTCGTTGCCGGATGCACGCAAGCAGGAACCCCCCTGCAAAAATCACCGGACGTAGGAAAGAACCCCCCGCCCGAAGAGACCAGGGCAGCCCTCCAGCAAATCATGGATACCGGTATCCACGCAGGCGGCGTCCCCGGCGCTGTCGTGGAGATCGCAACCCCGCAGTGGACCTGGACGTCCGCTGCCGGCATTGCGTCCCCCTTCACCGGGGAACCGGCACAACCCGGCATGCGCTTTTTAATTGCCAGCGTCTCGAAGACCTTTTCAAGTGTTGCAGTCCAGAAACTTGCCGAGGAAGGGAAACTCTCGCTCGATGACCCCATCTCACGCTGGCTGCCGGTCGATCTCGTGCAGAAGATCCCGAACGGCAGGCTGATCACGGTCCGCCAGCTCCTCGACCACACGAGCGGTATCGCTGATTATAATGAGGACTCCATCAATCTCCAGGAATACCGGAACCCGGATGTCCCGGTACCGTACCAGACCGGCCTTCTGCAGGGCATCAACGCGAGCCCGCTCTACCCGCCGGGAACAAACTTTACCTACTCGAACGTGAATTACATCCTCCTCACGCTCATCATCGATAACGCAGCCGGGGTTCCATACGAGGATTACGTAACCCGTACTATCCTCGTCCCTCTTAGCCTGAACGACACGTTCATCCAGGAAACCAACCACATCCCCGGGCCGCACATGACCGCCTCCATGGCTGGTCCGAATGGCACGTATTATGATTTCTCCAACCTGTATGTCCAGTTCGATCGCGGGGCAGGGGATATTGTGAGCACAACCGCCGATCTCAACCGCTTCCACCGTGCGCTGCGCGAAGGGAGACTGATCAGCAAGGCTTCGCTTGCTGCGATGGAACACCCCTTGCCGCAATCCCGGGAGCTTGGCTATGGTCTCGGATATGCCACTGAGGTCAACGCACCCACGAACGTGACCGTGCAGGGTCATACCGGCGGATATCCCGGATCGTACACGTTCTGGTATTACCTGCCGGAAAAGGATGCCTACGTAACCATCAACTTTAATTCAGAGGGGATGTCAAAAGAAAACCTCAAGACGCTCCGCACGGCAGTTCTCACGTACCTGAAAAACGGAACTCAGGTGATGCCAGTTAAGGTATAAGATCCTGCGAATCCGATCTCATGCCACGGGAGTCCTGAATTCCCCCCACGTCAACCGGGCACTCCGGGCACATTGAGGGTCATTTCCGGGGACTTATCGAAGACCGGATGCCGGTTCCGAAATCCCATTCCTCAGCAACATTTGTCGCGGTCCAGGCTGAGTGAAATTATCCGCAACACTTTTTTAATTAAATCGTGTGGAAAAATCCAGGCAGGGTCTGTTTTTAATTTTCTGATCAGACCTCCTGAAAATTTCCGACGGTCAGACCCCACCCGGACCGGTATGGCGGGACAGTTCTGGGATGTGCATGTAAGGGAAAAGGAAAAATTATAGAGTAACCCGGTCATTTTCCCCGGTAGGTTTTTGGTTAGTCCATACTTTGGAACGTAAGAGTATGAATGCCAGTACTCCCAAAACGACGAGAACAGGCAGGAAAGAGACGATCGAATTCCCTGACGCAATGGATACATGGCATGCATTCACGATGGTATCCGTCAGGCCATGCAACAGGACGGCAATCCATATGCTTCCGGTCTTCAGTACCGCATAGCCGAATACGACACTCATGAGAATTGTATACACAATGTACGCGGCATTTGCCGGAATAAAAGAATCTTGGGGGAAATTCAAACCGACCAGCATCATCGGAGCGTGCCATAAAGCCCAGATCACCCCGATGAGGACGACGCCGGTATACCGGCCGAAAAGTGCAAACATCCGGTCCTGCAGATAAAATCTCCACCCGTACTCTTCCCCGAAATATATCGGCCATGCGATTACGAGCAGCAGGAGGGAGAATCCCAGACCTGAAAAGAAATTATTCATGCTGAACTCGCCGAGAGGGAAGCTCAACCCGAGGAAGTAACTGAGAAGATACCCGACAATAAATACCGAAGAGAAGATCACGGACAAGACAAGATATAGCCAGCGGTTTTTCCCGAAAGATAATTTTGCGGCAACAAGGCTCGCCCGCCACGTTCTCTTCAGGTTCAGGACGAATACCAGTACAAGACTTCCGAAACTGGTCGCGACAGAGAGGATCGGATAGTATCCTACGGTCCCGAGAATGGGAAAGAAGACCATTTCGAAGATAAGTACCCCGGCTGTGATCACAAAAAGGGCAAGGAAGAGTTTTGCTTCCCGGGTCAGGGCCGTGGATTTGAAATAAACCAGGCAGAATATCGCCGTTAGCGCCGGGATAAACATTGCAACCTGGCCTATCCTGCTCGACAACATTCCCGACCCGTACATGCCGATACCCGCAAATTCAAGAAGGAACGTAACCCCGAACGCGATGATCAGGAATGTACATAATTCCAATTTCAGTTTTCCCTTTTCAGGTAGTGCTGAAGTCATACTGTTACTCTCCCTTGTAATTCAATGAACAAAGTGAAAAAAACAAAGTGAAAAATCCCCTTTTTTTTCGGATGAACATCATGTATTCTGGCAACACTTAATTGTTTTTTATTTCATCTGTTGTGTATGACACATTTTACGGGATTGTTGCTGCAAAACAATTCGCAGTGCCGGGGTTCCCTGAGGTGTCACTGTCAGGTGACGGTAATTACGGGATCAGGTTCTTGTGAGCGGGTAATCCCGGGCCGGTAGCGCCGGAAAATGGTAAGACTTTTACCCACCCCCGGTCTCTATTTGGATGTACGGTTATGTTCCAGAAAAGACGGATTGCAATTACGACGGGAATTGGTATACTCACCGGCCTGTACTGCGCCGGGAGCCCGTGACAAAGAAACAATTACTCAAGAGTCTCTTTTTCCTGGCGAGCACGGTCATTTCCGGAGTTCATGCGGTTCGAGAGGAACAAAAATAGTCAGGGAAAAAATTTGATTAACCGGTCTTCATGATCCGGTGAGTGAGGTTCCGGGCAGGGAGGGGGAACCGTCCTTTAAGGATTTCGATAATACGCTCGGTTACGTTTGTCCGCTGGGTCTGCCGGATAATAGTGAGTTCATTGCCCGGCGTCGTATCTACGGTCATGTTCACGTAGGCAAGGCCGACAACTTTTTGCAGATCTTTCGCTTCGTAAATCCGCGGGCCGTACTGGTATTCGTTGTCCTGCAGCCACGTGTCAGGGTAGCCGGGCAGGGCGGTTGTTCCATTGGCAAAGTCGCTCACCATCATGTTGCTGTATTTCACTACCAATTGATCGGAAAGTTTCCACCAGTCATTCAGGTTCGCCTGGGCATTTGCCGTACTGTACCCTGTAAGGTACGCACGGGCTGCATCCTCTCCCTGCGTAAAATAGAGTTGTCGTGCATTCTCTTCGAGAACCGGCTGATCGGTAAACTGTCGCTGCTCAATCGCCTGCTGTCGGGCCCTGATATCACCAGACATAGCACGATAATTGAGCGTTGCCCAGTTGGTCACGTAGTTGAACGCCCACCAAGCCTGATCCCGACTGAATGTTGACCGGTCAGTATTCGACCATTCGGCAGGAACATGTGTCCCCCCTGCATAAAATGGGATATATACCGTCTCGGCAGGCTGGGCAAACCCGAACCAGGCGATTCCGCCGATGGGGTCCGGGAGCCAGCTCCGGCCCTGATTAATGTAGCTGTACGCGCAGAACATCTCTGATACAGCGCGGGGCCATGCACCCGGTTTCACCTCGCCAAAGATAATGTGGCCATGATCATCGAACGGTCCGCGCCAGCGGTATGGATTTCCAAATGGGCCGGCTGCCGGCCCGGTGGTGAGATCCCAGACCGTGCCTTCATAGTGATTCCGGAATAGGGAAAAGGCATCAGCGGTGGAAAGTTTCTTGTCGGGAGCAAGCGAGAAGGGGTATTCCTTCGAGTACGTGTCGGTGACGTACGGAGTGAAGTTACGGGATGGCGCAATCCTGCTGTCCAGGCTCCAGACCCGGCTAAGGGAATAGTACGGGTGTGAGTACTCCCCCTCGCTCACGGTCTTTAACCAGTCAAGTGTTCCCTCTGATTCGTTCCACCACCCGTTTGCCTTTGCAGCGGGAAAAAGGCTGGCAGAATACATCTGGTCAGGATTGCCCGGCACCACATCCCGGATACGGAACGTGTTGGCCGTGACAAAGATCTCGCCGTTTGGAACTTTCTGTGCTACCCAGAGTCCGCCTTTGCCGTCAGGTGTACCCCCGCACATCTCGATGACCCATGCTTCATTAGGGTCGCCAAAGAGCAGTGTCTCTCCGGTGCCGTAATAGCCGTACTGGTCAATGAGCTGACCGATCAGGGTTACAGCATCTTTTGCTGTACGGGTTCGTTCGAGCGCGATATTCGAGAGCTCTGAACTATAGAAGATCCGGTTTTTCGGGTCGGACACTGGCTGTACTTTTGCCCCAGTCGTCACTTCCCCGGACATCAGCTGGTGCTCGTTGATGATCCCGTAACTGCCGGTGTAATACCCGTACGTGTGTTTTACTTCCGGGATGTAGGCAAGGGGTTTTGACTGCGCTTCCTTGATACTGGTGGGTTCATCGGATCCGGAGTTGGGATCATAGTTTACCGCTCGCATCGCACCTTCAGGGTGATCTGCTGCGGGTACATAGATCATCTGGGTACTCTCGTTTGCTACCGTGTGCCCGACAACACTGGAACCAAAGCCGTCATTCGTATGCCCTACATACATTGACCCGTCAGCGGATGCACCCGGTGTAATGATGAAACTGGTGCATGCCAGGACCGGAGAGCAGAGAACGATCAGCGCTAAAACAAGTGCCAAAAACCGATTTATGAATATGATCGCCATGCAACTTCCCCTTGGTATGAGGAAATATATAATCAATGCCCTTCCCCCTTCACCGGAGCGGTTGCTGATATGTGATCCGTTCTGCACGTTTCGGGTTTGGGTGGGATCCCTTTATTAGAAACGCTCGTTTTGGGCTTTGTTTTACTATTATGAGGGAACATAGGCCGTGACGTGGCCGGATTCGAGGGGTTGTGAAGCCGGGAGGAGCCGGTGTCTGGAGTGGCGCCCCGTTTGGCTGGATTCTGGGTACAGGGGTTTCTCTAAAGTGCGCTGATGGATCTTTTGGGAAGGCGATCGTTTGCCGGAATGGGCTGGGCTATGCCGGAATGAAAGGAAGGGCTGTTTCAGGGGTCGGACATGAGAAGTGTGTCACTTGTGTCACATTGAGGGCATTTTCCGGGATCTTTTTTCTTGTACAATTTTCTCGTAAGACTTTCCGGAAAATGAGGTACATGTGACATATGTGACATAGAACATATGGTGACTGGTTCAATGGGAACAATGTACTAATTTGGTCAGTTCTGGCAAAAGCCGGCATTACTTCCGGGCACTCCGGGCAATCTGATGGTCATTTCCGGGATCTTTTTTCTTGTACAATTCTCATGAAGGAGTTTCCGGAAACAGGGTCTGATCTGCCCGGAGTGCCCGGATTTTATTCCGGCAGAAGACGAACACATGGCGATCACATCCCGGCACACCTTCCGGCTATGAATCCCGACAAGGCGCTGGTTAAGGTGGATGCGGAGAAGGGAGTTGGCTGATACGAGTTTGGATTCCGGGTCGGCTGCATGAGGTGGGGAGTGGATGCAGGAATCCGGTGAAAGATGCGATGCGGTGTTTTGGGAAAATCGCGAACCGGGCGATTGTCGCGTGTGCCGGGAAAATTTTTTGTGAAAGTCCCGGGAAAAATTTCCGGCAAAATTGTTTTGGGAAAGATCCAGAAAATATTTTTTGTGTGCGAGAAATTTTTTAGAGAAATTCTCTCTAGGAAAATCCATGCACGCAATTCAAATTTCCACAATAAGCAAAATTAAAATCCGATTTTTAATCCTGACCTCCCGATCCATAAGCGCAAAATGATCTGTTAGGCCCCACATGCACCCGCATACAATGGATATTTAGGCTCTATTTCCGATTTCGCTTACGATCTGAAGGAAATATCAAAAGTTGCTTATACGCCTATATTAAAAGCACAAACTATGAAGACAACGGTCAGGATTAAAAAAATCAGAGGGATTTGGATTGAATGATTGGTCTAGCCATATATTGTCAAAGGGGTGGAGAATGGACTTGCCAAACAATTTTCGGTCGACAGGTTGCTTTTGGAACTGGAAAAAAACAAGAAGTGCCAACTTTCGAATAGTGAAATTGTGGTTTCTGAAGTTTCTAGGAAAAACCGGGCGAATATAGACGATTTCAATTTATGCGCCTAATATTGCGGGAGGTCAGGTTTAATCCCATCGAATTCGATGGGTTTGGAAAACCAATAGAAAATGATCTTTTAAAAAAAATCACGCACGCGATTTTTTCTTTCCGTGGGCGAGAACTGCTGCAAGATACTTGTCCGGGTCCTTTTCAAGCCACTGTTTTCGTTCTTTGGTGTAATCACCGCTTCCCGGATCATATATCTGGAGGAACCTTACCGCATCGACAGGTCCAAGTACTTTTACGAGTGCATCAATACCCTGTTTGTGGATTTCATTTAACGTCTTTGCCTCCATATGCGTTCACCTCCATAAGCCATTCAACGGGATTTTTAACTTCAATAGTTATCTGATTACCGTGCCTCTTAATAATTTTGATGATCTCATCATCTGTCGTAAGCATGACCGCATCAGCCGATTCTGCACATGCAAGGTGCAATGCATCCGCAGAATCAATACCAAATTCCACAAAATCGTAATATCGCTTGGAAACGGCTTTTGTAATTGTAACGTGCTCTTTTGCCAAATCGGTTAGATTCTGGGCTTTTTTCATCCGCGTTCTGTCAGTAATTCGTGAAATTTCAAAACTGACCGCATCACTGATAACCAGCGTCCAGTCCTGATTACATCGCACCAGGATCTCCTTTATTGCTTCTGCTTCGATATGGATGCGGTTTACCCTCTGATCATCAAACGGTCGGCAAAGACAGCATACATCAAGATAGACTTTCACATAAGCCTCCTGATTCATCATTCTCTCCCTGCATCAATAAATGATTCTGTTTATACAGCCGACCAGCGGCAGTAAAAAAATCAGGACAAAGCATAGCCGGAATGTTTCGTAAGACTTTCTGGAAAACAGGTGCAATGTGTGCCGGAAGTGCCTGCCGGCAGATGGCGAACACGCGGCGCTAACACCCCGGAACACCTTCCGGCTATGCTTTCAACAAGGCGCTGGCTGGGTGGATATGAAGAAGGGGGCTGGCTGATACGAGCTTGGATTCAGGGTCGGCTGCATGAGGTGGGGAGTGGATGCAGGAATCCAGCGAAAGGTGCGATGCGGCGTTTTTGGAAAATCGCGAACCGGGGGATTGTTGCGTGTGCCGGAAAAATATTTTGGGGTAAACGCCAGGAAAAATTTTGAAAAAAATTCCGAAAATATTTTTCGAGAAAATCCCGGAAAAAATTTTTGGCAAAATTGTTTTGGGAAAAATCCGGTGAAGCGGATTATCAGTTGATTTGAAATTTTCGCGGCTGGA
>Ga0208102_1000738_pt1 | contig 9746 bp, 12 predicted proteins | sample CryBogmetaGMA17M_FD_184549 | JGI IMG/M metagenome (GOLD analysis project Ga0208102, IMG submission 184549) | Freshwater microbial communities from Crystal Bog, Wisconsin, USA - MA17M (SPAdes) | ecosystem: Environmental > Aquatic > Freshwater > Lake | place: Crystal Bog, Wisconsin, USA | collected...
GCTTATGGGTTTTTCGTCCAGCAGCTCGGCGGCAGCGTGCGCGTGAATTCGGCGAACGGGTACATCCTCGCAGCCGACGCGAACGACCTCGACGGGCGGTGCACCGCGGCGCTCAAGACGGCACTCGGCGCGGGCGTCTCGGATGTCTATTGCCGTGTCGATCGGACGACGAATATCCTGTCGACCAAAACCCTTTACGCGACGATCGGGATTGTCCCGCTCGGCTACATCAATGTCGTCAACGTCACGATGACGCTTGTCAATCCCGCGATTGCCGCGGTCTAAGGATTCGCCATGCAAAGCCCCCAAATCAACGGCAATTACTACTCATTTGCAAATATCGAATTCCGGGTAAACGGCCTGTTTATCCTCGGAATCAAGTCGATCAACTACGGCAACAAGGTCGGGTCTACGTTCGTGCGCGGCACGAATCAGATGCCGCTCGGCACGACTCAAGGCCAGTACGAGCCAAAATGCGATATCGAAATTTTGCGCCCGCAATTCAACCTGTTTCTTGCCGCGGCGGGTAATGGGTATATGGCCGGCAACTACACGATTACCGTCACCTACGGTAACCCGCTCGACAACGGACTTCTGCCGACCGTGACCGACCTCATCGTCGGCGCGAAGATCACCGACGTTGACCTGAGTAACTCCGAAGGCGTCGAAGCGTCGTCCGTCAAGGTCACGTTCTTGCCTTTGCAAATTCTGCTAAACGGCATCGCAGCCGTCGCAAACGGACTGCCGCAAATCGCGTCGGTCGGCTGAGTCACTACCTACTAGGAGCCCAAAATGAGTAAGCAAGAAATCGACGACGCGCGCGCGAAACACCCCCGCACTCGGGTATGCGAGACGGCAGGCGGCACGCTTGTCCTCCGCAGCCCGACGCGCGCGGAGTGGCGCAAATTCAAGGTGCTGGTCATGTCCGATGACGTCGCCGCGCAGGTCGGCGCGACGGAGAATCTGTTGTTCGACATTTGCGTTTATCCGGGCCGTGACGGCCTCGCCGCGCTGCTCGATAGCTATCCTGGCCTCGAGGCCGACAAGAGCGTGCAACAGGCGATTAAGGAGCTTACGGGGCAGGTGCAGAGCGACGAGGGAAAAGGCTGAGCGCCGCCCGCTCCCGGCACCGTGCGAGCGGCCTGCAAGCGGCGTGGAATTATCAGGCGTTTTTTCGGGGTGACGAGACGGCGGACGCGGACGCGGCGGGCATCGAGTTCGCCGAGTTCGTTGCATCACAAATCGCATGGGTCCGCGCCCATGCTAAGAGGTAGTCCCAATCATGGAGTCGATATCATTTGCGCTCGAAATGCGCGACTCCATGAGCGGCCCCGCCCGCGCTATCAAGATGTCGCTGAGCGACCTGCGTGCGCAAATCAAGGGCACCAGCGAGGCGACGATAGCTTTGCAGCGCGCGCAGATAAACGCTAAGGCGTCGGGCAACGTCGCCGAAGTGAAGCGCCTGAACAGCGAGATAGCGCACCAGCGGCTTGATTTGAAATCGCTCAACCTTGAGCTGAAAGCCGCGTCGCAATCGGAGCGGGATTTCGCTAAGGCGAATCAGGAGTCGGCGGGCGGGATGAAACTCGCCGAAGCGGCGGCCGAGGGCCTCGAGGCGGCGGTCGCGGCGGTCGCCGTTGCGGCTATCGCGGGCGCGGGACTCATCGCGGGACTCGGCGCGAAGATGGCAATCGACTCGGGCACGTTCCGCGCGCACATGAGCAACGCATTTGCGATTATGAAAGGCTCGGCGGTCGAAGGTCAAAAGACCTACGAATCGACGAAGGCCCTCGCGCGTACGCTCGGTGTGCCGCGTGAGGAAATATTTGAGTCGACGCAAGAGCTGCTATCGCTCGGCATACAGGGCGACAACCGACTAGCGAATACCGTGCAGTCGATTGCCGAAGCCAAGGGCGCGCTCGGCGAAGCGGCGGCGGGCAAGCTAAAAGGGCTAATCACCGGGGCGCAGGAAACGACGATGGGCGGGCGATTCCGCGGGACGTTTGCCGTTACGCAGCAAGACCTCAAAGCAATCGGCCTGAGCTACGGCGCGCTCGGCGAAGTGCTGGGCAAGCAGATTGGCAAGTCGACCGCCGAGGCTACGCTCATGCTTAGGCAAGGCCGCGTATCGGCGGCGGCGGGCATCGACGCGCTAAATAAAGCCGTCAGCGGCGGCGCGATTGGCGCGGCGGCCGAAGAGGCCACGCTTGCGCCCGCGGCGCTGTTTGAACGGTTCAAGGGGTCGATATCGGACTTATTCGACGGCGTGGAAATCAAGCCGTTTTTGACCGAAGTCAAGCGCATGATTGGCTATTTCAGCGAGACAACTTCAAGCGGTCGCGCGCTGAAAATGATGATTACAACCGTGTTCGGCGAGGGCGCCGCGTTCGCAACGAAGTTTGCGCGCGAACTGGGCCACGCGTTCTTGCGGCTCGAAATTGGCCTGCTTGAAACGGCCATCAAATTCGGGCCGCTTATCAAAGAAATTCGCAAGCTCAAGGAATCGCAAACGGTAATCGATGCAATCGGCTTAGCGTTTCGCCTCATGTCGACCTATATCGAATTTGCCGTCAGTCAGGCGCTTAGGCTGGTCGGCACGCTTGCGCAGGCCGTCAGCCTGATCGACGAATTGCGCGGCAAAAAAGACGCAGGCGCGCAGCTCGGCGCGGGCCTCGCAAACGGCATGGCGTCGCAGCTCGGACCGGTCGCGACATCGGCGGCGGCGCTCGGGACGGCGGCGGTCGCGGGCATAAAAAAAGTCCTCGACATTCATTCGCCGTCGCGCGTCATGCATCACATCGGCGAGATGACCGCGCAGGGATTCAGCGACGGCGCGGAGGCGGGCAGACTGCCTAGCGTAGGCGGCCCGGTGCGCGCGGCGGACCTGCTACCGGGCCTCGACGACGCGGGCGCTATGGGCGGCGGCGGGCGCGTGCGTGCGTCCGACCTGACGCCCTCGAGCGGCGGCGGCGGGCGCAACGTTTCGCTCGGCGGCATCACGCTCAACGTTACCGGCGTATCCGATGCGGCGTCGCTTCCGGCGCTGCTCGAGCCGATGTTTGCCGACCTGCTAGACCGTATTGCCGAGGAGGTCGCCTAATGGCAATTATTGAGATCGACCAAGCGTCGTCGCCGTTCGCGCTCCCCGAGGCGTGGGACCAAATCACGGTCGCGGGGCAGGTATGGCCTCCGCCGAGTAGCGGTTATCGCAGCGCCAAATTTGATATCAAGGGCGCAAAGCGCGCGTACAAATGGGAAGTGCAGGACGGGCTAGGCGTACAGGGCGCGGTCGAGATTTACCGCGGCTGGACCCCGCAGCCGTTCACCATCGAATTCTTTTTGTGGGACTCGGCGCTGTACGCGGCGTGGCTCCAGTTTCAGCCTCTTTTCGCTTACAATGCGCGCAAGACGGTCCCGATTCCGATCCAACTCAATCACCCGATGCTGCAGAATCTTGGGATATCCCAGGTCATTGTCGAGGACATCGGGGCGATTGAAATGGTCGACCCGGCGGCGCGCATGTTTTCCGTGACCGTTTCGCTGCGCGAATTTTTTCCGCCGCGGCCGGTCGCGCCCGCGACACCCGACGCGGCGAGCAACGGCAAGCCGCAGGACCCAAATGACGACCCCGTGGCGGTGCAGTTGCAGGCGCAAATCGCACTGCTGATACCCGCCGCGGCGGCGGCAACGGGCGGCGTCGTACCCGGCAATCCCGGCGTCCTACCGGCCCCCGCGCCGCCGTTCAGCAAATGACTATCTTCGCGGGCCTCAACGATATCCCGATTATGCGCGGGCAGGTCACCATACCCGCGTACGGAATATGGCACGCGGACCTGTGGCTCGATCGCGAGGTCGCGCTCACGGGGCAGGTACGGCTCGCGCTCGCGGACATATCGGCAGTCGCGACTATCGTGCGCGTAATCGGATTCCTCGGGCAGACCGGCGTGCGTATTGTTGGCGGCTACGGCGGATGGCGGACCAGTGTGCCGGGCCTCCAGTACGCGGCCGCGACCGGGCTATCGCTGCGCACCGTGCTCGAGCATACCGCGGCCGACGTGGGCGAGCTCGTCAACGCGGCCGACACGGCGATCGGCACGGCCTACGTGCGCGCGCTCGGGCCTGCGTCGCGCGTGCTCCAATCGCTTGCCCCTAGCGCGTGGTACGTCGGATTTGATGGGGTCACGTACGCGGCCCCGCGGCCCGCTGGCGTCGTCGCAAATCGGTACATGACCATGGACGTGTCGCAGCCCGCGGGCGCGTATGTCGTGGCGACGGATAGTCCTGGCGAGTGGCTACCGGGCCGATCGTTTACCGGGCCGAGCACGTCGGGCGTAATCTCGCGCGTGCAGCATCAGATCGAAAACGCAACGCTCCGAACGCAGGTGCTCAGTGGCGGCTGATAGGCTCCTCGCGTCGTTCGCGCGAATTATCGATCTGCTTCAGCCGCGGCTGCTCTACCTCGCGGCGTGGGAGTATCAGGTCGTGAGCGTATCGGGCACCGGCCCCGTAGTGATTTCCGCGCGCGCCGTGGCCCCGTCTTGCCCTCTCCCGGCGCTCGACGCCATCACCCTATGGCCCGGCCCATCGGGCGCGTATGCCGTGCCTGTGGCGGGCACCTCGGTGCGCGTCGCGTTTGCCGACGGCGACCCCGCAAAGCCGATGATCGTCGGACTTGATCCGGCGCATACTCCGATTGCCGTTTACGCGCCCGCCGCCGTGTCGGTGGAGCTTGGAGACGCTACCGCGGCGGCGCTCGCAAAGGCCGCGCCCGTAGCGGCCGACATGACCGCGCTATCGAGCGCGCTCGGGGCGCTAACGACGTTTGCCGCGGCGTGCGTCGGTCCGTCGCCCGCGCAGCTAAGCGCGCTCACAACGGCCAATGCGGCGGCGCAAGCGACCATCGCAACGCAGGCCGCGCTAATGCCGACGACGAAAACGAGGGCAACATGACGACACCCGTTCAGAATTTCGGCCGCGACATAGCGGTAATCTCGACGGCGACCGGACCCGATATCGACCTTTCGCGAGTATCAACGGGGATACAGACCGTATCAAATAGCCTGTATTGCCGGCTAACTACACCGCACGGGTCCGTTGTCGACGCGCCGAACGAGTGCTTTGACCTGCGCAAATTGCTCGGCGCGGGGCTATCGCAGGCCGGACTGCAAAACGTGCAAACTACAATACAGCGCCAGTGCGAGCGCGATGAGCGCGTACTAGCGGCGGCCGTGATTGCCGCGTATGATCAGGCGTCGCAAACCCTCTCCGCGACGCTGCAAATCACTACTGCGCAAGGGCCATTCTTGATGACGCTCTCGGTAAATAATCTCACCGTCGCCCTTATTACCGCGAGCGCCGCAGCATGACCGCACCGACGCTTGACGCGCTCGTGACGCCGGTCACGCCCGAGGAGGCACTCGCGAGCGAGCTAACGCAGGCCGCGCTGCTCGGACTCGACACAACCGCGTGGCAGCCGGTATCGCCGTCGCGCACTATCCTCGCGATAAACGCAAACATTATTGCGGGTTATTCGACCTACGTAAATCTCATCGCAAAGGGCGGATTCGCGTCCTACGCTGCGACGATTACCGACTCCAACGGAGCCGAGGTCACGTCGTGGATGGACCTCGTATCGGAGCAGGTTTACGCGACCGCGCGTATCCCGGCGACGTATGCCGCGGGCACGCTCACGCTCACGAATTCGGGCGGGACGGTTGGGCCGTATTCGGCCGGGCAGCTGGTCGCGTACAACGTCGTGACGGGCGCGAAATTCGCGAACACGGCCAGCGTCACGCTCGCAAACGGCGCGAACGCGGTAGCAATCAAAGCCCTTGTCGCGGGCAGCGGGAGCACGTCGGCGGCGGGCACGATTACCGCGTTAGTCACGCCGATCGTCGGCGTATCGTCCACCAACGCAGCGACCATCGTTGGCACCGACGCCGAGGGCAACGCATCGCTATTGCAGCGCGACCTAGCCAAGCTCGGCACGCTGTCGCCTAACGGCCCCGCACAGGCGTATTACGCGGTCGCGACTGGGATGCTCGACCCGCTCCAGCCGTGGTACGACCCGACGCTCACGGCGGCGATTACGCGCGTCAAAACCTTTGCCGGATTCGCCGCCGTCTCGTGCGTAATCGCCAATGCGAGCGGCGCGGTCAGCGGCGCGGACGTCACGCGCGTGGACGCGCAAATCCAGAAATGGTGCGTCCCGCTCGGCACCGTCGCAGTCGTCTCGTCCGCGACCGCAAATCCGATCGCCGTCACCGCGACGATCTACGTGCCGACCAGCGCGGGCCTCACCTCGGGCGCGGTCACCGCGGCGGCTACGTCGGCGCTCACCAAGTACCTTGAGTCAATCGACATCGGCGGCGTCACGGGCGCGTCGGCTAACATCATCCCCTATTCGGAGCTACTCGCGACCATCGCGCGCGCCGTACCCACCACGGCAGTCACGCTATCCGCCCCGAGTGCCGATTATCCGCTGACGGCTACCGAGGTCGCAACACTGGGCGCAACGGCGTTTACCGTGGTTTTTGTCTAATGGCCTCAACGTTCCGCGACCTCGCGTATTGGGCATCGCCCACGTACCTGCAAGGCTATCAGGGCCAGCGGTACGTGCTCATACTGAGCATGTACTACGACACGCTCGGAGACGCCGCGGCGTATGCCGTGCGCGCGCGATTCCCGCTTACCGCGCCGCCCGACGCGCTCCCGTGGCTCGCGATCGATAGGCAAATAGACCGCGGCCCGTCGGAGTCGCGAGACGCGTACAATGCGCGCCTCGTCGCGTGGCTCGACCTGTGGCGGCGCGCGGGGTCCGCGGAGTCGGTTATCAGCGCGATTGCCGCGTATTTCCAGCCTGCCTCTTACGAGGTCGAGACGGTCGCCGAGTCGCTTGTCGCACCCTCGATTAGCGCGTGGGACGTATCGTCCGCGGGCGGCGTGGCGCATACCGCGGTATCGCCCGCGAATTGGGACTGGGACGGGCGCGGCGAACGCGGGCGAGCATGGGTTATTATCCAAGGCGGCGGATGGACGCAGACCGGCCCCGTGTGGGGCGCGTACACGTGGGGCAGCGCCGCGGGCGGGCCGTGCTGGGGGTTCTCCGGTAACGCGACGGAGATGCCGTTCTTGCGGTCGCAAATCGCCAAGTGGCGCACGGCGGGAGTCCGCGTCCCGTGGATCATCCTGTCGTGGGACGCGTCTTGGTTTCAGCCGACTTCGCCGGCGGGCAAGCTACCCGCGGGCGACTATGGTACATGGGGCAAGGTTGAGGTCATAGGCGGTAGTCGCGTCTATGTCCGCGCGCGCACCGCTAATGCCAGTTACGCCGACGGAGAGGCACCATGAGCACGGTATACAACGCAAACGGCACTATCCCCGCGGCGACGCAACCCGTCGCAAAGGCGATTGGCTCGTCGACAAACACGACGCCGATCGTCGTCACGACCACGGCCCTGCACGGATTCGCCACCGGCGATACCGTCGAGATCACCGCGCACGACCAGCTCGCGGCGAACGGCCTGTGGGTGATTACCGTCGTCACCACGTCGACGTTTTCGCTCGACGGAAGCACGCCGTCAGGCGTCGGCACGGCAACTGGGATAGTCCAGGACTACGCGATTAACCCGTTGATCACGATTCCGAGCGACGGCGACGCGGCATCAGCATCAAGCGTCAACCCCGCGTTTGAGGGCATTTTCAACGCGGTTCCGTTTTTGTACCAGCGCACCGGGGCGTATCGAGTCTACGACTCGCAGGCGGTAGCCGTAGCGGGTAATCCGGTCGCGGGCACGGTTTGGTCGCCGACGACTACCTCGGTGTCGCTGTCGTGGCTCCAGCTCGCCAACACGGCGTCGATCCTTAGTGGCTATTGCCGCAATGACGACATCATCGACGTCCTCGCGGTCGTCAGCTCCAATGTCACCGGCGGCGGCGCTTCCATTTTCGGCAACATGAACGTACGCCAAGCCCTCGCCGTGCAGCTCACGACTCCCGTGGGCACCACGCAAGGCACCGCGGCGCTTGTGAATTCGATTAACGCATTTACGGAGACGTCGTATCTGCATGGCCGATTTGTCATCTCGGGCGTTGCAGCTGGCGGCGCGGCGTTCTCGGTTAGCCTTGCGGCATTTGGTTCGATTGCCGGCGATGTAAAACTCGTTGACCAGTACTCGGTCAAATTTATCCAATACCGGAGCAACGCATGAGCCTATTAGACCAGCTTCTCGGCGGATACGTTTACGTCTCCGAATCAGGCGTAGTTGCACCGACGGAAAAAACCCTAAACTTCATCGGCGCGACTGTCGCCGACGACCCCGGCAACGCACGCACGACCGTCACGATTACGGGCGGTGCGCCGTCGGGAGCGGCCTCGGGCGACCTGTCGGGCACCTACCCCGCGCCGACCGTCGCGCAGCTACAGGGGCAGCCCGTGAGCGCGGCTGCGCCCGCGGCGTCGGACGTCCTCACGTGGAGCGGCTCGGCGTGGGCACCGGCGGCACCGGCGGGCGGCGGGGGCGCGTCGCTTATCCCGACAATTCAATCGACGCAATACCTCTGTCATTTCGACGGGTCGGGCGCGACATTCGTAAATAACGGCATTTACATCGCGCCTAAGCTCACGACTGGATCCATTGGGAGCGTGACGCAGACGACAGCCAATTACAAATTTGCGCCTGCGTCGCTGCTATGCGACGGCAATTCGGCAAATGGTTTTTATGTTGACAACTCTGCGGGCAGCATCGCGTTAGGAAGCGCGGCGTGGACGTGGGAGTGCTGGATATACGTCAACTCGGTCGGCCCATATGACTCCATTATTGCAGGGTCAAATACGTCCGACTATCAAGGCCCCATTCTGATCTTGAATGGTGGCGTCGTCTACGTTTACGCAAGCGCCGCTGGCGTTGGCTGGGACTATACGATCAACACGGGATATACCCTGCCAGTGGGACAATGGAATCATGTCGCGATGGTGGCGGACGGTGCAGGGAATTTGACCGCATACGCCAACGGATCGAGGATCGGTACCTTGAGCGGTGTCGGCAACGTATTTTGCTCAGGCAAGATTTGGGTCGGGCATTATCCGTACTTCCCCGGAGGGGCGCGCACGACAGACGGATACATCGACGACGTACGACTGAGCAATATTGCGCAATACTCGGGCGCCACATACGTGGTGCCGTCGGCACCGTTTGCGGACGCCATAGGTCCTTTTCCGGCAGGAGCGCCAGCCGGTAGCCTCGGGTATGCGTCGGGCCTATTTTTCACGTGCCTTGGTTCCGGTAGTTGGCAATGCAACTTTCAGGAGCCCGTGTGATGACCGGCGCTCCCATTAGCGACCTCAACCTCGACGACCTTCCCACGGGCACGGCGGTGCGCGTGCTCCTGCGGCTCGTCGGCGCGCAACAGCAGCAGGTCGGCGCGATGCAGGGCGAGATTGCCGAAATCAAGGCCCTTGTGAAAACGGCTATCATGTTTGGCAAATTGCTCGCGGGCCTAGTGCCTATTATCGCCGCGGCGACAACTGCCCTGATTTGGGCGATTAGGAACCTCCGATGAAATTCGACTGGCAACACATCGCGCTTCTCGCGCTGGCCCTCGCGGGAGCGGCGCTTTGCGCGTGGCGACCCGACGCGACGCGATGGGCCGGGCCGGTCCTCGCCGCGCTCATCCCCGCGGCGCTGGCGAAACTCCCGCCCGGCGCACAGCCCGGTGCGCCTGCCCCCGTAGTCGCTCCCAGCGCC
>Ga0208102_1000740_pt1 | contig 9737 bp, 6 predicted proteins | sample CryBogmetaGMA17M_FD_184549 | JGI IMG/M metagenome (GOLD analysis project Ga0208102, IMG submission 184549) | Freshwater microbial communities from Crystal Bog, Wisconsin, USA - MA17M (SPAdes) | ecosystem: Environmental > Aquatic > Freshwater > Lake | place: Crystal Bog, Wisconsin, USA | collected...
AATCGCATCGCACCGCCGATTGATCCTTCCCCAACTCGCTGCCCCTGGGGTTTCGGCGCACCGGGTTCGTGAACTTTCGGGTTACAAGGTCACGTACGGCCCGATTCGCTCTACCGACCTGAGGAAATTTATAGATGGAGGATTTAGGGCCACACCGGAAATGCGGCGAAAGTCTTTTTCCACGTTGGAAAGAACCATCTTGGTTCCAGTGGAATTGGTTGAAACGCTGAAAGTGGCTGCCTTTGTTGCTCCGGTCCTGTTCCTGCTGGGAGGGCTCGGCGGTCCGGCCGGATTCTGGTCCAATTCGATCACCTATGGGACCTTTGCGATCTGCGGACTCTTGGCCGCGATAGTGGCCGGGGCAATTGTGACTCCTATTCTTTTGCCGTGGTTGCCGGGACGTGCCTTTGCTCTGAAGGGGATTATTCCCGGACTTATCGCTGTAGGAGCTGTTCTTGCTGTGCGGGCTCATTTTTTGGGGAGTTGGGCGGACCCCATCGAAACTGCGGCATGGCTGCTGTTGATTCCAGGTTTGGCAACCTACCTTTCAATGAATTTCACGGGGGCTTCGACCTATACGTCTTTGTCGGGAGTGCGAAAGGAGATGCGTTGGGCTGTGCCTCTCCAGATCGCTTCAATAGCTTTAGGATTGGGTTTGTGGCTCACAGCAAGGTTTATCATCGCATAAGGGGAACTCTGATGGCACGAGATCCGTTCATCTATCTCAAAGACGTTGTGACCCTAAAGCTGGATGAGGACAAATGTACTGGATGTGGCTTGTGTCTTGAAGTGTGTCCCCATGCTGTGTTTGTCCGCCAGAACGGGAAAGCCCTCATCAAGACTCGCGATGCATGTATGGAATGCGGCGCATGCGCTCGAAACTGTCCAAGTCTAGCTATCGCCGTCCGCGCTGGCGTGGGCTGTGCTGCGGCAGTCATCAACTCAGCACTTGGGCGACAAAACTCATCGTGCTGCTGCATAATCGATTAGACGGAGTGAGTGATTCTCAGTGACGGCCCTGAGGGGTCATGCTAAAGGGCTTGGTCTGTTATCCGGTGTGGCCGGTTCAGAAGATGTCTTGGAATAGGCCATTCAGGCTGTATTCGATATTATTCCACGGCCAATGAATCTTCATGAGTGCATGGCGTCAGCGTCATCAATGATTGAACTTGATGCGTCTAGGATGGCTCAAACGCCACCTTTGCCTTGAATGCCGATCCGTGTTTTCTTCTGGGTCTCTTTGTCATCTGTGCTGCTCTTGTCCTTTTTCCTTAATTTAGAGCAGCTCATCCACTTATGGCACCGCCAGGTTTTCCAGACCAGCTCTTATCGCGATTATTTTTGAGAACTGCTATAATGCACCTTTACACAACCCTTGAGAGTCCCGATGCCTCTGGAACTTCGAAAAGCTCACTGGAGGAATTTCACAATGAATAAAGTTGTCCAAGACCCTCCGTATCATTGTTTGTTTAGTCTGAAGACTCTTATTGACTACTGGACGCAGACCACCGTTTCCTCCGATCTTTATCGGATGCGAGTACTGGAGACAATCCAGACCAGCCTCGCTGGAGCACCGCAGCTTCTGGAGCCAATGGAGGACTTCTCCGTTTTGGAGGCTCACCAGGATTTAGTTCGAGCGCTTATGAGTGCTGTCTTCCCTTCCGCGTTTTGGGAGACCGAGCTAGTAGGTGCCCTTGTTCCCTTCACCCTTCGCCCTGTCTTCGTCTCCCCTATGTTTCAGCGACTCCTCGTTAACGACGACGGATCTTTCCGGGGGAGACTCGACGTGGAATGGAATGAGTTCGAGCGGGCAAGGATGATCCGGTTTTCCCTCTTAATTCTGAGAAGGTGTTACGGCATTGACAAAGACCTAGACTATCCCATGGTTCTGATCGTAGAAGATCCAAAGACTCACCTGGACAGGCATTTTCGGTTTTGGCCAGACTTGCGTTTCGTGGATGTTCACCCTGTGGGTCCGCTTCGGCCTCTCACCGATGGTGATTTGTCCACAATCATGCAACATGTCAACGAACCACAAGTACTCCGCGAGTTTGTTCCTCCGGAAAATTTCGAGCTCCACGGATTTACCGTCATGCATGCCGTCGATGTGACACCGTCCGAAGTTATCTCTGGTCTAGAAAGGGATCTCATCGACAAGAGTTCCATCGCGTCTCAGGACGGATTCTTGAGGCTGCAAGAGAGGCTTAGAACCCTTCTCCGTCGCCCAGACCTGTTCGTTGGGCTGGCAGCCATAAAGAGCGACGAAGTGCTCCTGCTCAACAACGGCTGCGAAATGACCCACTGCTGTATATTCTCAGACTCGCGGCACCTGCCGGTCAGCGATTTTGCTGGATCAGTATTTGATAGAGCCGTACAGGGCGATGGGATATTGACGGTCCGAGATCTGGCGGAGGAGCCAGCCCATGGGCGGATGGACAAGGAAATCCTTGAGTTCGGTATTAGGTCGATGATGGTTGCTCCCCTTCGGTATCAGGGACAACTCATTGGAACACTGGATCTCGGTTCACCGCACCCTGGTGACTTCGGCCCGGGCGAGGAGTTAGTTCTGAACCAAATCCTGCCGCTATTCTCAATGGCACTCAAGAGATCCCTCGATGAATTCGAACATCACGTGGAAGCCGTCATCAAGGAAAAGTGTACGGCTGTACATCCTTCGGTAGAGTGGCGTTTCCGAAAGGCCGCCCTTCGCCTCTTGGGGCGCCCGGAGAATGGGGAACCAGCGGAATTAGAGCCGATAGTCTTCAGGGATGTCTTCCCCTTATATGGTGCATCAGATGTCCGGGGTTCGTCCGAGGCTCGAAACCGGGCCATCCAGTCGGACCTTGTTGAGCATCTCGACTTAGCCCGTCAAATAGTCCACGCCGCTGCTGAAGCCAGATCTCTCCCCATTCTAAGTGAAGTGTCCTACCGAACCGAGCGTCACCTCGAGATGATTCGCAATGGCCTCAGCACGGGAGATCAGACGTCGATTCTGAAGTTCCTTAGAAACGAGTTGGAACCCCTTTTTGACCTGCTCCGAGATTTCGGACCCCGTGTTACAGATTGCATCGAGGCCTATACAAAGGCCATGGACCCTACCATGGGGATGGTCTATCGGGAACGAAGAGATTTTGAACGAAGTATTTCTTTTTTCAACCAACGGATTTCGACCTACCTTGACCGGGAAGAAGCTGATGTACAGGCCATGTTTCCTCACTATTTCAATAAGCATCAGACTGACGGATTGGATTACATAATCTATGTCGGGCCGTCCATGATGGAAAATGGTACCTTCAACACGCTCTACGTGAAAAACCTCCGTCTCTGGCAGCTCATGGTTGCCTGCGGGATCGCTTGGCACGCGGAAGACATTCGGAAGTCACTAAAAGTTCCTCTGGAGGCCACACACCTCATACTCGTCAGTCATAACCCTGTGTCCATAAGATTCCGGTTTGATGAAAAACGCTTCGATGTGGATGGAGCTTATGACGTGGGCCATGAAATTATTCGCTCTCGAATCGACAAAGCCATGGTCAAAGGCGTAAATGAACGGCTGACTCAGCCAAGTAAAGTCGCCATCGTCTATTCACGACCGAATGAGTATGATGAGATGTCGCATCACATCAGTTTTCTTCAGGTTCAGGGCTATCTCAATGACGACCTCGAATCCCTGGAACTCGATGACCTGCCGGGCGTGCAAGGCTTGAGAGCCCTCCGAGTAGGCGTGAACCTCCAGTCTCCAGCATTGACCCAAAGGGCTTCGAGAATAGTTTCATAGAGTAAATTGTACGAACTCGAAAGAATTTATGGTGTTGCCATCTTGGATGGTTTCCTCATTTTTGATTTCGGTTTCTTGGAGACCTTCATTCACCATTCTCTCCTTCAAGACCTTACTGAGCCGCTTAATTCGGTACTCCTCGCTGAAAGCCGCTGACTTACTTAATTTCCGAGACGACCAGACCAACCGGACCGGAAGCCATCGACTAATCCTTGTATCAGCCGTTGCCAATAGCTTCGCGCGTCTCGGTCATGCTGATAAAGCGAGGACCGTACGATAAAGATACGGAGCCATCAGCGACGAAGAACTGACAAAAGCCATCAATTTGATGACCGTCCAGCACGGCCATACACAAATATGATTGGCATAGAAAAATAACGATACTGCAGGGTCAGCACGGGATTCATTCTATCACAAAAGCGGGCGCAAAGTTGCCCCCGGAAAAAGAACGCCGGCCTGATTCGCCGGTGCCCAAAAAAACGGGAGCAAGAACGGGGGCAAATCGGCCGCTCTAACGAACTGGTTATACGCGGAATTTGTGGCGGGAGCGACGAGACTCGAACTCGCGACCTCCGGCGTGACAGGGCGGTAACCCGCCGCATTAACAAACGATTTGCCCGATAATCCCTATGATTTCAAACCCTATTAATCCCTTTCAGTCCCTATTGATTCCTATTGGTCATCAAAAACGGGAACAAAATGGGAACAAGTTTTTAAAGAGGCACTTTAAGTTTTTTATTATGACTGCATCAACCAGTAAGCGTACAGGTTAACTAAGGTCGTGCGCTTATTGCCCAGAGCCAAGAAGGGGACGAACCTTTACCTTTTCAGAGAAAGTACGCGAACTCTCCACTGCCTTCTGGTCTCTTTGCCATGTACGCTGCACCCTTCTCTTCACTTAGTTGAGAGCAGCTCATCCACTTATGCCATTGTCCAATTTTTCCGGGCCAACTATCCCAGAAATGGCAAGACCGCGGCATAATTCCGGTTAAAGCCCCTAAGACGATTCTCCTTTGCCAGAAGGGGCCTCCATGATCAATACAGGCCGATGAGCCGTCCTCAAGACGCTCCTCGCAATGCTGCCCATTACGAGCCCCTTTACCCCTGTGCGCCCGTGGGTGCCCACGACAATGAGATCAGCAGATTTTTCGACCGCAAGGGCAATAATCTCACTGGCTGGGGAACCAACTCTACAATAGGTCTCCACAGACCCCACAGTCTGAGAGCATTCTGCTCTAAGCGATTCGAGACGAACTGTAGCAGACTCCTTCATGCGATCGAGTACTTCATTAAGTTCTTCCCCAATCCAGCCTTCGTAGGTAGAAAAAGACGTCGAATCAATGACATGGATGATCAGAAGATGAGCCCCGAACGTTTTTGCATAATCTACGGCAAGTTCTCGTGCGGGCTCGCTATTCTCCGAGAAGTCAGCGCAAAATAGAATCTTCTTTGGAATCATGACAGGAACTCCTTTCATTCTTGCGGTATAAACCCCTACCTCTTTAGACAACTTGCTTGTGCCAAGGTGCCAATACAGGTCTCGAAACTTAATAGTCCCGTTCGTAATTTCGGTTACATATTTGGCCTAACGTCTCCCGCAGGACGCCATTAATTACGATCCCCAAAGTTCATGGAGATTAAGATATAGATCATGTAGACCGACCGTTTTTAGGGGGGATTGTCCTTATTGAGATGAGAGACGGATCAAGTGAGCGATAGTCATGCGACCACTAAATTAACCAAATGGTTAATTGCTCTGGATCGCGGTGGGGGTGTTGTATTATCGCTTCACGGGGTGAGAACGTTTGGTAAGCAGAGAAACTGGCACAGAGTTCGCGGATAGCTGGATACCCTAGTTCGCCAAGCGGAGTTCGAATGGGCCGTCATCTCGAACAAAATACTGTTTATGATATTCTATAATCTCAATATTCTAGCTTCTGATTTCAGACTGGACGTGTGTTCGGCCCGCTATTAGAGCCAAGCCATGATGAACACGTGTTGACAATCGGGTTGTGCGGATGAGACTATTTGGACAAACGAACGACAAGGTCTCTAATGTAGCAGAGATCGGATTGCGCAGGACGCAGTAAGAAAGAATTCATGCAAAGTGCTTTTAACCCAAGAAAGAGAGGTTAGGATGAAGGTAGTGGCTTTTTGCGGAAGTGCTCGCAAGAACGGTAACACGGCCATTCTTGTCAATCATGTGTTCAAAGAACTTGAAAACGAGGGGATAAAGACGGAGCTGTTTCAGCTTGCGGGTAAAAAAATCCGAGGTTGTATAGCGTGTTACAAGTGCTGGGAAAAGAAGAACCAGCGCTGTGCGGTGGAAAAGGACGTGGTGAACGATTGCATCGCAATGATGCTCGAAGCCGAAGGCATTATTCTTGCGTCGCCTACCTATTTCAGTGATGTGTCGAGTGAGATGAAAGCCCTCATAGACAGAGCGGGCATGGTCTGTAAAGCTAATGGAGACATGCTGAAGCGAAAAGTCGGAGCAGCGGTCGCAGTCCATAGGAGAGGCGGTGCGATCCATTCCTTCGATACCATGAACCACTTTTTTTTCATCGGGCAGATGATAGTCCCCGGCTCCTCGTACTGGAATTTCGCCGTTGGCAGAGAAATTGGGGAGGTGGAGAAGGATGAGGAAGGCATTCAGACGATGAAACAGTTGGGTCAGAACATGGCTTGGTTGTTGAAGAAACTTCACGTTTGAGCATCTCGGGATAGGCTATAATAGCGTATTTGGCCATGACTCAGTTCATCGCACATTTTCACGTGATCTGGCGTGAGAAATATGCAAACTGGAGAAGGTAGGCGAGGATATCACAGATACCCTAGTTCGCAAAGCATTGTGCAAATCCATGCCCACCCCACCGGATTTCGGATGGATGCCTTGTGTCTCGTGATACGTCGCATCTGGGTGAGTTTTTTTTCGCACCGTGGTGAGAGTGAACGCCGAATCCATGAACTTGCGTTCATCTTCGAAAATGGTTTAGATTATGGACGTAATGTAGCGATATAAAATATGAAACGTCAGTAAATTTGGAAGAGTTTGACCGGCTGGTAAGGGAATTTAGACGTCATGTGTGGGAGATTGCCAAATCATATCGTGTAGGTTACTCCATACAGGATACTTAGCTGGTTATGCATTGATTAAAACTTATCGAATTTACTGAGATTAACTGGACATGATAGATCAAAGCTAATCGGTGCTCAGATGGGGGTACATGGCATTGCGAAACGATGTATGCGCCGAAGAAGGATCGAAGATGGGTCAAGAAGTAGCGCTACCCGAATGCATTGAGCATTTGAGTTGCGGCCTGCCGTAGCGGGTGGCGCTTTCATTCATTTTTTGGTTCCCTTACTTCGATCTCCGGTTCCTTAGTGATCTCGTCTTCGGGTACGAAGCAAATTCTCATACCTCAGCCCGCAAACGTGCTCAGCATACGACCAAATTCCGCAAGTGAGAACTCGCGTCCATCAATCTCAATCACCACTTGTTCCTCGGAATCGTCCACCAAGCAACGCAAGACATGTCCTCGGGGTACCCATTGGCAACCCTTCCATACTGGCCTCTGTTCATTACGGAGGCTGCTCTCAACCTTTTGGACCTCCTATGGGTCCTCCGTCACCCGGCATGAGACCTGCCCCTCCGCCTATGGGTTTAGTTCCGGGACAGCAGCCTTTCTTCATGGGACCGTGTCTTCCCGTTCAGCCATGCAGATCGTTCAGCCTTGAAAGAGGAGGCCGTGGCTTTTATACCGGAAACTCTTTCAGGATCACTCGTAACAAAGGTGCAGACAGTGATTTTGTGAGAAATCTCAACTTTTCACAGAATACCCTTGTAGCAGAAGTCTACGCTGCGTTGCGTGTAGTACCGACGCTTGCCTTGACTTTCTCTTACATGATCCCGAGGGATGACAATGGTCATGGAACTTTGCCTGAGACTTTGACATTGGGCAAGACTCCCTTTCCATCTGGAACTCAGGTTACGTGTAAGTCTAGCACGTCTCTGTACCGCTTGGAGGGTGAGTACTTTTTGGTAGTAGGTGGCAACTATCGAGTCGGAGGTCTTTTGCTTGGCGAACTATGGGGTGAAAATCTCCGCATGGACAGTGAGCTTGCCTGGGGCTATCAGTACTTTGAGGAATTCCTTATGGGCGCTGGCGGCAGCGGTGAATAGCTCCTGTGGATGGGATCTTTATCAAATTCAAGGGAGCTTACACTTTCTTGCAAAACCAAAACGGATTTTATCTGGACTGCCAAGGAAAGTTTTTTCCGGAACTGGCCGGTTACGGCTCCCAAACGCGACCTTATGTGGCTGGAGGATACCGCTTCAGGGCTTCCGAGTGGGTTGTCAATAAAGACAGGAAGATCCAAGCTACAATTCAGGGACCATATGTGGAGTTAGGACTCATTTTTTGAACGGCTCTCAGTCGATGATCCAGCGACGCCTTAATGACCTTGAGATTCGCTCAAAAGGCTAAATAATGACGCGCTGAAACCTATTCCAGTTTCGACCTTCGTCTCACCCTCTCCAAAACCCCCACTTGCTTTGGCCAAAAAAGTCGTCGAGATAGCCTTCGTTGATCTTAGGGTGATGCTTCATAAAATGTTTTGCTCTTAAAGGCCGATGTAGGAGCACCCACTCCAGAATATCGGAAATGCAACCTCATGAAGCGTAGTAAACAATAAAAGCTGGCACTCATGCACTTCCAGGAAGAACTCCTTTAAGCCGTTTCAAATTTAGAAGGCGTTGAATTCAAATGATTATGATATCATACAATCGGTTGGGGCATTGTGGTGAGTATTCTCAACTGGTGGCATCATGGATAATAAGTCAATCAGTGCAAAAAAACCTTGTGGAGAAACCCTACAGAGTAATTGCATCCGGAACGATGCTGTCTGTTATACAAGTTCATCCACGAGACATAATTGACCGACCTGGAACGAAATATGAACCGTAGAAGACTGCTGAAATTGCTTACTGAAGGGAACTTTAAGAATATACCCTTCAGCAATTTCCATCTTCCATCTCCCATGAGATCTTCCATTACGGTCCTTCGAGCAGGTCGACAACGAGCCCTAGGAAATCCTGCGACTCCCTTCGTAAAGTTCCAGGCCGCCGCAGACAAGACAATGTTCAGTCGTTTTCGAAAAAAATACGCACTCAGGTACAGCGGCGTGCGCGAGAAAATCTTGTACGCCATCCCATGCACTTCGGTAATTTCCAAGCCATCGGCCGAAGTTAGGTATGATTCACCTGTAATGGTCCTTCCATTGGTTTCCGGCCATAGAACCCCGAGAAAACCCAGCGCAAATGTCGTCTGGTGCCGCTGAAGCAGCCGAACGTACATCTGCCGCCTTGCAGCAAAAGGCAGCACCCGCAGAAAATTATTGAGCTTTTCCATGCCCGTAGCATACTTCACATCCATGTGCCGCCTGAACTGCCGCATGCGGCTACGGGCGATCCATTTCCCCAACCTGCTCAGGTCCGCTATCTGCTCGGGGCCGCTTGGGAAATAGAGCACGCTGTCGTTGTTCACGCCCCCGATTTTCTGGAACCGCCCGTTCATGTTGACCGTCAGGGCCGCGGTAATGGTCGACGATCCCACCCCTCGGGAACTGTTCCATCTCTCCACTGCCTGAACCGCGCATGCGAGGAGGTAGTCAACGACTGAGATACTCATCCCGGCTATCAGGCAGCACTTTTCCACATTGCACTTTGGGCCTGCGGAAGGCTGACAGTGATTATTGCCATATTGGAGGGCGTTGTCGTTGTCTGGGTGGAATGTTATAATGCAGGGAAAGAACAAAAAAAAGCGAGGGATGTTGATGTTTTTCAGTTTACGCCTAAGATGTTGAAATTGTTGAGGCACAAAAAACATTCCTCGCATTGGCAATACAGCACAATCATTGGGGAAACAATGTTCTTTTCATCGCCGGTAAGGTACTTAAA
>Ga0208102_1000741_pt1 | contig 9735 bp, 8 predicted proteins | sample CryBogmetaGMA17M_FD_184549 | JGI IMG/M metagenome (GOLD analysis project Ga0208102, IMG submission 184549) | Freshwater microbial communities from Crystal Bog, Wisconsin, USA - MA17M (SPAdes) | ecosystem: Environmental > Aquatic > Freshwater > Lake | place: Crystal Bog, Wisconsin, USA | collected...
ACTAAGTATAATTCAATCATCAATAAAATCTTATTATGGCATTAATAAATTGTCCGGAATGTGGGAATGAGGTCTCTGATAAAGCCGAGAAATGTCCGAAATGTGCCTATCCCATAAAAAAAATGGTTCAAAGAGTTTGTCCCGAATGTGGCACTTCGGTCTCAGATAAAGATGAAAAATGTCCAAAATGTGCTTATCCATTAAAAACGCATGAAACCATACCACGCACTGTGCCCCCTAATCCAAATAATAATAAACCTGAAGTTATTATCAAATCAAAAGAAGGATGTTTCCTTCAAACACTGAATGTTGGATGTATGATTGTAGCAGGAGTAATTGGATTAATTGTGTTAATTTTTTTAGTAAGGTTTTGTAATCACTAAAATTGAATATTTCTGAGCTGCAAAATTTAACAAAGGAGTAGATGAAACCAAATATTTATTATTAACCCAGGAGGTGAAAATGAGGTATAGTGAAAATTTTGCCACTGATCACGGTGGAAGAATTGAAATAGCTGATACAAAAAAAGGAGGGAATTCAAGTTGGGGCATAAAAGAGGGCTATGATCAAAATTCTATTAGATTAGCGTGGTATAATGATGCAGGTGGTTTTGATCCATATTCTTCTTCTGAACTTCCAATCTGGGGTTTAAAAGAGTTGATTATTGCTGCTGCAGAAAGAGATATGATAGAAATCCAAGACATTGCAAAAGTTATTTCGTCTTTGTCAACATCAATCACACGACAATTGGAAAATAATCAATAAAAACATTTAGGTCATTTATTCTCAAAATATGCAGTTAGTTCGTGCAATTATTTTCTCAATGAGTCTCATGCTTTTTCAAGTAGGTATTTCTCAGAATCTGACTAATTATTCTGGACCCTATAAAGGAGGGATCGCTAGTTATAAGTATTACGAAGATAAAGATTTAAATAGGGTTCTTAATGGTCCTTTTAAATTTACATATTCTTCAAATTTGTTTAATCCTCTTCGAAAATTGCAATCAATCAGTATCGGAAATTTTAAAGACAATTTAAAGGTAGGTATTTGGATCTTTGATGATGTAAGTTTATGTACATCTGGTAATTATATTAATAATTTAAAGGATGGTGAATGGATTTTTGAAGAGGTACAAAAAGCAACCAAGAAGGTTCTGAGAAAGTCGATAGTTCATTTTAAAAATGACATATTAATTGGCCCTTTTATTTTTAACTGTAGCTCTCAGTATTCATATTTTCCACATACTATTTATAATCCTTCAATCAAAGGTACTTTTGATAATAGAGGAAAGTTAGACAGTATCTGGATTACAAAGGTTAAAAGTAAAAATGGAATTCTTTATGAAGACCGAAAAGAATACAGCAACGGTTCCCTTGTTAATGAAACCTTTCGTGATCCTTCCGATGGTACAATGGTTAAATTCAAAGGGGACCTTGCAATGTTTGAAAATGATATGAGGGAGCATGGTTGGGAACCATACGTTAATTTAAATAACGAAGCAATCAGTTTTTGGCGTACTTGGAATGAAGATGATTTTCTTACTGCTTACGCACTAAATCCGATGTTCTATTTTAATAGGTTTACTGATTTTAAGCTAACACCATAATAGCCTGCAATTCATATTGCTGATAATTATAGTAATATTTCTTGCTTGATTCTTAATACAAATTGATATTTAAAATCCAAACAACATGAAAACCAACAGTATAATTGCCCTTGTAACAGCAGTGCTAATGCTTGCAATCTCTTGTAGTCAAAGAAATGAAAAGCAAAATAACAAACAAGAAAATTCAAATGAATCTCCATTGTCAAAGCAGATTAATAGTGAAATAGAAAAATGGCAGACAGAATTACTTTTCAATGGAGAAGTTGGACCGCCCTGCGGGGATGATTATCAAAAATGGATGCAAGAAAACCCTGATGCCTATTTTGGGTTACCTGAAAAAATTGAAAGTAAAACATGTGATTTCAACAATGATGGTAAACAGGATATTTTGCTTTATTTTCCTGCTGGCTCACCTTGTAATGGAGGTAATGGTGAAGGATCGGACTTTACAGTATTAATATTTTCAAAAGACAATGAATATTTGTACAACAAAAACTTGACTTCTAAAATTGAAAGCAAAATCAATGAAGAATTTTCTAACCTTACTAATACATATAGCAATCGTTCAATATTTTCCATTAAAGGATTCAATAATGAAATCTTGGGGGAGTTTACCTTATGGTTAGAAAAAGATGCCCATTGTTGTCCTTCTTATGGAGGCTCTTTTAAATACAATTTAATTACCAGGAAAATGACACTTAACATACATAAAACTGCGAAACAGTAACCCTTGAAATTTACCAGCACACATTTTCCTTACTCCCTCCGCAACCACTAATCCATTCACTCATTCGGCGGTTCAACTCCGTTTCGTCGCAAGCTCTCCTCACGGCTTTACCGCTCATTCGTTCAGGCTTAGCCGTTGCTCCGGGATCTCAATTGTATACACCCGGTGCTTCGTTCCTCGCACCCGGCGAATTAATTGTTTATTTGCCAGATCTGTTCCGACAATGACGTCAATGAGGCACTTTTCGTAAGTTTAAAGTTTAATCCAACGCCATTTGCCTGGCCTGTATAGCATGCCAGCCCGTCCGGAGAACAAGCATTTGCTTCCCTCAGTACAACGAGTCCGGGCTAGATTTAACTCTAAAGTTATAATATGACAGCCTTCCATATTTTTGTATTCACGCCGCCTCCTCGCTCCACTCCCTATACCGTTCCGTAGCCTGTTCCATAATTTCATCCATCACCACGGCAAGTTCTTCCGCGGAAATCTTCCCCCGCAATGCTTTTTTTACTGCCAGCATAATCTGGGCTTTGGCATCAGGCTTCTTGTACCAGTCCACCTGAAGGTTCTTTTTGATAGATTGCACGATTTGCTTTACCAGCTCTGAAATGATCTTGTTGTCAGTTATGGCGTTCTGGTGTTTGGCAATGATTTCATAGAATGCAAGCTCTTCTTCTTCCAGTCCCAGTTGTTGGGCACGCTGATCTTCCTCGGTAATCTCTTTGGCGTTTTTTACCAGTTCAACAATTGTGGTGTAGCTGTCAATGGCGTTTTCGTGATACCGCTGAATGACCCGCTCAACCTCTTCCTTCAGTGATGTGTATTTGATGATGTTCTTATATCGCCTCAAACTTATTTCATTGTTGAGAATCTGCCGAAGGATTTCGATCTTGATGTCTAATCCCGACTTCTGCGTCTTGGCTCCCAGTAAGAATTCATCATTCAGGATGGATATATCGGGTTTTTCAATGCCGGCCATGGCGTAAACATCAATAATATCCTCCGATTCAATACTCCGTTGGATAAGATCTTTGATTTGGTCTGCCTTCAATCTGGTTTCCCGTGGTGGGTTCTTTACCTTCCCGACAGTAACCCCCAAATGCTGGAAGAATAGGATATCTGTGGTTACCTCCTGGATGCGCGGATGTGATTTAATCAGGGGAACCAGTGCGCTCATCCGTTTCTCCGCCAATTGGAATTCCTGACAAAGTTTATCATCTTTTACAAGATGGTTGAGCGCCGATGAAATCAGAAGGAGTTTTCCCGTGTTTTCCAGTGATTTCCATTGTCTGTATTCAAATCCATGTGGTAAAAAATTCCTGAGTTCAGCGATAATCACCAGCAATTCATCAAATCCTGCATCCGTGTCAATGGTGGGTCTGCCTGTACCGCCGCCGCCCGTATAGGTTTTCGTTGCATCTTTGAGTTTGTCACCAATCCCGATATAATCAACGATCAAACCGTTGGGTTTGTCCTTGAATACCCGGTTCACCCGTGCAATGGCTTGCATCAGGTTGTGATCCTGCATAATCTTATCAACGTACATGGTATGCAGACATGGAGCATCAAAGCCCGTGAGCCACATATCCCGTACAATGACAATCTTCAGAGGGTCCTCTGGATCTTTGAATCGCGTTTTGATGGCTTCGTGTTGGTCTTTTGTGCGGAAATGCTGATTCCATTCCTTTGGATCTTTCCCGATATTTCCAGTCATTACCACGGCTGTTTCAGGACAATCGGGAAGCTTGGTAAGCATATCATAGAGCTTTACACAGTTCTTACGGCTCATACAAACAATCATTGCCTTGCCTTCTAATGTGGCTGTGCGTTTTTTAAAGTGATCAAGGATATCCTTGGCTATTTTCTGCACACGGTCATCGGCGCCGGCGGCATCTTCCACAGCCGCCCATTTCATCCGGTTGGCATCATTCCGGGCAACGCCTGATGTAATTTCTTCCGCCTCTTCGTCGATACCCTGATTCGAAATATGCAGTTTTGCAAGGCGGGGTTCATAGAAGATTTTCACGGTCGCCTTATCTTCAACCGCCTGCCGGATGTCATACACGTGGATGATCTCCCCGAAAACCTCAATAGTATCGGCATCTTTCTTGTCAACGGGGGTTCCCGTGAATCCAATGAATGAAGCATTGGGCAGTGCACGACGCAGGTTACTGGCAAACCCGTCAATCAGACCATACTGGGTCCGGTGACATTCATCCGCCAGGACGATAATATTATCCCGCAGAGAAAGAACTGGATGTTCTGCTTCTTTGCCGTTATCAGTTTCTTTCAGGCGGAACTTCTCAATGGTTGAAAATATAACCCCTCCTCCATCGCCGGAAAGGTAACTTCGGAGTTCATCGGTTGTTTCAGCATGTTTCACATCTCCCACCAAATCCTTTGCCTTGATAAAGTTCTCATAGAGTTGCTGGTCAAGGTCATTACGGTCAACCTGCACCACGATGGTTGGATTCTTCAGTTCAGGCATCTGACGCAGGATGCCGGTAAAGATGGCCATGGTGATGGATTTCCCTGATCCCTGAGTATGCCAGATAACCCCGATTCTGCCGTCTCCAAATGGTTTAATGGTTTTCTTGGTGGACTCCACCGCAAATTCAATTCCGAAGAACTGGTGATATTTCGCTCCCTTCTTTATATAACTGCCTTTATCGATTTCGTGGAAGATGAAATAGCGGATATAGTGCAGCAATCGTTCTTTGGTAAATAATCCCTGAATGAGCGATTGAAGCTGGAAACCATCTTCTGAAATGGTTTTTCCATCTACCGATTTCCACGGTGTGAACCATTCCATGTCGGCGTTATACATCCCGTGCAAGGTGCTGATGCCGTCGGAAACTACCGTGATGGCATTGTATTCGAACAATTGGGGGATATCCTGCCGGTAATGTTGAATCTGGTTCCATGCGTTGTCTGCCGAAGCCTGGCTGTCGAACATATTCTTGAACTCAAACACCACCAGCGGGAGCCCGTTTATGAACAGAATTAAATCAGCACGGCGGGTGTTCCTGCCCTCCACTGTAAACTGATTTACGGCAAGAAATTCATTATTCTCAGGATGTTCATAATCGATAGGATAGATATGCTCCACGTGAGGTTTTCCATCCTTATCCTGCCAGTTTAAATTCAATCCGTTCGACAGCTTCATATGAAACGAACGGTTGCGAATATCAAGGTCAGCGCCTTCATTGAACAAAAGCTGCCGCAATGCGTCCGACAATATATCTTCAGGCAGGTTCGGATATTGTTTTATCAGAAAATACTTCAGATGATCTTCCAGCACAACCTTTTTGAAATTGCGGTGAATATCAGCACCCGGCAGATGCGTGTAACCCTGGCTTTTCAGCCATTCAATGGCTACAATCTCCACATCTGATTCTATCAGGTAGTTGCGGGTCATATGGCTTGTTCGATAGGTTGAAGGTCGGATGGAATAAGTTCGCCTGAAATGAGCTTGGGAAGAAGAGTGTTTCTGATACTAATTAGTCTCTGATTTTCAACATTATTTAAAAATACCAGATTGTAAGTTGGGTGAAGAAACTCGTCAATAAATTCATGAAGAAATTTACCATCAGGTAAAATAAATTTAATTTCATTTATTTGTTCAAATGTAATTTGCGGGAAGGTCCCTGATCTTGCTTCAGCCAGATTGTGTAAGTCTTTTATAATATTTGGTCTGGTTAGTAGAAAGTAAAAAAATATTGAATCTATCTCCTTTTTAGACCTCAATACCATCAATTTTGTTGAAACTACATAGTCGTCAGCATTAAAATTAATAAACGCAAAACGTCTGTTTTCAGGTCGGATCTCACTATATAAAATATCGCCATATCGAATACTTTTCTTTGCCTGACCTGGAAGCGATTCCGCTTCTGAGTAATTTGAATGCAGAACGAATCCATCCAGAACATCAGATGTATTTAAAAAGATTATTTTTGGCTTTGGAAATTTATGAGTTTTTGAAATGGTATCGATATGATTACCTAAAGTTGCGATTTCCCACCCTTTTGGCAAATTTTCAAGGTCCATATCATCCACAAAATGATGCTTGTAACATGCCTGAAAAATTTCTTCCAGCGTATAGTTCATTTTGCGGTTAAGTTCGATTTTATCATCAAGGGCACTTAGAATGGCTGCAATGCGTTGCTGAAGGTGGAGAGGAGGTAGGTCAATTTCAAAGTTTTCCAACACACCCTTTGTAAGAGCTTTTCTTGTTGCACCTGCTGATGACAAAGTCAATAACAACGATTTTACTTGAGGTTGCAATAAATAATATTTCAGAAACATACTTGAAAGTATTAACGGATTGCAACGAAGAATGGCGACGTGCTGATTCACGCGAGCTTCATTGATATATCCTGGCACTGAGCATACACGGGCAACGCTATCGCCCGTGATATTAATCAACACATCGTCCTTTTGAACTATAACGTTATTTAATAATCTGGCTTGCTCTTCACTTATAAATACACCCCCGTCAAGCGAAAAGAAGAAATCAAGAACGTTCTGACTTCTGATCAAAAAGATATGACCATGATTAAGATATGTTTCCTTTCCCCCTCTTGGAGTTGCGCCAGAACCTATTTTGGAGCATAAGTCAATTAATTTTTTTGTTTGAAAGCCGTTCATCTATTTGTATCGTGTGGTTTTGATTGAGTTGATGAGATAACACTGGTGGCTTCCAATTGCTCTTCCAATTCTTGTATGGTCGGCATCTGTCGTGCCAGTTTCTTTGGAAGGGATTTCCGTAGTTCATAATCCGCAACACCAATGGGGGTGGCAATACTTTTCAAGGAGTATTTGATAACCGTTTTATTGGGTGTTTTGCAGAGCAATACCCCAATGGTTGGTTGATGATCCTTCCCTTTGATTTGTTCATCAATGCAATTGATATAGAAATTCAGCTTCCCGGCGAATTCAGGTTTGAATTCCCCCACCTTCAGTTCAAAGACCACAAAACAGTTCAGATGAAAGTTAAAGAAGAGCAGGTCGAGGAAAAATTCATCGTTTTCCACTGTGAGGTTAAACTGGTTCCCAACATAAGCAAACCCTCGCCCCAGCTCAAGAAGAAATTGTTTAAGGTGTTGCAGCAGTCCCCATTCCAGATCCCTTTCCCGAATTTCTTCCCGCAAGTCAATGAAATCAAGGAGATAAGGGTTCTTTAACGTTTGCCTGGCAAGGTCTGAACGAAAGGGAGGCATGGTGTTATCAAAATTGGTAATTGCATTTCCAACTCTTAGATGCAGCTTACTCCTGATCTGTGCAGCCATTACATCCCGGCTCCAGCCGTTTTGAATTGTTTTCTGCATGTAGAACTCGCGGATATTGGTATCCTTTATTTTTTCCAATAACGTAATATGATGGTACCAACTAATTTGTGCAAGTGCCGCTTGCACAATTATACCATCCTGTGTCTCTGTGTTTTGTATTTGTGCAACGGGCGGTTGCACAAATGGAAAAGACGGCCAGGCTTCAGCGAATGAACGCATATATTTAATGTTCCTGACAGAAAAACCCTTGATGTCCGGAAATTCCTTCTTCAAATCTGATGATAACCGCTCGATTATCTTTGTTCCCCATCCTTCTTGTTGCTGCTGTTTCAAGATAGTATTGCCAATCTCCCAATAAATTGAAAGCAATTGGGAATTAACCGTAATAGCAGCCTTTTGACGGGCAATTTGAATCTTATTCTTTAAATCACTTAGTATGTCAACGTATGAAAGCTCAGGGGTTTCAGTCATAACCAAGTTTTTTTAAATTATTCCTTATCAATTGTTGAAGCTCATTGCTTTGGATGAATTGTTCGTTGAGCTTTGATGTCAGGGTTGCCATCTTCTCCTCAAACGGGATTCCGTCATCCTCTTCTGCTTCACTGCCAACATACCGACCCGGTGTCAGGACATACTTCTGTTCTCCAACCTGTTCCAGCGTAGCGCTTTTGCAGAATCCATCAACATCTTGATGATTTCCGCTGATGTTCCGCCACTGATGGTAAGCGTTTGCTATTTTCTCGATATCTTCTTCACTGAAAGCACGCAGTTTCCGGCTTACCATGGTTCCCAGTTTGCGCGAATCGATAAACAGTATTTCATTATTCCGTTTTCGGTGAAAACCATCTTTTCCATCACGGTTTTTGCTCAGTATAAACAGACAGGCCGGAATTCCAGTAGTCAGGAACAACTTTTCGGGAAGTTGAACGATGCAATCAACCATTCCATTGGAAATCATATGCTCCCGAACATTCTTTTCCCCTGCGTTGCCCGTGGTCATTGCTCCATTTGCCATAACCACACCGGCGGTTCCACGCGGGCTTAGGTGATACCAGATAGTCTGGAACCACATATAATTGGCGTTCCCATCGGTACTGAACAGTTCACGCGTACCGAATAAACGGGGATCACTATCGGCAAGCATTTCCGGATGCCATTTGCTGATATTAAAGGGCGGGTTCATCAGCAGGTAATCAGCCCCGTTTTTTCCTGTGATTTCCGGAAACTTGTCATCCAGCAGCGAATCACCCAGCTTTACCTGAAAGTTCATATTCCGCAACAGGAGGTTCATCTTGCATAACCGAAGAGTACCTTCATACCGTTCCTGCCCGTAAACCATATAATTTGGATTGGCATTATGGGCTTTGATAAACTTGACCGATTGTACCATCATACCCCCGGACCCGATGGCTATATCCATTATCCGGCCACTCAGCGGTTCTATCATCGCCACCAGTAACTGTACAATAGAGCTGGGTGTAAAGAATTGCCCGCCACCGCTTCCTTCAGCCATCGCGAACCGACCAAGGTAATATTCATAAATCCTGCCGTAAAGGTCGGTTTCGGGATGTTTTGATTCCGAAAACTCATCCGATGAAAACAGGTTGATAAGCCCTGCAACCTGAACGGGCGAAAGCTGACTCTTCACAAAAATTGGCGGCAGTAGTCCCTTGTGGTCAGGCTCTCGTTCCGCCAGGATATCGTCGATTGTAATGAAAGTATTATCCACCTTAACCTTTATATCATCCTGATTGGCATTCTCCAGCAAGTACGACCATGTTGCTTCTCGGGGAAGTTTGTACACATTCTTCGACTGATACTCAAGCTGATCCTCCAGAACATAACTTATTTCCTTGGGATTGGAAGTATAATAGTCAGATTTTGGGTCATGAAGTTGTAATTTCAACTCCGCATACCGCTTCTCAAATCTTTCCGACAGATGTTTTACAAACAGCAACGAAAGAACGTAATCCTTGTATTGATTTTCCGCCACAGCTCCCCGCAACTCATTCGCCGCGTTCCATAGTTTATCCTCAAATGGAATATCAGCTTTGGCAGAAGACTTGGATTGTTTAGCCATTTATCTGTTAATTTTCATGGGTAATGTTTTGATA
>Ga0208102_1000744_pt1 | contig 9691 bp, 11 predicted proteins | sample CryBogmetaGMA17M_FD_184549 | JGI IMG/M metagenome (GOLD analysis project Ga0208102, IMG submission 184549) | Freshwater microbial communities from Crystal Bog, Wisconsin, USA - MA17M (SPAdes) | ecosystem: Environmental > Aquatic > Freshwater > Lake | place: Crystal Bog, Wisconsin, USA | collected...
TGACAAAGCATTATATGACTTTGAAACTGCGGAAGGTGCTGATATAAAATGGCGGGAAAATCACTTTGCATTTAAGTTAAGTGGAGAGGCGATACTAAACGACCCAGAAAGGGTTAAGAAACAGTTGATGTACACAGGGTCTGTGGATATGGGCCAGGGCAAGACTGCGTGGCATGATGGCTGGGATGAAAAAGATGCAGAGAACTTCATAAACTTCTACCGTAATGGTAAGAACTTAGACCCCAGCCCATTCGCCCAGACAGCAAACGGTGACCCAGACGGTAAGAAGTCAAGCGAGATCTTCGGCATATCAGTATTCGAGCCTATCGCTGGTAGCACACATGATTCAACCAAGGCGCAGACGCTTACCGAAGCGGAACACCGGTTACTGGCAGGTTTTGTAGAATCAGATCCAGCCTCGTTGATCGTTACCAGAGTGTCCCAAGCAGTTAAGGCCAGAGCACTCGATCATCTATTCGGTTCGTGGGTAGTGCCAGGGGCCAATAGAAATGACTACACTCTGTTGAATCGGGATCAGCATGATGACTTCGTGCGTAAACAGTACAGTGTTGCGGGGGATTCTATAGTTGCCCTGTTTGGTTACCCAGAATGTAATGGCAATGACATCAATGAGTTATTCTCTACTGGTGATAAATCCGGGGCACACAAATTACTTAATACCCGGAAAGCGATTCTAAAAGATGTTAATAATACTGACAACGTAGAGCCTCAGTATCTACGTGGCCGGGAGATCCTTCAAGGTACAAGTGACTTCATTGCTAAGAACTACTACTCCCCAATGGCTAAGGTGGATGCCTTATTACAGAAAGCGGAGAACAGTGGTGATATGACGCAACGTCAGGTTATACGGGTGCAAGATGTTATCATGCCTGCCGTGATGGGCCGCTTAGGGGCTAAGGAGATGGGAGCCGGTTGGAGGGCTGTAAACTCTTACTTGATGACTGGTATGAACATAGTCTACTTGCCGTTGGCAGTTCTGTCCTCATTGGCCGAGCCAGTGCAGATAGGTATACGCATGTATGACCTCATACTGGGTAAAGGAATGTGGGCCTCTCAAGGCAACATGCTTAGGAATATCGGTAGGCTGCTAATCGGCGAAGATGGCAAAGTTAACACTGAAACTGCTGATATTTTTACCCGGACTATGGGCCTGGTTACTGACTCAGCCATGGAGAACGCAATGTCTGCAAGCACTGAGTCAGAGTTCATGTCTCCAGGATTCAGACAATTTAACTCTAAATTCTTCGAGATTACGCTGCTTAAATCCTTCACTGATTTCACACGTAGGTTGGCGTACATGTGTGCTAAAGATGCATTGCTCAATTATGCTAAGCTGGCTGAGGCTGGTGACCCGATGAAGTCTGAGCAAGCCAAAGCTATGGCTAAGGTACTAAACCTCAACACAGCTAAGGCAGTGGCCCTCCCAGAGGCCGAGTGGCTAAAGACTGAGAATGCACAAATGGCTATATCAGCTTGGATCGAAGAGAGTACACTTAGACCAGGTGCTGATACAAGACCTGCACGTATGTCTGACCCACGGTTCGCTATGTTGTGGTACTTGAAGGACTTCCCATGGGCTATGCAAGCAAAAACCTTGACATACCTGGCACAGCAAAGTAAACTACAACCTACCGTTCTGGCTAAGATGACACCCTGGATTGCAGCAGCTATACCAATGATGATTGCTGGTGCATTGGGGGGCTATGCGCGTGACTTGCTCACTAATCAATTGCCCTCAGCCCTTATGGGAATAGAGCCTACAGACCGGTATGCCAACTCGTGGAATAACGTAACGAGTGCAGCAACTAAGGCTGGCTTGATGGGCCCCTATGAACTGTTGTTCCAAACAATGCAAGATTCAAGCCGCAGGGGTAACGCCTTTGTAGGTCTTGGTGGCCCGGTGGCATCTATACTACAATCCTGGTCGCAGAAGGGGGGTTTTAATACAGCCATTGACAAGATCCCGCTTATCTCCCTGCTTGGCAAGAACCCAAGAACTGAAGCCCAACAGTTGTTAGGTTTAAAACCAAGGGACTAAGACCTGGAGTAAAATTCCCCGAAGTGTTCTTTGGCATACACCTCGTATGCCTCAGACGCTTCGAGCGCAGTGTTATATAACCCAATATATTTACGCTTACCTTTGTGGCAGCTGTAGGCTTCAAACTTTTTACTGGCTTTGCGCCAGCACCCGCCTTTGAATCCCGTAGTATTATCCCTTCGCAAACCACAATTTTGCTGGTTCTGGCTCTGTGTTGCTTCGCGTAGGTTACAAAATCTATTATCCCTGGGGTTACGATTTATGTGGTCTATTTGATCTGCTGGGAAACTACCCGTCATGTACAACCAAGCGAGTCGATGGGAAGCATAATGAGTCCCGCATACCATTATACGCAGACCCCAGCTGCTAGGTCCCCCCGCTATGCTTCCCATGGCTACCCCTCTGCTGCTACCTCTTTTTATGTGGGTAAAAATCCCGGTGGCGGGATCATAATTAAGTTTTGTTTTTAGGTCTTCTTGTGTTATCATGTTAGTATTTAAGATCAGTGGAGGACGATGTGGTGGTAATATATTATATAATAAATCATGGTAAAAAAGTAGGTAGTTTAAACTTCTATAAAATGACTGCTATGTTTCCAGGGCGTTCAATAAGCAGCTGTGAACTGCTGGACTTTGAGGGCGAGTTGCTCAATATGGACTGGGATGGATAAGTAAAAATATGGTGGCATAGTTTCCACTTTAGAATAGAAATTATTGACGGAAGGTCTTAGAATGTATATACTAATGGGGTGGAAATTTCTTCCACCCGGACTGGTCGTGTTACCAGAGATTCTAGGAGTGAAGCATGGCTATAGATAATTCTGCTTTGCAGGGTTTGATGGCAGACCCGAACGTTAAAAATTTACTTTCAAATTTAGGTGGAAACATGACAACAGAAACAGGTTTAGGCGGTGGAGTTTTAGGCGCAGTTCTTATTGGTGCTCTATTACCCCGGTTATTTAACGACCAAAACGGAGTCGGCACGGCTGCGGCTGCTGCTGCGGCTCATACTCTCACAACAGCAGACGTTGCAAGCATCGTTAGCAATCAAGCTAATACTGCAACTTTAGGTGGTGTTCAAGGCGATATATGGAAAGCCGAGGGCAATATCCAAACTGCGATTTCACAAGCAACTAATACTGGGCAACTTGCTACATTGAACTCTGAAATTGCAAATCTGCAAGGTCAAGCTTCAATCTTAGCGGGTGTTAATGCAACTGGTTGGGAAAGTGTTAACGCTGTTAATACAACAGCTAACCAAACTCAACAAGCTATTGCCACTACTACAGCAAGTCTGCTGGCTACCACTAACTCATTGGCTGCTCAAGCTGCTGCTAACGCTGCGACTGCATCTGTCGGTGTTTTACAAAGCAAGTATGATACACTGCAAGCTATTACCAATGATGGTGACAAAACTCGTGCGTTGATTGAAAGCATTAATCTTGCCGCGTTGAACCGTCAAATCATAGTAGCTGACAACAAAATTGCCGAGTTACTTGGCGACCGTAACACAGCTAAAAATGGTATTGAAATCAATACTGTTGTAAGCCAATCTCAAGCACAAGCACAAGCTCAACAACAAGCAATTAACACTAATCAATTGTTGACTCAACTTGTTGGTTTAACTCAGCATAATACCAACTCAATTGTTAACTTGGGTACTATGCGTAATTCTCCCCAAACATCTACTAACGTAGCTACTTGACTTGCGATAACTCAGACTATAGATGAAGCTATAGTTGAGCTTATCGATGCGGAGGAAGAAGTAGAAATGCTTCTTCCGAAGTTTCAAGTAAAGAACGGGTTAATACTGTTACCTAGAGTAGAGAAATAGAAATGGCAAATGAACAATTACAACTTCAATTGAATGAGAGTTACGCTAAGCTGGCTAAGCTTCAAGCAGAGAGTAACCTTTTGACAACTCCAAACAACGTAGTTCCTATTGTGGCAACACCTGCGGTGGCTACACCTCCGGTGGATGTAGAAGCTATGATTACAAAGATCATTGAAGAACGATTGGCCGCGATGCTTGCATCTGCTGCTCCTGCTGTCGAACCTGTCAAGGAAATTACAATCCTTGATGCTCTGGGTAATATTTTAACTGGCGCAGAACTTAAGTGGTTACAGGACGAGAAGGTCATTTCACGCATCCCTCATTTTGTTTTAACAACTGAGGGCCAGGAAATAACCAAGGCGTTCTTCACCGCGTTTAGAAAGGAGTATGAAAAATGATTGAAGGTGAGTTAAAGACTCAGAAAAGTAAGTCTAAGATTAAGGTTAAACACACAGTTGTAGTCAAAACCCTTGACCTTGATAAAATTTTCTGGTGTGTTATATCAGCAGCTAAAACGGTTTACGCAACTGCTGAAGCAGAACAAGAAGCAGTGTTAGCAGCTAAATGCAGATTCGAGAAAGACATACAATGTATTATCTCCCAGGCATTTAGAACGGGTAAGAAGATAGGCCATTACAAGGCCGACTCCAAAGACACGGAAATGTATGTAGAGCCTACATGCAAATAAAATCAAGCCCCTCTGGAAACATTGGGGCTTTTTTATTGCCTCAAATAGCTGTTACGTATGTTACGCAACTAGGCAAACGTTACGTATGTCGATCGTAACACGTAACCTACTGATAAACATAAGGAAAGAGCCTCTGTTACAGTGTTACTTTACTTTTTAGCATTCCCAGGAATAATAACACTTTTTATCTCTTATTATATTATATATATATATATATATATGTTAAAAAACTAAGTAACAACGTAACAGTAGGCTATTAGACCATGTGTAACAAGGCATGCGCTGTTACGTTCTGTTTTTATTTGCGTAGCAATCCTGTAACATTGAGAAGGAACGTAACACCTTAACGTCCTTGTTATGTGGCTTCTTAGAATTATAGCTTTTCCAACCAATGTCCTTGTTTAAAAGATACGTAACACTAAATCGTCTTCTTAATAGGAACCACATTCAGTTTTGGATTCCTGTTCAGCCAATCAGAATACCCTTTGTCCTCGAATGTAACATCATAGCCTCTACGAAGAACACCATCGCGTCTGCATGGCCTTGTCTTCAGATTATGTCTTGCTGTTAAGTAGGCAAACTTCTTAGCCGTCATGTCTCTGTTGCCACTAATGTACTGATACACAGTCAGCAGCTCTCGTGTATCAACGTTTACAACTTCACTTGCATGTTGCATCCAGTAGGCAATTATCTTAGCATATTCGACATATAGCGAGTCGTTAATAGGCATCGTATCACGTAACCCATCAGCCATGTAGTCGAGGTCACCAGCCATCAATGCTGCTATGAATGTATCCGCTACAGTTTTGCTTAACTCCATCAGATCTGCTCTGGCATCTGACTTCAACACCTGTAGTGCCCCAACGTTTGAGATACTAAGTGTCTTGAGGTGGCCAACAAAAGACATTAACTCCCCCTCTATGCTGGCATACTCCGTGTCACTTATAATAAGTTTCTGGTTCTGCCTGGGAGCCACGTTGTAACGACGATCACCATCTGTCAACCTGATAGGTAACATCTGGTTGGTGGCAATGATCAGGTTCGTGAAGTTAGGCATGTTCACCGTTGACGCACGCATCTGCCTAACCGGTACAGTAGGGTCAGTGATTAAGGTTCTAAACCGGGCCAGCATCTTATCAGCCTGCTTCGAGTTCTCTATGTCACCTTCATCTAAGAACAGCAGCATGTTGGATCTCATGTATGAGTTGTATTGATCTTCAGTTTGATCCTGACCAATTATAAATGATTGCTCTGCCCCTATTATTGGGGTCAGGATTTTATGAAATAGTGTGCCCTTACCAATTCCTTCAGTCCCCTGGAAGATCCACGCTGTCTGAGTTTTGGTTCTGAACTGTATGATGTGTGCCATCCACTTCATAAAATGTTCATAAGTGTCATCCTCAACACATATATGCCGTAACACTTTCTCAATGGCTGGGAAATGGCCGGCCTTTGGAGCTGCGAACATGTACTTGGATGGGCGATAGATGTTCACAGTCTTAGTCGCAAAGTTAACAGGCGTCTGAGCTGTCGGGTCAAACATCATTGTCCAATCATGTATGGCTTCGTTACGAGCCATTGGCTGTCCACGTACCAGCATAAAGTCATTAAGTGCTGGCCGACTACTCACATGGCAGCATAATAATTCATTCGTGTTGTTGTCACACTCTGCATTGTAATACACGTTAGATGATAAGTCCCTAAATACAAAAGGTCTTGTCTCTGTTTGTGACGACACCTGTTGTATCTGTGCGAAGTATTCCGGGGCTATGTCTTTAAGATATACAGCTGGCTCACCTTTAAAGTTGTAGAGTATGTCAGGGTTATCATTCAAATAATAATATGCCCAAGAGTCTCCGCCACTAAGATTTATTCTGGTGTACTTACCACACTCCAAGACGCTGCTTACGTTGCAGATGCCTGGGTTAAGTAACATCTCCGTGTCACCAGACAGCTTATACTTTGGGGCCCGTTGTGGCATAGCCACTTTCTCACGCATCGCAGCAATAACTTTGTGCTCTTCTATGCGGTTGGCTTCAAGTGACACAGCTGGTTGACAGTCGAAGTATCGATGCATCCCACGGTGTAACATAAAACGTTGTTCTATCGGATCAGCAAGGCCGGGGCCAAGTATAGGTGGGGCAATATAAATCAGTTTGTCGTTCTGATTAATAGTTATGTCAAGTGCATAGCACAGAGACATGAAGTTTCGTGACAGCTTAATACGTTTCTTAAACCGTTCGTTTAACAGGTTGATTTTCTTGAAGTATTGTTTTAAAACGTTGGGTGATATAGGAGAAAGCAGCATGATGAACACATGACCACGTATCCCAGCCTTGCCAGTGATCCCTGATGATGCAGAATGCTGGAAGATATAGTCTGTGTCAGCTAATACAGGGTCGATCTCGGCTAGTAAGTCTTGGATCGATTCAAACCCACCATCTGAGTCATAGTCTATAACCAACATGTCAGTAAGTGCATTAGCATCTGTCAATCCAACACGAGATTCAAAATCAATCTCTCTGGATAGATGCCCCTTGAGCATACAACCACCAGATTCACCAACCAGTTCCATGGCCTCTTTAAGTTCGTCAATGGTTTCGTAGCCAAGTACAGATGATTTGAAATCCTTTACAAGGGGGTAGGGTTCCTTGCGCCCATCGGCGAAGAAAGCTTTAGTTAATGTTTTTTGTGCAGTTAGGAAAGTAACCTGTCTCATAGTACCTCTTTTAATATTCGACTGATGATCTCTTCAAAAGAGATTCTATCGTTGCTGTGGGAGTTCCATGCCCCACATTTGTAAAAAATACCTTCTTTCAGGGAAGTACCGCAGATTACACAGACATTGCGGTTTTCTGCTAAGCGTCCATTAAGCCAAAGGGTTTGCAGCGCAGATAACTTAGGTTTAATTGGACCCTTAGTCGTTGAGTCGAATTTCACTTCTATAAATAAGTCTTTCTTACCGGATAACCAAAGGTCGGGCAGACCTGCAACAGCGGGGCTACCAATCGACTGTATGTAACAATGTGGCTTAATAAATTTTCTTAGCTTAGCCTTAAAAATTCTTTCATTCATGTGCGTATTCTCCATGGTATATGTGGGCTGCAGTACAATATGCAGAGTGGGCTTCTTCCTTAGTGTCGAAGGTGCCAATATGCAAAGCCGTGTTGTTGTGCCTTATCCTGGCCGTATATCTACCCTTGGGGGTTATCCTTACCCCCTTTATACCAAGCCTATTATGCTTGCGTATTTTGGAATTATAATTGTTCTGAGCATGTGTTGCTTCACGTAAATTAGCAATCCTGTTATCTGCCCGATCTCCGTTAATGTGGTCAATGAATATAGGATCTACTCCATGGGTAAGTTTCCATATCAGATGATGGACTCGATGGTCCTTATTATTTATCCCCACATGTAAATACCCAGTGGGATCTACGTATGTAACCATTCCACCAGCAAGGCGTACATTCCAGTTATTACAGCTGCGGCTATCTTTAAAGTGGCTAAGCGGTCTGGTCTTCCATGTCAACTCGCCAGTAAGGGGGGCATAATCGAAGCATTCTTGTAGGTATTCTTGTGAAGGTAAGTCTTTCATAGTTACTTTCTCGGTCAAGTATCAGTAGGGATATTTCGCGGCGGTCGTACTGAGAAACGATTTTCAATTGGCCAATCTAGCCGCGAAATGAGGGAGCAGTGTACTACATTAGGATTTTAAAGTCAATTAGTTATAATCATACCCCCTAGAAATAGCCGGTTGCGCTGCGTCAATTAGCCCTAATAAATAAGGGGCCAAGGTATCAGGGGCTGGGGATAATAACTGTGTATTAACCTTGGAGTATTCAACCTTCGGGTCAAGGCTGAAGTTCATTACCACGCATTGCATGGGCACAGTTAAGCTACGAAGAACTTTGAGGAACATCCCAGTGGACGTAGGGGCTAAGTCCAGAATGTACGGGTTTGTTTTGTCAGTTGCATCTGGTGCTACAAGAGCTAGACGTATGGTATTTTTGCAACTTTTACCATTTCCTTTGCTGCCAAACTCATTCATTGGGCACCCTTTGCAATCTCCACATCTTGGTTTGGTACAGGTTTCGTCTGGAACCATTATGTTTGCATCGGATGATACAGACCAGCATCCTGGAATTTCAGACTCGCCGCGTTTAAAAGGCTTGACATACAGAGCATTGATGTATCTGACATCCAGTACAACAGCTTCTAATTCATCAAGGATTGATTCATCAGGGAGTTTAAAACCCTCCTTGGCTACTGCGCGGATACGGCTTGAGGTTGGTGGTGGTAAAGCTGATCTTTGATCTTGTAATTTTGCAGCCAGTTGAGTACGAAGATCTGCCATGTTCATTATTGCATTTGCCATTAGGTATTACCTTTTCTATTTGGTTGATTAGTCGATTAGTTTTATGATTGTCATTGATTCCGCCAGTGCCCATGTACCCCCTTGATTTTCTGGTCGATTGCATAGTGTGCATCTTTTTAGGCTTACCATCGCCCATACTCGGCCTTTAGTTCCTAGATGTGCAGCTGATGGTGTTAAGCATGCATGCCAACCAGGTCGGTGTGTATAGCCTTTTTGTTTTGTGATCTTGTGCTTCGTATTCTACCCCAATTTCAAGTCGTTGTCTTCTGTTAATGAATAATGGGCCAAGCGACCCATCTTTTCTTTGTTTAAATAGTTTGTAACCAATCATTTCTTCCTCAGGGACAAAGTTAATTTAGTGAATTCCTTAATGCCTGGTACTTCTTCACCAGTCTGCTTCAAGTCTGCATACGCTGCGGTTGACAGTCTACGCTGTAATAGGAATAATGAGTTGGTTTCAATGACATATTTTTCAAAGTCTTCAAAATTTTCAATTTGGCCATAAGTTGACTTGGAGAGTGTGACCGTAGCGACTGAGGAACTGAGACTACACACGCCTTGCTCTTGGATCTTTTCAATAAGCTCCGCTTCTATATGCTCCAGTTCTTCATCCAGTTCCTTTATTACTTTGTTAAGGTCTGCTTTCTCTTTCTTTATCTCGTACATCCGACTGATGTATTCGCCTATATTTGCCATTACTCTTCCTCCTCTTTTACATTTTGTCTCTGTCCAGCAT
>Ga0208102_1000748_pt1 | contig 9631 bp, 9 predicted proteins | sample CryBogmetaGMA17M_FD_184549 | JGI IMG/M metagenome (GOLD analysis project Ga0208102, IMG submission 184549) | Freshwater microbial communities from Crystal Bog, Wisconsin, USA - MA17M (SPAdes) | ecosystem: Environmental > Aquatic > Freshwater > Lake | place: Crystal Bog, Wisconsin, USA | collected...
AAATAATAAAAAACTGGAGGAATTAATTTGGAAGTAAAAGTAATTGACAACGATGTGGAAAAAGCCCTTAAAATCTTAAAAAACAAACTTTCCAAGAGTGGCTTATTTAAGGAATTAAAAGTTCGCCGTGCTTATGAAAAGCCATCTGTGAAGAAAAAGAGAAAAACAATTGAGGCCCGCCGCAGATTGGCCAAGACTCAAAGACGTCGTCCTAATTAATACCATTTGTTTAACTATATTTAGTGGCTGACCATCATCAGTTACGGGAGTTACAATATGGATGAGAAACAATACGTTGTTGATTCATTATCTATTGAAGAATCATGGCGGGTATTTCGCATTATGGCGGAATTTGTCGATGCCATTGAAGTTCTTTCCGATGTTCATAAAGCGGTGACGATATTTGGTTCCGCACGTGTTGCGCCAACGGACATTTATTATCAAAAGGCTGAGCATCTGGCGCAACTTTTGGCTAAAAATGGATTTAGTGTAATTACCGGAGGCGGCTCCGGCATTATGGAGGCGGCCAATAAAGGCGCTGCTGAAGCCGGGGGGCAATCTGTGGGCATGAATATCCGTCTGCCCTTTGAACAAAAGCCGAATCCCTATGCCAATATCCGTATTGATTATAAATATTTCTTTACCCGCAAGGTAATGTTTGTCAAATATGCCGTTGCTTACGTCATTATGCCCGGCGGTTTCGGCACGATGGATGAACTTTTTGAAGCGCTGACTTTAATTCAAACAAAACGAATCAAAAGTTTTCCCTTAATCCTGATGGGTAGAGACTATTGGCAAGGCCTGTTGGATTGGTTGAAAAAGACGATGCTTGCGGAAGGCAAAATTCAACCCGCCGATCTGGAATTAATTCAAATCATTGATGATCCTGAAGAAGTTGTCAAACATATAAAAAAATATGTCATAGTATAATCCAGTAGTTGAGTCCCTTATGACTTTAGAAAAAGTTTTTGCCGACCTGAATAAGGGTGTTTTTGCGCCTTGCTATCTTCTCTATGGAGAAGAAGAATATCTAATTACCGAAGCTCTCCAGAAAATATTGGATTTAATTATGCCCCAAGCCGATCGTGATTTTGGGCTTTTTTCTCTTGACGGCGAAAACGCCGATATTGATAGCCTCAGCGATCTCATTTTAACTCCTTCATTGCTGGGCGGAAGGAAAGTGTTTGTAGTTCAAAATACTACTATTTTTCACTCCCGTGAAAATTTAGCCGATTTGATTTCAAAGATTAGAGAAAATATTGATGAACAACCGGCGAAAGCGGCAAAATATTTTCTAACTTTTTTGAAAATTTCCGGGTTTACTCTGGAGGATTTGCAGGGTGCCGGTTGGAAAAAGATAACTGACGAACAATGGCATAAAGCCGTTGAAGGCGATGCAGGAGAAGACCGGGGGAAATGGTTGCCCCGGATTATCGATATTTGTGTTTCCTTGGGTCACTCTGCCGCATCCGGCGCTGATAAGGCCGATAAACTGGCGGAGTTGTTTGCGAAGGGACTTCCGGCGGGGAATTGCATAATCCTCACCGCGGATACAGTGGATAAAAGAAAAAAGATTTTTAAAATAATCTCCGATGCCGGCGTTGTTCTTTACTTTGGGCAAACCAAGGGTGAGGCGGCCCAGAAGGAATTACTGAGAAATCAAGCCCGGAAATTATTGGAAAGTTACGGCAAGAATTTAACCCCGGCCGCCTGGATTGCGCTCGGCAAAAAAACGGGATTTGAATTGCGCCCTTCGCTTGCTGAATTGGAAAAACTTATTTTCTTTGTAGGGGATCGCGGTAGCGTTGAAGAAAAAGATGTCGAAGAAGTTGTCGGTAAAACCAGGGAAGATTCCATATTCGATTTAACCACAGCCTTAAGCCAGAAAAATCAGCTGGCCGCCCTTGCCGCATTGAAGGCACTGCTGGATCAAGGCCTTCATCATCTGATGATCTTGACCATGATCGTCAGGGAAATACGATTGCTATTGCAGGCCAGAATCTTAGTTGATTCAGGAAAGCTGCCCAAATTTAACAACAATATGGAGTACGGCTGGTTTTCGAAGAATATCCATCCCGCATGCAGTGGACTTGCGGCTACGATGGATTTGCCGAAAGATTTTTTGACTAACAAGCACCCTTTTGTTGTTTTCAATGCAATTCGCAACTGCGGACGTTTCTCCTATCCGGTGCTGCTAGGTTATCTCGATGACCTGTTGGGTATCGACCGGGCCATGAAATCCTCCGCCACGTCTCCGCAATTGCTTCTGGAAAATTTTCTCATTACAGCCTGCGCTAAAGCTTACTAATTTTACTCTGAGCATGTCTTTGGGCTCGAGAAAGCCTGTGGGCGGTTCCCTTTTTATTGACAGGGCGGCTGTTTTCTTCATCGTCCTCATCTTTTTGGACCGGTAATTGGTCATATGCTGATGCTGACGATTGCCTGCTGACAATGGATTCAAATTCAGCAGATGATAGTGTGGCTTTACCCCGGCGTGTCGCGTAAGATGATATCTCCCGATCGGAAGAAATCACAAGGATTTCCTCATCGGCAGAAGCGGTGATTCTTTTCAGAACGTCATCGGCCTTCACGCCACGGCTTGAGTAGATGATGGAAATGCCGCAGGAATATTCGCGCTCTTCCTGCGCTGATCCGCTTTCCCAGCCGTCAAAGACCACGGTAATGCGGTGATCTTTTCTTTTTCGGTAGTCCGCCAGCCACGCGATTAAAGCCTTCCGTCCCGCATCGAGACTCTGCCGCTCAAAACGCTTCAGGCTAACCGACTGGCGGATCAGGTTATAACCGTCAATTAAAATATGCATGGTGAATTCTGGCATATAGCTTCTCAATATTCAATGAAAAAAGGTTTGGTATTTTCCTTGACTTGACGGCTGTCAGTCTGTTACGTTCAGTTAGCTGTTGGTGATGTTAAAGCTATTGGCATCTGCCCTAATAAAAATCACTCTGGATATATTATGTTTCAAAATAAAAAAATAGTGGTTGTCATGCCGGCCTATAATGCGGAAAAAACTATCCTCAAGACCTATGAGGAGGTTATGGCTCAGGGCATTGTGGATTTAGTTATTTTTGTCGATGATGCCAGTTCCGATAATACCGCGCAAGTCGCGGCAGGCCTTCCCCAGACAAAGCTTTATGTTCACAAGCAAAATATCGGTTATGGCGGCAACCAGAAAACCTGTTATCGATTGGCCCTGGACGAAGGAGCTGATATTGTGATCATGGTTCATCCGGATTACCAATACACGCCCAAACTGATTCCGGCAATGGCGGCAATGATCAGCGGTGGGCTTTATCACTGCGTGCTGGGATCCCGAATTCTGGGAGGAAACGCCTTGAAGGGCGGTATGCCTGTTTGGAAATATATTGCCAATCGTTTTTTAACATTAACAGAGAACATTTTAATAGGCGCCAAGTTATCTGAATACCATACCGGATACCGTGCTTTTTCCCGGAAGCTTCTATTGCGCCTGCCTCTGGAAAATAATTCCGATGATTTTGTTTTTGATAATCAAATGCTCACTCAGACAATCTGGTTTGGTTATACCGTGGCGGAAGTAAGCTGCCCTACAAGTTATTTTCCGGAAGCATCTTCCATTAATTTAACCCGCAGCATTAAATACGGCTTCGGTTGCTTAAAAACAGCCTTAAATTATCGGCTGGCCAAAATGAAAATCATGTCTTGCAGGATGTTCCCTATTGATGAATAAAAAATTTAAATATTTAATTATCATATTTTTAATTGTAGCTTCTTTTATTGCCTTTGGCCGGATTCTGGGCAATGATTTTGTAAATTATGATGATAATGATTATATTACTGAAAACAATCATATTAAAGCAGGGCTTAGTTCAGAAACGATCAAATGGGCGTTTAGTGCTGTTGTCTCCTGTAACTGGCATCCCCTGACTTTACTTTCCCATGCTCTGGATTGGCAACTATTCGGAGCAAACGCTTTCGGCCATCATTTTGTAAGTCTATTGTTGCACATTGGCAGCGCTATACTTCTTTTTCTTTTCTTAAATAAAACTACAGGCACGCTTTGGCCTGCGGCATTTGTCGCCGCTCTTTTTGCCCTGCATCCTCTGCGGGTGGAATCAGTCGCTTGGGCATCTGAGCGCAAAGATGTGCTGAGTATATTTTTGGGGTTAGCAAGCATTTACGCTTATGCATATTATGTCGAAAGCTCTAAACTTTCCAAGTATTTTATTTCTTTAATTCTTTTTGCTTTGAGTTTGATGGCCAAACCCATGCTGGTAACCTTGCCTTTTGTTTTGTTGCTTCTTGATTATTGGCCGCTTGGCCGCTGGCCAAAAGCAGGGGAACAGCAGTTGTTGCCGGTCAGTAACGAGAGTGAATTGATAAAAAAGAAAGGTAAGCAGCGCAGGGCTGATTCCACTAAAGAAAAAAAGATATCCGTGCCGCCGGGAAATCACGCTAAAACAATTCATTATTATCTTTTGTGGGAAAAGCTCCCTTTTGTTTTATTAGCACTAGCATCTTGCATTGTGACCATCTGGGCTCAACAAATTGCCATTACTGCCATGGAACAGCTGCCATTGATAGATCGGCTTCTCAACGCGATTGTTTCTTATGTCCAATATCTTATGAAAATATTCTGGCCGGTTAATCTGGCAGTTTTTTATCCATATGACCAATCATTGCAATCATGGCGAGTCTTCGGTATGGCCTCAATTTTGCAGTCATGGCAATTTTTCGGTCCAGCCTTAATTTTACTGGGGACCAGCATTGCCGTTATTTATGCCATTAAAAAAGCGCCTTATCTCTTTGCGGGTTGGTTTTGGTATCTCGGGACTCTTGTTCCCGTTATCGGTTTGATGCAAGTGGGAAGACAGTCTATGGCTGATCGCTATACTTATTTCCCTTCCATTGGTATCTCCATCATTCTAGTTTGGGGCGTCTTTTATTTACTGCCTAAAAAAAATATGCGTAAAATGATTTTAATTCCTGCCGCAGTCATTCTTCTTGCCGTCTTAACATTTTTAACATGGCAACAGTGTGGCTACTGGAAAAACAGCATTTCTCTTTTCAGCCATGCCTTGCAAGCAACTAAGGATAACTTTGTGGCTCACAATAATCTCGGTTTAGCTTTATCCGCTGACGGTAAATATGAGGAAGCCATTGCCCATTATCGTGAAGCAATTAAGATTAATCCATATGCCGATCTTAGCTATTTCAATCTTGTCGTCGATCTGATTAAGCAAGGCAGGATTGAAGAAGCTATTGCCGTAATTAAGATCAACCCCGATCAGCAAAAAGCTCATTCCCATTTAGGAGGTGTATTGGCTGCTCTGGGTGAGAAGTTGGCTGCTCAGGGTAAGAAGTTGGCTGCCCAAAGAATGTATGAAGAAGCTATTACTCATTGCCTTGCGGCAATTAAGATAAATCCCAATTATGATGATTCCTATTGTTATTTGGCCAATTTGTATATGAAGCAGGGGAAGATTACAGAAGCCATAGATAATTACCGTCAGGCAATTAAGATTAATCCTGATAACGCTGATGCCCATTTTAATTTAGCCGATGTATTTTTAAAACAAAACAAGATTGACCAAGCCATCGAGCATTTCCGTGAAGCTGTCCGAATTAACCCTTCTTCTTTCGCGTGCCTTAATAATCTGGGCGTTAATTTAGAAAAACAACTTAAACACGACGAAGCGATTTACTATTACCGTAGAGCAATGCTTATCGCGCCCAAAAACCCCGGTATCCATTTTAATTTAGGTGTAGCTTTAGGCAATAAAGGAGAATTGCAAGAAGCCATTGAAAATTTTCGCCGGGCAATTGATCTCAAGCCTGATTATGAAGAAGCTAGGCGCGCATTGAAATTGGCGCAGGAGATGGATCGACAAAATCGTTAATTACTATTTGCGGCGGTTTTCAGCGCGGGTATTGTTTGTGAATAATCACCAGTGCCGAAGACGGAAGCGCCGGCTACAAGGACATCAGCGCCTGCCCGGGCGATTCCTGCGATATTGTTTAAATTGACCCCACCATCAACTTCCAGCAGCGGCTTATTGGACAAAGCACTTAACATTTTTTTTGCTTTACTGATTTTTGGCAAAGTTGTTTTAATGAATTGCTGTCCGCCGAATCCGGGGTTGACACTCATAATTAGCAGCAGATCAATATCGGGAAGGATTTCTTCAATTTGCGTTAAAGGTGTTGCCGGATTTAAAGACACGCCGGCCTTTTTCCCGGCCTTTTTAATCATATCGATTGTCCGGTGAAGATGATTGGCGGCTTCTACATGCACAGTAATGATATCGGCTCCGGACCGCGCAAAAGATTCAATGTGGTTTTCGGGATTTTCAATCATCAAATGCACATCAAAGGGCAGTTTTGTTGTTTTTCTCAAGGCTGATATTATCGCCGGCCCCATTGTGATATTTGGCACAAAATGACCATCCATTACATCGATATGAATCCAGTCTGCTCCCGCTTTTTCCACGGCAGTTATTTCTTCGCTAAGTATGCTGCCATCAGCAGAAAGTATGGAAGGGGCGATTAGTATCATCTAAATTTTACTCCTTTGCGTGTTTTGTAATTATACTAAAGTGTTGTTGCTGTCAATCTGAATAAGGCGGAAGGGGATTAGGCTGAAGACTGAAGCGAAAACAGAAAAGAATTTAAATTTTCCTTCTTAAGCCTTAAGCCTAACAGTCTTCAGTCTTGTTTGTTCCTTCAGCCTTCAATCTTATTCAAAGGAAAAGCTTGACACCAATGCGGAAAAAACTAAATATACAGGCATGTATATTTTATATAATATAATTTTATTTGCGGCTGCCTTTGTTATATTGCCGTATTTCTTGCTGAAAATGGTTTTTACAGGCAAGTACCGTAAAAGTTTGGTCCAGAAGCTGGGCGGCAGGCAGACGCAAATCCTGGCAAATTTAGGAGATGGGCCACGCGTTTGGATTCATGCCGTATCGGTAGGTGAAGTTACCGCCGCCGCGCCGATTGTCGCTTCGCTAAAATTGAAAAGACCGGAAATAAAAATAATCTTTTCCACCAGTACGGAAACAGGCCGGCAAATGGCACAGCAATTGGTCAAGGAGGCTGATGCTTTTATCTATTTTCCTCTGGATATCCCGTATGTTGTTCGTAAAATTATAAGATTAGCCAAGCCCGCTGTTTTTGTAATGGTGGAAACAGAGCTATGGCCTAATTTTCTTCAGGCTTGTAAATTAAGCAAAGTAAAAACATTGATGGTTAATGGAAGAGTTTCGCCCCGTTCTTACAATAAATACCGGCTGACGAGGTGTTTCTGGAAGAGTGTACTTGCTGATCTCTGCGCCGCCGGAATGATCGCGGAAGTTGACGCATCCAGGATAAAAAGCATTGGTATGGCTCCAGACCGCATTGAAGTGCTGGGAAACGCCAAGTATGACGCTTTAGCGGCGATAGCCGCTCCGGCCCTACAGGAAGAAATTGCGCGCTGGGTTAATCGGCAGATTGGTGAGAGATTTTTTGTAGCCGGCAGTACCCATCCGGGCGAAGAAGAAATAATTATTAGAGTATATCAACAATTGTTAAAGCATCATCCTGATTTTAAATTAATTATTATTCCTCGGCATGTGGAAAGAACGGCAGTGATTATGCAACTTTTTCAATCAGCAGGATTGCCCGATATTATTACAATGACCGATATAAATAACGGCAAAATACGCGAAAAAGAACATATTCTTATTGTTGACGTTATCGGAGAGCTCTTCAAGATTTATTCTCTGGCCACCATTGTCTATTGCGGTGGAAGCCTTGTTCCCAAAGGCGGGCAAAACATTTTAGAGGCGGCAGCCTGGGGCAAGGTTATTTTTTATGGCCCGTCCATGGAAGATTTCAGCGAAGAAAAAGTTTTGCTGGAAGACGTTGGTTGCGGTGTGACCATCAGCAATGAAGAGGAACTACTGCAAGGCGTTCTTCAGGCTCTGGAGCATCCTGAAGGACTGGAAACCAGAGGTGCCAGAGGTAAGGCAGTTGTTGCCGCCAATATGGGCGCCGCTGTCAGATATGCTGAAATGATTAATAGGGAACTAGGCTGAAGCAAAGCCCGGCGCATGCCGGGGTAATTAAATTATGCGGGACCATACCAAGCTTAGGGCTAATTCAGCTTTCCACCCCCTAACCCCTGCCAGCGTGGGACATTAACGATTGTGAGAGAGGTGGTAGTCGAAAGCCGTGTCCTCCGCTGGCGGAGGTGTCACGAAGTGACGGAGGTGGATAAAACACAAATGGCCGTTAAATCCGATGATAATTACAGCTATAATAAAAAGTTGCAGCCGCTTGCAAAACAGTTACGAAAGAGCTTAACCAAGTCAGAGGCCTGCTTATGGAAATATACCTTAAAAGCGAAACAGTTAAGGGGATATTCGTTCAGAAGACAACGGCCGATTTTGCAGTATATTGCCGATTTTTTCTGTAAGGAATTAATGTTAATTATTGAGCTTGATGGGATTACTCATGACAGTGAAGTCTCACTGGTAAAAGATAATCGGCGTGAAGAGCGGTTGGCAGAGGCTGGATTTAAAATAGTAAGATTTACCGATGAGGAAGTTTTAAATAATATGGATGGTGTCGTATCGGAGCTGGAAAGAATTATTGGCGAGATTGAGGCTTCCACCCCCTAACCCCCGCCGGCGGGGGACATTAGATCTCCCCCGTGCCAATTAATCCTTTAGCCTTCATCCTTCCGCCTAAACTCCTTCAGCTAATTCCCTGTCGCAAAGTTTTTGCCAGGCAGTAAACACTCTATTTTTTCTAACAGAGCAAAAAGAGTCGTTTTGTCCAGCGCGGAAATTGCAATGGCATCAAAGCGCGAAGCAAGTATTTTCAGCAAATCTTTATCGGGGAAACGGTCCGCCTTGTTAAAAATTCGAATTACCGATTTGTTGTTTATCTCCAGATCTTCCAATATCTTTTCCACGGCGGTTATCTGTTCTTCAAACTGATTATTGCTGATATCAATTACATGCAAAAGTATATCCGCCTCTTTGAGCTCATCGAGTGTCGCGCGGAAAGCGCTGAAGAGTTCCTGCGGTAGATTACGGATAAAGCCAACCGTATCGGTGATGATTGCTTCCGTATCGCGCGGAAAGCGCAGGCGCGCGCTTTTTGTGTCCAGAGTGGCAAAGAGTTTATCCTCCACCAAAACGGCGCTTTTAGTCAGCGTATTTATCAGCGTTGATTTTCCGGTGTTGGTGTAACCGACAATAGAAATAACCGGCAGGCCTGATTTCTCCCTTTTGCCGCGCCGCTGGTTCCGGGATTTGGTGATCGCCTTGAGGTCTTTTTCCAGGCGTGAAATCCTTTCACGAATTCGGCGACGGTCAATTTCCAGTTTTGTTTCGCCGGGGCCGACACCGCCGATACCTCCAGCCAGGCGGGACAGCGATGCGTCCCGATGCGAAAGCCTGGGCAGCAAATATTTTAACTGCGCCAGTTCCACTTGTATTTTACCTTCGCGGCTATGGGCGCGCCTGGCAAAAATATCCAGAATAATTTGGGTGCGGTCGAGGATTTTTAATCCGGTAAAATCGCTAATCGAGCGCATTTGCGCCGGCGTCAGTTCATGATCAAAGATCAGCATATTCGCGC
>Ga0208102_1000750_pt1 | contig 9594 bp, 2 predicted proteins | sample CryBogmetaGMA17M_FD_184549 | JGI IMG/M metagenome (GOLD analysis project Ga0208102, IMG submission 184549) | Freshwater microbial communities from Crystal Bog, Wisconsin, USA - MA17M (SPAdes) | ecosystem: Environmental > Aquatic > Freshwater > Lake | place: Crystal Bog, Wisconsin, USA | collected...
CAACGTCATCTGCTCGGTGACATCCTTCCCTATAGCAATGAACGTCTCATCGATTCCGGGAACGTCCTGCAGGGCGCGGGTGTTCCACCAGATGATCCGTTCCTGCCCGTCTTTTGTCCGGATCCGGGTCTCGAAATTTTCCAGATACTTGTTGGCTCCGATGACCTCCTTGATCGTTGCCGTGACGGTGCGCCGGTACTCCTTGTCCGGGTACATCCGGCTCCAGATGGTGTTTGTGCCGATTACCTCGTCAGCCCGGTACCCGCTGATCTCTTCTGCCGCCCGGTTCCAGACACTCACGTTCCCTTTCCCATCCAACACCGATATCCAGATGTTCGCGTTTTTAATCACACTCTCCTCAAACTGCCGGAGTGCGATGAGCCGCTCTTCCGCCTGTTTACGCTCGGTGATGTCATGGATAATGGAATAGAAGAGGGTTTTTCCGTGCAAGGTGATCGGTCCCGAGTAGATCTCAACATTGCGTTTCTCTCCGGATGCAAGGTAATGGGTGGAGAAGAAGTGCTTGGCTTTCTCATCCTTTGCTTTCCGGAGATCCCGGATGACCTTCTCTTTTAATAATCGGTTGAGATCATAAATCCCCATTGAGGCAAGTTCATCACGGGAATACCCGTAATACCAGGATGCCGCTGCGTTGGCATCTATGATCTTCCCGGTATCCGGGTCGATTAAAAGAGAGACAGAATAGCTATTATCGAAGAGTGAACTGTATCGTTCCTCGCTCTCCCGAAGATCCTCTTCCACCCGCTTGCGCTCGGTATTGTCCCGCCCGATGGCGATGAACTGCACCGCTTTTCCGGATTCGTCCCGCAGTGGTTGGGTGTTCCACCAGACTATCTTCTCATCGCCGCCCCGCGTCCGTATCCGGGTCTCGAAGTTCTCGACGTAGGCATTTGTGCGGATGATGGAGAGAATGTTCTCTGCAACCTGCTTCCGGTATACCGGATCTGGATAGATCTGTTTCCAAATGGTATTCTTTCCGATCACATCTTCGGCAGGATACCCGCTGATCTGTTCCGCGGCATTATTCCAGATAAGGATTTTCCCTTTGGGGTCGAGCACACTGATCCAGACATTCGCGTTGTCGATAATATTCTGTTGGAACTGCTGGAGGGTGCGGATCTCCTCTATTGATCGTTTCTGTTCGGTAACGTCCCTGACCGTGCCGAAAAATGCGTTTACAGACCCGTCATCTGCTTTGAGAGGTACTGTGGTGATGAGCGTGTCAATGATCGTACCGTCCTTCTTCTTCATTTGGACCGGGTAATCTTGCACATATCCGTTTTTCCTGATCAGTGCAATTTGTTCAATCCGACTATCAGCATTCTCGTACAGGTCAGAGATTGGTATAGCAGCAAGCTCTTCTCGTGTGCTGTACCCAAAGAGATCCAGTGCAACATCATTGAAATCAATCGATTTGCCCTCCGGCGATGTGATAAAGATGCAGTCGCGGGATGTGGCAAAGAACTGGCGGTACCGCTCCTCGCTCTCCCGGAGCGCCTCTTCCACCTTCTTGCGCTCGGTGATGTCGACAAGGATGATGAGAGATGCAGGCGCTCCGTCAAACTCAATTGTGTTGCCGTTGACGACCATGGTCCTGCGACTGCCATCCCGGCTCATAACATCAATCTCATAGGGTTCGACCGGCTTGCCGCCCATCCTTTGGCGCACAGCGGCTGCAACGCGCTCATGAAATTCCGGGGCAATGAAATCTGTCACCTGACTGTTGATCACTTCGTGCGGCTGGTACCCCAGTGTTTTCACCGCCGCAGGATTGGTATACAGGATAATGCCGTTCCGGTGCACCAGGATAAGTTCCGGCACACACTCCAGGAGGGAGCGGGATTTCTTCTCGCTCTCCACGAGCGCCTCCTCCATCCGCTTACGCTCGGTGATGTCTTCAAAGACTGTGGCAAAACTGCCTTTGTGGGGGCAGAATGCTGAAATTGAGAAATGTTTTGCCAACGGAGGGAAATATGCTTCAAAGACCTTCGACTCTCCGGTCAGGGCTACCCGTGCATAGATTTCAAGGTAGGGCGGCTCGGCTACTCCGTATGCTTCCCTGCTTGTCTTCCCGATAACCGTATCCCGGGAGATGCCCAGTTGTATCTCGAACGCAGGATTGACTTCAATGATGACATAATCCTCCGGGACACCCTGGTCGTTATACGTGAGCTCATGGAGGGCTGAACCTTCAATCATATGCATGTAGAGGGATTGGAATTTCTCCTCGCTTTTTACGAGCGCTTCCTCCACCTTTTTCCGGTCGGTGATATCACGGATAATGGCGATGAGATAGGGTACATTTCCAATAGAGATGGTGTCGGCATTCACCAGTGCATTATACAATTCACCGGATTTACGCCAATTTAAAACCTCGAATTGGGTTACCTTGCCGTGTTTTCGTACCTGGTCGATTAAGCGATCCCGGTCTTCTTTATTCCGCCAGATGCCGAGTTCAATAGTGCTCTTTCCAATCAATTCGTCGCGGGAGTACCCGAAGATTCTCGTTGCTGCATCGTTCACCTCAATGAACCGTCCCGAATCCAATTCGCTGATCGTGATTGCATCAGGTACTGACAGGAACGCTTTCGTATATTTTTCTTGGGTAATCTGCAATTCCTCTTCCGTCCGCTTGCGCTTTGTGATATTCCGGCACCCGCCATAGAGACGGTGATAGCCCGGCTCCTTCAAATCAGTGACGCACTTTGCATATGATGACAGCCAAATGATGCCGCCATCCTTTCTCCGGATCCGGAGTTCGCATCGGACAGATTCTCCCGGTGAAAGTCCCGTTACATTCTTTTCAAACACCGGGATATCCTCATCAATGACAAGGAACTTCCAGCAGGTCATTCTCTTGATTTCGTCAGTCGTATATCCGGTGATCTGTTCGGGTGCGCCAGTTATCCAGTCTGTCGCAAATTCCCCATCTGGAGCCTTCTTGCAGGAGTATGCGAAGTCGGGGATCAGTTCACTGATATGCCTGAACCGCTCCTCGCTCTCCCGCAGTGCCTGCTCTGCTTTCTTGTATCCGGTGATATCAAGGAGAGATGCGACGCTCTTTTTTGTACCCGGGATAACATCGATCGAGAGGTAGATCTTGCGGACTTCCCCGCTCTTTTTTACGAACCTGAACTCGTAGTGCAGTTTTGCCTGCTTCTGGTCTTGCCTGCGGAGGCGGTGTTGGGCGAGCATCTGCTCCAGATCCTCCTTTACGACAAACTCAGTCCAGCGTCTCTTCCCTTCAATTTCCTCGCGGGAATATCCGCACAGGTTGGCAAACTCTGCATTGGCAAGGCTGATCGTGGTGTCCTCTTCAACAATAACCGATGCTGTCCCGGTATTCTCAAAGATGGTGCGGTAGTATGCTTCGCTCTCCAGCAGCGCTTTTTCAGCCTGCTTTCGCACCGTGATGTCCCGGCATCCACCATAGAGACAGTGATATCCCGGCCCCTTCGGATCAGTGACACACTTTGCAAATGATGCCAGCCAGATGATGCCGCCATCCTTTCTCCGGATCCGGAGTTCGCACCGGACAGATTCTCCCGGTGAAAGTCCGGTCACATTCTTTTCAAACACCGGGATATCCTCATCAATGACAAGGAACTTCCAGCAGGTCATTCTCTTGATTTCGTCAGTCGTATATCCGGTGATCTGTTCGGGTGCGCCGGTTATCCAGTCTATAGTGAACAAACCGCCCGGTTCCTTCCTGCACGAGTAGGCAAAGTCGGGGATCAGTTCACTGATATGCTTGAACCGCTCCTCGCTCTCGCGGAGAGCCTGTTCGGTCTGTTCTCTCTCGGTGATGTCCTGGATAATTGCGATGAGATAGGGTACATTTCCAATAGAGATGATATCGGCATTCACCAGTGCATAGTACAGTTCACCGGATTTACGCCGCTCCAAAACCTCGAATTGCGATACCTTGCCGTGTTTTTTTATCTGGTCAATAAAGCGATCCCGATCATCGTTATTCAGCCAGATGCCGAGTTCGAGGGCGTTCTTTCCAATCAACTCGTCACGGGAGTACCCGAAGATTCTCGTTGCTGCATCGTTCACTTCAATGAATCGTCCCGAATCAAATTCGCTGATCGTGATTGCATCGGGTGCTGAAAGGAACGCTTTTGTATATTTTTCGTGGGCAATCCGCACCGCCTCCTCCGCCTGCTTCCGTTCGGTGATGTCCCGGATAAAGACCGTGCCCCCTATAACATCTCCGGTGCTCTGCCGGATGGGGTTCCAGTTTAATTCATACCAGATATCCGGATCAGGCTGGTGCTGTATCTCGGTAAACACCTCTCCGCGGAGTGTGCGATCAATACTTTCCTGCGCTGCCCTGCGCAGAACCGGGTCAGTCATGCAGTCGAGAATGCTCATTCCTATCCGGATATCCGTTTTCCAGACACTCTGCATCTCTTTTCTATGCTTCTCATTAAAGGCGAGGTACCGATATTCCCGGTCAAGCGCGAAGATGATGAAATCAGAGCTGCTGTTGATCATGGAGATTAAGAGGTTGGTCTGGGCTTGGAGTGCCTTCGCATCAATCCGGTGCTGCACTGCCATCAGGATCTTGTGTGCCAATTCCGCGAACTGTGCTTTCGCTTCTCCCCCTTTCTGGAGGTAGAAGTCCGCCCCCGCATTGAGCGCCTCAATCACCACCTCTTCCCGACCCTTTCCCGTGAAGATGATAAACGGCGTTGTATTGCCCTCGGCTTTGAGATGCTTGAGGAACTCGATGCCATCCATTCCCGGCATCTGGTAATCGGAGATGATCGCATCGAACCTTTCCTTTTCGAGCACCCCGATTGCTTCGGGTGCGCTCGTTGCTGTTGTTACGGTGAAATCTCCTGACCGTTCCAGGAACGTCCTGCAGAGGTCGAGGAGAGTTGGTTCGTCATCGACATAGAGGACATGGATTTTTTCTGCCATCACGCATTCACTTCCTTCATACGCCACATCCCCTTCGGCACGGTGATCTCGAACCGGGCGCCTTTTCCCGGCTCTCCGGTTTCAGCGATGCTCATATCAGAGATTTCCAGAAGATCGTGGATGAAAAACATAAAAAATCCGCTGAATTTCGCCACGCCCGGCGTAAAGAGGTTCGGTTTCTTCCGGTCAGGAACGCCCACGCCATTATCTTCATAGACAAGCATGAGCCCTTCCGCAGTCTCATGACAATTGATCCGTATCTCGGTCGCAGTCTGTCCATGCTGCAGGGTGTTATCGATCAAGTGGGAGAACACTCTCTCGATAATCGGGTCACAATAAATTTCCAAATCTGAAATATCAACGAGAGCTTTTATCGGGCCAAGGGTCTTATACATCAGGACATTTTTAATGGTCTCGCGAATATTCACCCACTGTGAAGCCTGGACCCCGATCTGCTGGTATTCCCTGGTATACTGGATTTGCCGGTCAATCACCCGGAGAATATCCTCTTCTGTCTTGAGATACGCCTTCACCTTTTCATTTTCGACCATGTCCTGAGATAGTTCAACGTAGCCACGGAGACCGGTAATCTTGTTCTGGATATCGTGCCAGGCAACGATGTTCATGAGCTGGAGTTTCTGGTTGGCAATCTTCAGTGCCTTCTCCTGCTGCTTGCGTAACGAGAAGTCCCGGTCAATGGCGAGAATGTATTTTTTTGTGCCGAGAGTGAGCAGTCCGGCATTGATATCAATGGGGAATTCGGTCCCATCTTTTCGTATGTGGGTGGCTTCACCGGTGAGCCGCTGGTTGTTAAAAATCTGGATGAACCGGTCGGGCACGGCGGTTCTGGATTTCGGGGAATCGAGGTCTGCAATGTTTTTTGTAAGCATCTCCTCGATGGAATACCCGTGCATCTGTGCGGCAGCACTATTTGCCGCGAGGATTTTCCCCCGGTTTTCCCCTTCTGCTTCAAAGATCAGGATACAATCGCCTGCCTGTTCAAAGAGGAGCCGGTATTTTTCTTCGCTCTCCCTCGTCGCCTCTTCTGCCCGTTTGCGATCGGTGATATCGGTGGAAATCCCCAGTATCCCGGTCACATTCCCTTCTGCATCTTTTACCGGGGACAACCGTGCGCTCATCCAGTGATTGCCGTCAGGATGGGGTTCAACAACTTCTAACTGCCTGGATTGCCCCGATGTCATGACGCCGGTAATCTCATTCATGTGATGCCGGACTACGTCAGGAGGAAAGATCGCATCAATTCTCTTTCCGATAAGATCTGCCGGAGTGCGCCCAAATGCCTGTGCTGCACGGGGACTGGCATACCGGACGATCCCTTCACGGTCAACGAGGTAGATCATGTCCGGGCTCGATTCGGCAAGCGTCTGGTAGAGTTCCTCACTTTCAACAAGCGCCTCTTCTACCCGCCTGCGCCGCATATCAGTTACTATCCATATGGAAAGCAGTACGAGCGCAATGATGATGCTCACGAGGATGATATACGTAAAGAGGGCAATCTGGGCAGAGGCGCCGGTTGCATCAAGGATCTCGGCAAGCGGCGTAGAGAGCCCGATTGTCCAGGTATAATTCCCAATCCTTACGGGCGTCCATGCAGCGATCTCCGAACCTTTTTCCGGGAGCCAGACGTAATACCCGACTCCTTCCCGGGCATTCGTGACGTCTGCGGTCATCTCCTCATAGTGACTGGCTCCGTTTTTTTTCTGTAAGGCAAAGATCTCCGCCATGCTCCTGCCCCAGTATTCAGTAGGGAGATCTGCACTCTTGTCGAATACGATATGATCCGGGGCATAGATCCAGGCATCACCATTTTTTAACAGACGGATGGGATCAACAAATTTCGTATACACTTCCTGTTCGATATTTGAGATGTCCGTTCTGCCTAAAACGACGGTCTGCACATATACATATTCCTGGATGGCACGGGCTGTTTCACGGACGATCTCCAGTTCATTGGTCTGGTACGAAGATATTGCCGTCTCCGTCACAACCCGGTTTACATTGATGATAAAAAAGACAGCACTGGCAATTAACAGAATAAAAATGAATATTATGAGGATATATTGCAGTCTCCCGCTTTTACGGAGATTATGATAGAGTGACAGGGGATTATTTTTACCATTGTCCATTTCTCCCTTATTGTCATTCATTGCAGTTCTCTATTTTTTTTGGATCTATTTATCATCCGCACCTGTGAACCGGTACGTTCCCTTCGGCACCGTAATCTCGAACCGGGCACCTGTGCCCGGTGTCCCGTTCTCGGTGATCGTGATCCCGGTGATACCAAGGATCTCCCGTGAGAGAAACAACCCGAGCCCGGTGTTCTTCCCGAAGCCCCGGGTGAAGAGTTTCTTTTTGTCCTCTGCGGAGATCCCCACACCGTCATCCTCGCAGACAATAAGGAGTCCCGCGTCGGTCTCGTGTGAAAAGACCCGGATCGTCTTCATCCCCGCACCCCCGTAGCGGAGTGCATTATCAATCAGGTTGTAGAACACTTTTTCAAAGAGCCGGTCAGCAAAGATTGCCGGATTATTAGGATCGGTTTCGACACGAACAGCACGCATTGGTAAGCCGGTAAGAGCCTTTTCGATGCTGGCGTTCACATTCTGCCATTCGGGTGCTGCGACACCCAGTTCCTGGTAATCCCACGTGAACGAGATCTGGCGTTCGATGGTATTCGCTGCCTGCTCCTCTTTTTGGATATATCCGGCAAGTGTCATGGGGTCATCGATCATCTCTTTTGAGAGATAGAGGTACCCCTTGAGTGCCATCAGTTGATTGAGGATATCATGCCGGGTGATGCTGGAGAGGAGGTTTAATTGCTTGTTTACCTGCCGCAACGCATCTTCCGCCCGCTTGCGATCGGTGATATCCCGCATGATGTGGACAGCGCCTGTAAACGTGCCGGAACTGTCGAGGATCGGGTCTGCGGTGACTTCGAACCAGAGATCACCGGCGGGAATTTCCACCTGTGTGCGTGTGAGCGTCTTTTTTGCTGAAACAAAGGGACATTCCGGAATTGGTCCCGTGGTTTTATGGATGATTGCCCAGCAGGGTTTACCCACCAGATCCTCATGTCTCGTTCCACCCAGTATCTCGATCATCCGGGCGTTGCAGCGCTGGATCTGCTGGTTCATATCGATTAAACAGATACCATCCGAAGTGGCGTTAAACGTGACCTCCCATTCACGGGCGATCCTCGCGATTTCCTGCTCTGCTTTTTTCCGGTCGGTGATGTCATTTGCATAGACCCTCAGTGACGAGAACTCGGGTGTGAAATACACGTTCTCCCTGAACACCCGCCCGTGGATCTCAATCTCCCGTACCTCCTGAACGGATTTTCCCGTCGCCGTCCCATTGAAACCGTCCCGGATATCCTGTGGGATAAAAATGCGGGGATCGCTCTCCCCCATCATATCAGTTGCCTTCCTCATAGCCGGGTTGGCATACAGGATCGATCCATGCAGGTCTGCCTCAAGGACGAGGACCGGGGTGAGTTCCGGGAATGAGGCGAGATGCACTACCCGTTTTTCCGCCAGTTTGCGCTCGGTGACATCCTGTAGCAGGACAAGCCTACCTTCCGGTTCCCCGGACGAAGTACGGATCAGTTCAACAGATCCTTCATAGAAACGTGCGCCGCCGTCCTGGTCCCGGACAAGGTCGGTCCGGCTCGTTTCTTCCGATAAGCACAAAGAGAGAAAATCCAGCCAGTCGGGTGCAATCCCGTTCACGGGTTTACCTACTGCCTTGGCGAGCGTTGTGGAGAAGAGCGTGCATGCAGCGGGGTTCAGGTCGATTACCCGACCACCCGTGTCCAGCACCAGCATGGGAGTGCCCATGGACTCGATCAGCCTGCTCCGGGCGATCGGAATAATATCTAAAAACCGGTACCGGAAGAGTGCTACCGTGTACAGGATAGCGGCAATCCAGAGGAGCGGGGTTGTCATGTTCACCCCAAAAACTGGCGTGATGCCGGCAATATAGAGGTAATTTACGATGGTGGGGAACGCGAGGGCAATAAGAAGGAGGACCGTCTGGACCTCCATGAGGGTTTCCTTGCGATAGGTCTCGTAGACAAGGATCACGAGCGTCAATACGAGGAGTGCAAGACTGTATAAGAAGTACAGCTGGTAAAATGGACCTTCGGTATACTGGAGCACCGTCACGGGTCCCGCAAGATCAAGCGAAAAATTGTACCGGAACAGGGCGTGGAACGGGCTTGTCAGGGCACCGATAACGGCAAGGAACGGGATGACCAGTAAGAGCGCAACCCGATTTTTCGAGAGCCACTCCGGTTTTCTGACATACGCGATGACGAGCCAGAGTTCAAGGAGGGGGATGAACGGGAGGAAAAGGAACCGGAGGTTATGGTACAGGACTTTCTGCGAAAGCGAACTGGTAGAAAGGTCGAGGGCGTAAAAGATTGCCCATCCAGCCGCGGCAAACATGAGCAGGGAATAGGGGAGTGCCGCCGGAATTCTCCTCGAGAATTTTATTCCGTAGAGCCCGAGGGCGCCCATGCTAATCGAGGAGACGAGAAGCATTCCGATAATTATGTCGATTGTAAGCATAGTCCCGGCTCCTCATTGGCTCTCTTGTTCTGGCTTCTCGCAAAAATGCGGAGGG
>Ga0208102_1000752_pt1 | contig 9590 bp, 6 predicted proteins | sample CryBogmetaGMA17M_FD_184549 | JGI IMG/M metagenome (GOLD analysis project Ga0208102, IMG submission 184549) | Freshwater microbial communities from Crystal Bog, Wisconsin, USA - MA17M (SPAdes) | ecosystem: Environmental > Aquatic > Freshwater > Lake | place: Crystal Bog, Wisconsin, USA | collected...
ATATAAAGATACCACTGGCTTTGAAACTCAGGAGCGACAAAGTGTGCAAAACGCATTTTAATCAATTTTTGACGGGGTATGGCGAAAAGAGCAGCCCCGGCCAGGTTCACCTCATCGATCAGGCCCTTTCGGGAAAGGGTAAAGTACCCCACAGGAGCGAAATCATAAAGGTCCTGGTACTTGTTCCTGGACTCTTCCAATGCGTACTGAAATCTCTTGAGTTCCTCATTCTGCATCTCCAGCTCAATCTGATGAATCCGGAGTTCATGGATGATCTCTGCCGGATCTCTCCCCTCTAGTTCTGGAGCAGCGTCGAGAAACTTCGCCAGTTTACCCTCAGCCTCATCCCTGAAGCTGAATCCTTTTCCTGTCTCATCCATTTCTCTTTTGTCTCCCATGAGTCTATTTCCTTTTGATCCGGTGAAAAGGAACAAATGCTAGATCTCGAGTAATTCGTCTACCGCGGTCAAGAGATCATTCGTGCTGAAAGGTTTGGCCAGAGTTTTTTTCACCCCGAACTTTTCCGCTATAGACAGGTGAGAGTAAGCGCTGATTCTTCCCCCACCGGAAATAGCGATTATCTTGACGTCCGGATAGTTTTTTTTCAGTTGGATTATTGTTTCAACGCCCTCGACTTCCGGCATTATCATGTCGGTGATGACAATGTCGAAGCTGGTGGTGTCGTAAAGTTGTAATCCCTCTTTGCCATCGCAGGCTTTAACTGTTTTATGCCCCTTTTCCGCGAGCATTTCCGCTATGAGGTCCCTTGACATGGAGTCATCATCAATTACCAGAATGTTAGCCATCTGTTCCCCCTGTGAGGTCCTGTTTCGTTAGAACTTTGGATATGGTTTGAGCCAAAATCAACTTTCTTATCGGTTTGTAGATGAATTCTCGGATTCCGTAGTCTGATGGAGTTTTGTCATCAAGAAGATCAGAGAAACCCGTCATTAAAATGATAGGAATGTCTTTGCGTATCTCGGATATTTTCATGGATAATTGCAGACCGGTCATCTTCGGCATACTCATATCCGTGATGATCAAATCGAATGAATATGGTTGGGCTTCAAACTTGGACAGGGCACGAACCGGGTCATTTTCGGCCACTACTTCATAGCCAAGATCCTCGATGACTGGTCCGATCCCATTAGTTACCATCGTTTCGTCGTCCACAAATAATATCCGCCCGGTGCCGAGAGACGCAACCCGGTCAGTTTCCTCGGACGATGTCTCTTTTTCCATTACTATCGGAAAATAAACCTCAAAGGTAGTTCCCGCATCAGGGACGCTACTAACTGTTATGGTCCCATTGTTATCTCTAACAATGCCGTATACTACGCTCAGACCGAGCCCTGTTCCTTCTCCAGGCTGCTTTGTAGTGAAATATGGGTCAAAAATTCGTTCAAGCGTCTCCGGGGTCATTCCATGCCCAGTGTCTGAAACCTTTAGTTTCTGATATGTTCCAGGAACCATCCCCGGCCTTGTCTTAACAAAGTCTTCCGTAAGACTCACTTCCACCAAGCCTACTTCAAGAACGCCTCCAGTGTTTTTCATGGCATGAGCGGCGTTGGTCACAAGGTTCATGATGATCTGATGAATCTGAGTAGGGTCAGATTTCACAGAATGAAGATCAGCGCTGATGTTTCTTCGTATTTCTACGTTTTGCGTTATTGTCGCTCTCAAGAAGTTAAGAGATTCTTTTAGGATAAGGCTGATCAGTAATGGTCTCTTTTCCTGTTCGGCCTCTCTACTAAAAGTCAGAATGTGTCTAACAAGGTCAGCCGCTCGTTCCGTAGCTGCAAGGGCTTGCTTGAGCTGTTTGCTTGCAGGTGAATCGCTTGGAATTGATTTCAAAGCCAGTTCAGTGTAGCCTCCGATACCAAAAAGGACATTATTAAAATCGTGAGCTATTCCTCCAGCTAGAGAACCCAGGGCTTCCATCTTTTGGGATTTGTTCAAATGTGATCGTAATTCAACTTCCCCTGAAATATCTACCATGAAACCCATGACGGCTGACGAACCCCAGGTTTCTATCGGCTGGATCCAGATATTCAGGTGACACGCCTGCTCATCTCGAGTCAATACCTGGAGTCCGTTTATATTAATCATTTCTGATCTGTCCACGCATTGCCTTGCAATATCACTGATTCTCTTCCCCGAATCAGCGCTGTACAACGTTTCAAGCTGTGTCCCGACAACGTCCGAGCTATCGGTTAAACCGAAAATATTTACGAAGGCCTGATTCGCGAAAATATATTTTTCGTCTTGAATCACAAAAATGCCCACCGGAGATGATTCAATGACCATCTTCATTCTCTGTTCAGATTCTCTAAGAGATGAAGCTGTGCCTGAGTGCTCATTAATTTCACGGAGAAGCTGTCGGTTGGTCGACAGTAGATCCGCAGATCGCTCAGCAACCCTTTCCTCCAAGTTTTGGTTTAATTCCTGGAGATTTCGTTCGGCATTTTTAAGATCAGACATGTCTGAGCACATGAGCAGAAGATGTGGGTCGTCTCTCAAATAAAACCGGCTAAAGAGGCAAGACAGCCATAAGACTTTTCCAAAACTCAATTCCATAAGAGTGATACCCGAAGTCTTTACGCCGGTATTCAGAGTCTTTGCGGCCATGTCCATCAATCCCGAGTCTTGCCACGATTTTATTTGTCTGAAGTTCTGACTCAGGATCTGCTCTTTGGTAGTTCCGATTGTCTCCACTATCGCATCATTTGCGACAATACATTGCCCATCCGCTTTATAGATGCTTATTCCCACAGGAGAACCCGCGATAATTTGCTGGTTCAATTCGCTTATTTCAGCTAATCGTGACTCTGCTGATTTTCGATCAGTAATGTCATGAATGACTGAAAAAAGAACTTTCACGTTATTCAGATCAATCGGAGAGGAGTGAACTTCCACTGTTCTAACTTCCCCATCGGCAAGTCGGTGAGGAAAAATGAAGTAGTTTCGATGCTCTTGCAAGGCAGATTCACGCTCGCGATCGACCTCGTCCGGGGGTAAAATGTTGATATCCTGGATAGACATTGAGCGTAGCCGGGACGGAGTGTAACCGTAGAACCGCTCCGCAGCATTGTTCGCATCCACTATTCTACCCGACTCCGGTTCGACCAGGAGCATGATTGCATTGTGCCTTTCGAACAACCCACGAAACCGCTCTTCACTCGCCCGCAGTGCCTCATCAACCAGCTTGCGCTCGGTAATGTCAGTGATAGTGCCGACCCAGCCCACAATTTTCCCGGTGTCATCCACCCTGGCTATTGCTTGGCAAAAAACCCAAACAACTGCTCCATCCGGATGAACAAACCTGAATTCGGACGTGTATGGCATACCTTCTTTAGCTGAGCGAACCCAGCCTTGAAAAACAACGTCCCTATCATTAGGATGAACTCCTTTAACCCAGCCTGACCCATAAGCGTTTTCTCTTGTTATACCTGTGATTTCACTCCAACGCTTACTTGCGAAGGTATTGTTTCCATCTGCGTCTGTTGTCCATATTCCCGCCGGTGAGACTTCCGTCAAATCAGCAAAGAATGCCTGTCTTTCCTGCAGCGCCTCCTGAACCCGTCGGTGCTCGGAGATGTCAGTATGAGTGCCGATGACACGCAAGGGTTTGCCATCATCCATCAACTCCATGACCTTTCCCCGATCAAGGATCCATTTGTAATTACCATCCTTACATAGAACGCGATGCTCATTTTGATAGAATGGCGTCTCGCCGCTGAAATGCCTTTCAAGGTCTGCATAGCAGCTCTCTTTGTCATCAGGATGTACTCTCTTGTCCCATTCATCCAGGGTTGTCCCGATTTCATGCTCCTCATAGCCAAGCATGACCTTCCACTGCCTAGAAAAAAACACCTCATTTGTCTGAGCATTCCAATCCCAAACCCCGTCTCTCGCCCCTTCCAGGGCAAATTGCCAGCGTTCTTCACTCTCTCGCAGTTCTGCGGTCAACCGCTCGGCCATCTGCCGGGCAATGAAACGGGTGTTAAGCAGGGAGAGCGTAAGTCCGAACAGCAGGAGACTGATTATCACCCCAGCGGCAAGAGTGAGCCAGACTTTGACATGGGATACCTGGCCGCCTGCCTGAATGAATCTCAGTGTCCATGGGCTACCGTTGAAAGTGACCTGCAGGTCTTCGGTAAACTGCGGCGCTAAACCCATATCATTGGCAGCCTGACTGTCGTAGAGGATGGCATCAGAAAATAACAGCGTGCCGTCGTAGACCTGTAATCGAATCCTCAAACTTTCCAGCGAATCCCAGCCTCCAAGAGTGCCGCGCATCAGGTCAGTCATCCGGTAGGGACTGTAAACCCAGCCAAAGAGGGCTTCGCGTCGCTGTTCAACTGTTCCTGTGGGCATTCCAGTGCGGTAAACGGGAACGTACATCAAGGTACCCGCCTGGATGTCCTTGTCTGTCTCCTGCACCAGGACTACTTTTCCTGAGAGAGCTGCTTCATTGTGGTCTCGCGCCCGTTCCATAGCCGACCGGCGCACAGGTTCGGAAAGCATGTCGTAGCCGAAGGCCCGCAGGTTCCGTCCTAAAAAAGGCTCGAGATAGATGATTGAAGAGTAGTCACCCCGGTCGCCTTCCGGTCTTACATCATAATTCGGAAAGCCTTCGCTTCGGATATCCTTGACGTGGTGGGCCAGACGATCGGGTGGAATCCGGAGTGCAAAGCCGATGCCCTGGATGCCGGGAAGCTCCAATCCTACATTGAGGCGTTGGACGAAGGTCTTCCATTGCTCGCGGGTAACCTGATCCGAGGCGTCGAAAAGAGCCGCTCCACTAATAAGGATTTGTTCGTGGTCTTTTAGCCTGAAATCAATCTTGGTCTGAATTTCATTGCACGCGAATATGAACTCCCGCTTCGCCTGAACATCCACATCAGATTTCATGTAAAAGGTGGCGAGAATGGTGATGATAATAGCAGCCACCATGATGCCCCATGCCAGCCAGACTCTCTTGCGGGCTAAACCTTGAGTTTGGACAATTTCCTCATTGCGGCTCTGGTTCAAGGGGCCTCCTTCATAAGCTCAAGTTGGGGGATATTCATCTTAGCTCGTCTTCCACTCGCTTGCGCTCGGTGTCATCCACATAAGTCTGAGATTCGGCTACCCTAAGACGAAACTCTCTCAATTCATAAATAAGCAGTTCTTTGGTCTTTTCATCGTTTTGCATGGGATGCTTTTCCTGAGGGAAGCTATGCTGTTGAGAAGTGGGTGTTTAGTTTAAAATTCGCCAAAATGATTAATGAGTTAAATCAAGACAATAGTCAACTTATTTTTCTTGTGCCGAAACCTGATTGCATCAACATAAGTGTACAACTGAGGTGAACCGCTGAGTTATGATAGGAAATGAGATTTCTTGAGGTTGAAGATTACACTGTTGTTTTGGGATAGAGTTGGCAGTTGCCATTGGTGGGGAATTCCTCATGGTAATAGCTCGGGGGGGTATTAACATGAACATAGCAGAGAATTAATTTCCAGACCCCTTCTCGCGCTTTCTCTTGCCAAGTCCCCCTTGAATGATATATCCTTATGAATTGAACCCACAGGATTCCCCCCAACAAAGAGTTTATTATTTCCCCAAACCTGTGGGTTTATTTTTGCGTGAGTCTTGAAACTCCCTTCTCGTTGAGATTTAGCTTGAGATATACTCAAAAACTTATAGACGAGTGTTCTCCATGCAAGGGTGTAAGTCTTTAAGATAGCTTAATTGTTCTTGTCAATCAATATCATGACATCTTAACTTAATGATATATCACAGGTTTTGCTTGCTTGTGGATGTGGATGAACGGGTAATGGTCTTCTAAATATTGAAAATGATGAAAACGGCGGACCTTTTGTACATGGAAAATAATTATCCATTTTTCTTTGATTTTGAACTCTAACTCTGTTACCAAATAGACTGAGGTTTTTGTCTACCACAGCATTCTTGATTCTCTTAAAACAGTTGATTAAACGGATATTCCTATGCCTCCAGTTTATTTGGACGGAATTCGATTGCGGGCAGACCACGTACGACTCTTAATGAATATTATGGGTACCCTGAATGAAACCTGTGGGAACTGCGGTGGTACAATGATTGAGGTCAAAGGAATTCTTATTCACTCTAGTGAACGACCAACCATATTCCATACTTGGTGTGCAACTTGCGGGAAGTTCTATTGTTTCAGTCAGGAATTTCCCGTGGGGTACGTCAGAGGAGTTATAGGTAGGGTTACATCAGAACTAAGTCTAGCTAGCTGAGGGTCCTGTTCTACAACCTTTCTACAGTGTGACTGAACAGTAACCTTGGGACTACAGGGGGTCATAATGAAAAGAATTCTGGTAGTTGATGACGAGAAAGATATTCGTAAACTGCTAGAGGAGACCCTGAAGAGTAAAGATTATGAGATTCTTCAAGTAGGAACTGGTGAAGATGCCTTGGTGATATCAAGAAAAATTAGACCGGACCTAATTCTCATGGACATTATGATGCCTGGAGACCTGAATGGAATAGAAGCTACGAGAATGTTGAAATCTGATGTGAGGACCAAGCAATCCAAGGTCATAGTCCTTACATCTAGTGGTACTTTGAAGGAAATAGCAATGAGTGCCGGAGCAGATGCCTATTTCTCAAAACCCTTTAGTCCACTGGAGTTGCTCCGAAAAATTGATGAATTCTTGGGTGGAATTTACCTTGGGCGAGGTGAAGAAGCGAGATTAAGTTCAAGACAATCCTACCCGATTAGTAATATACCCATGACAGGACTTATTTAGTAATAACTTAATCTCAGCTATCGCTGATGCCACTACTTCGGAAGATGCAGGAACAATAGTATCTTCTAATTTCGAAAAGTTCTCTCTAACCTGTCTTTGATGGACTACTACCTGTTCCAGTTGAGCTAGGGACCTCTGGTGGTATATTTTTGGTGAAAACAAGTCTGGATAATAGTTCTTGATGGTTCCTACCAGATAACTTCCGGGGTTTTTTATAATCCCTTCACTCATCGCAATTCTTAAAGAACTCAAACCCGCATAAATAGTATTTTCGGAAACAGATTTTACAATCTTTATCCAACATCTTCTTGATTTTCTATCACCTGTGAGTTGCTCAATCTCCCGAACCAAATCCATGTTAAATGTACAATTTTCATTAATTTTAGTTTGATTCTTTTCTGGTATCGGACAGGACTGTTCAGGTGGTTCAGGAGCTGGAACTGGTATAGATTTACGTATCATGTTTGGTTTTGATTGATGGTAGGTTGTTGTCGAAGAGATTATTTTTCGTGGGTTTGATTTGGTTGGAAATGATTTCTCCTTAACAGATTCAAAATCAATAACGTTGACGTTTTGGTCCTTATGGGATGGAAGAGCTTGGTTGGTACTTGTACAAACCCTATCAACGGTACAACGTTCTTCTTTTTTTTCTTTTTTCTTTTCTAATAGACCTCGCGGATTCGCGAGGGGGGTCAATTCATTTTCTAATCTCTTCATCTTTGAAGGACCAGGTAAGGGAACCCAGTAGTTCGACCGGCCAGGCCGAGGAATAACTTCCAGTAAACCAGATTTCTTTAGTTCCGTTGCTTTTCTCCACACCGTAGCATTCGACCAATTCAAATCACGAGCAATAGTAGAAACACCCCACCAACAAAAACCTCTCTCTCCTGACCAAGAAAGAAGTTCCGATAATAAAATTTGAGCTGCTTTTGATACAGGAAGACGAAAAGATTGAGATTTAAGGTCTAGAATGGAGAAAGGGATTGACTGGTTACCGAGTGTAGGAGTATTATTTGAAATTCCAGACATGTTCTGTTTGACCTCCTTTATGGTTGACAGCCAGAACATGTGGTGATAGGAACGCCATAAGAAGTTGGACAAACTTCAAGCGTTAACCCATTGGATTCAAAAACCCTTTGAGCTTTACCGGGTCGAGGGGTTTTTGATGTTCTGGGCTGTAATACCAACCTTTGAAGTCGAACGGTTCGACTTTGGGGGCGCGAATACCACAACAAAAACTATTGTCAAGACAGGTGCTTATTGAGATACAGTAGCAGGAGAAGAGACAGTCACGGATGATGACACTGTATCACCAGATGATACAGTGTCCTGTCAGGTTACAGTATCATCTGGTGATACAGTGTCACAATGTGAGATAGTATTACTTGGATGGATGTGTTTTGTCTTGCAAAAGGGTAAAAACTGTATGGCTGTTTAGACCTTGAATTTCACAGGGGAGATATACCCTATAATTGGTCCCCTTGATATCCTTCTCATTTACTCTACCTATTCGCTTGATATGCTGTTTTGTTTCAAGAGTGTCTAAGACTCGCCGGACGACATTTTTACTAAGTTGGCTCCATTCGATAATTGGCTTGAGACCTGTAAAACAGGTCTGACGATTGTATCCGTGGGAATGTCTGTAAAGATATAAATAAACAACCCTCTCGAAGGGAGTTTGGAACTTAGCAAGTATGTCACAGACATCTGCGTCCATTTTAAAATAATTGGAGGTTATATCTGTAGAATGATGCCAATCATCTGTACTAGAGGATGATTGACTGTCAGCAGAAAACACCGGTGCACGAGATGATACTGTGTTCCTACCTGATACTGTATCACCTGGTGCTACAGTATCACCATATGACACTGTATCTCCTAGTGACACAGTAGCATGTGGAGATATGGTCTCGTCATCAACAAGAACCTCTTTATGGTAGTCCTCTCCAGCTGTTATTGTGTTCGAGGGGGAGGAATCATGGTATCTTTCGTCCAACTCCGATTCATCTAATAAATCGTCAAGAACCACGGGGAAGCAGTTTCTAAGTATGTCTTTGAATGCCTGCTTTTTCCCAGCCATAAATTAAGCCTCTAATATCTGTATTATTTCTTGCGCAAGATCTAGATGGTCTTTAGCCCCAGGAGCACGACCATCTTTTTGGAACACTGTCTTCCCCTCAATAACCGCCTGAGAAACAAGAGTATTTCGATTTATTATAGTACTAAAAACGCGATCTTTTCCAAAATGACGCCTAATCTCCTGAGACATAGTCTTAGCAACTGAGGTTCTGGCGTCGTACATTGTGACTAAAGCTCGAAGAAACTTAAGGTCCTCATTAGCATCTTCCCGTACAAAGCCGGTGGTCTCCATTAAGTATTGCAATCCGGTTAAAGCATGAAAGGAATCAGCTTGAATGGGTACTAAATACCATTGAGAAGCCGCTAGAGAATTCAGTTGGAATACTCCAAGGTTAGGAGGAGTGTCAAATAAGATGTAGTCAAAAGTCTCCCTCGCACCATCGTCTAGTTTCGCCTTGAATCCCATAACCCTTTTAGTTTCAGGAATCATTCTTTCTAATTGAAACATTGGAAGGGTTGCTGGGATGAGCTTCACATCGGGGATTTTAGTGTCAACGAAGGTCGTAGAGAATACTCTCGACTTATCAGTGAAAATATCTGATACTCCATAGGGTTGATCTGCTGGGGGTATCTTACCTAAAGTTTGGCTTGCATTTGCTTGTGGGTCAGCATCGACAACAAGGACAGTCTTGCCCATTTTTGCCAAAGCATGAGCGAGGTTGACAACTGTA